>Ga0136846_1230083_pt1 | contig 26512 bp, 25 predicted proteins | sample HopSoiMetagenom2_FD_96841 | JGI IMG/M metagenome (GOLD analysis project Ga0136846, IMG submission 96841) | Grasslands soil microbial communities from Hopland, California, USA - 2 Assembly 2016 (version 4) | ecosystem: Environmental > Terrestrial > Soil > Grasslands | place: USA: Hopland... | reverse complement strand
CGTCCTGATCGGCGCGATCACCTTCTCCGGTTCGCTCATCGCCTTCGGCAAGCTGTCGGCGAAGATCAGCGGCAAGCCCATGCTGCTGCCGGGCCGGCACTGGATCAACCTCCTCGGCCTGCTGGTCGTCATCTACTGCGGATACTGGTTCATACACACCACAACGATCGACGAGGGCATGAAGCCCCTCGCGATCATGACGCTGATCGCGCTCCTTTTCGGCATCCACATGGTGATGGCGATCGGCGGCGCCGACATGCCGGTCGTCGTCTCGATGCTGAACAGCTATTCCGGGTGGGCGGCGGCCGCCACCGGATTCATGCTGTCGAACGACCTCTTGATCGTCACCGGCGCGCTGGTCGGCTCGAGCGGCGCGATCCTGTCGTACATCATGTGCCGCGCGATGAACCGCAACTTCGTCAGCGTGATCGCCGGCGGATTCGGTACCGAGGGCGGCAAGCCGGCGCCGGCAGGCGGCGCCCAATCGGCCGGCGAGGTGACGCCGATCAGCGCGGGGGAGACGGCCGAGCTCCTGCGCAACGCGACGAACGTCATCATCGTCCCCGGCTACGGCATGGCGGTCGCGCAAGCGCAGCACACCGTATTCGAGATCACGAAGTTCCTGCGCGAGAAGGGCGTGAACGTGCGCTTCGGAATCCATCCCGTGGCGGGGCGCATGCCGGGGCACATGAACGTGCTCCTGGCGGAGGCGAAGGTCCCTTACGACATCGTGCTCGAGATGGACGAGATCAACGCCGACTTTCCCGACACCGACGTCGCGATGGTGATCGGCGCCAACGACATCGTGAACCCCGCGGCGCAAGAGGATCCTTCCAGCCCGATCGCCGGCATGCCGGTGCTGGAAGTGTGGAAGGCGAAGACCTCCGTGGTGATGAAGCGCAGCATGGCTTCGGGTTACGCGGGCGTGGACAATCCCCTCTTCTACAAAGACAACAACCGCATGCTGTTCGGCGATGCGAAGAAGATGCTGGACGAGGTGCTCACCGCCTTGAAAGCGTGATCAAAATCGGCATCTCGCCGCGCCTTTTCCACCCCGAGCCGGGCGCGAAGGGCGTGCACACCAAGCTGCTCGATTACCTCGAGCATTCGGTTGCCGAATGGATCCATTCGCGCGATGCGCTCGCCTTTCTGCTCGCTGCTGGCGAGCGCGCGAACGACTATGCGCGGGAGCTCGACGGCCTCGTGCTGCAGGGCGGGGCGGACATCAGCCCGCTCGCCTACGGCGAGGAGCCGCTCAAGCCGGAATGGGCCGGCGATCCCCTGCGCGACCGTTTCGAGATCGCGCTGGTGAAGGCTTTTACGGACGCCCGGAAGCCGGTCCTCGGCATCTGTCGCGGCGCGCAGCTGATCAACGTGGCGCTCGGCGGCAGCCTGCATCAGGACATCCCCAACCATCGCAGCGACGGCTACGACAATCATTGCCACCGCGTGCGTCTCGAGGCCGGGTCCGCGCTCGCACGGCTCTACGGCGAGACCGGGCCGCGGCAAGTCGTCTCGATCCATCACCAGGCGATCAAGCGCCTGGGGCGCGATCTCATCGCCGAGGCGCACGCCGAGGAGGACGGGGTGATCGAGGCCATCCGCTCTCGCGGCCCGAGCTACGTCGCCGCCGTGCAATGGCACCCGGAGTTCCACGGCGGCCGCCATGGCTTCCTCGACGGCGGGCCGTTGCTCGACGAATTCCTCAAGGCAGCGCGGAAATGAAATCGGTCGTCCTGCGGCTGCTGGAGCGCGAGCGCGGCCTCTTCGCCGGCGCGATCGTCGTCGCCGCGGCCTGCATCGCGCTCGGCGTGCCGATGGACTTCGTGCTCTTCGGCCTCACGCTCGCGGGCGTGGCACTGTTCCACCACCACACGCTGCAGGTGGCGCTCATCGGCTTGGCCGTGATCGTGCTTTACAAGCTCGGCTTCACCGGGTTCAAGACCGGACCCGGCTTCGGCGGGCTCGCGCTTCACCTCGCGCACGAATGGGTGATCCTTACCAACCTGTTCGGCTTGCTCCTCGGCTTCGCGCTGCTTTCGAATCATTTCGAGGAGAGCCAGGTGCCCGCGGCATTGCCGCGTTATCTGCCCGACGATTGGAAGGGCGGCCTGGTGCTGCTCTTCATGATCTTCGTGCTCTCGTCCTTCCTCGACAACATCGCCGCTGCGCTGATCGGCGGCACCATCGCGCGCGGCGTGTTTCGTGGCCGCGTGCACATCGGCTATCTCGCCGCCATCGTCGCTGCGTCGAACGCCGGCGGTTCCGGCAGCGTGGTGGGCGACACCACGACGACGATGATGTGGATCGATGGAGTCGCTCCGATCGATGTGCTGGAGGCGTTCGTCGCCGCCAGCGTGGCGATGTTCATTTTCGGCATTCCGGCGTCGCTTCAGCAGCAGCGCTACTCCCCTATCACCAAGGACGCGACTGCCGGCGTGCGCGTGGACTGGGCGCGTCTCGCCATCGTCGCCATCATCCTGGTCACCGCGATCGTGGTGAACGTGTTGATCAACGTGAAGTACCCCGAGCAATCGGACCGCTTCCCCTTTATCGGCGCCGCGGTCTGGGTCGCTCTCGTCGTTACTGCCGCCTGGCGCCGCCCGCAGTGGTCGCTACTTCCAGGCGCCTTCAAGGGCAGCCTCTTTCTCCTCTCGCTGATCCTGTGCGCTTCGCTCATGCCGGTGGAGAAGCTGCCGGCCGCGTCGTGGCAGACGGCGCTCGGACTGGGCTTCGTGTCCGCGGTGTTCGACAACATTCCGCTCACCGCGCTCGCGCTCAAGCAGGGCGGCTACGACTGGGGCTATCTCGCTTACGCGGTGGGCTTTGGCGGCTCGATGATCTGGTTCGGCTCGTCCGCCGGCGTCGCCCTTTCGAACATGTTCCCGCAGGCGAAGTCGGTGGGACTCTGGCTCAAGCACGGCTGGCACGTGGCGCTCGCGTACGTGATCGGCTTCTTCGTCATGTTCGCTATCCTGGGCTGGCATCCGAACGCGCCGCACAAGGCAACACCGCCGGCGAAGGCTTATTCCGCCTCGTAAAGCGCCTTGCTGCGCTCTGAAAGCGCAGAGTAGAATCGTCGCGCCTCGCGTCCGAGCAGGGCTGAACCCCCGCCCACAAAATTCAAAGTCCAGAGAGAGGAGATATCCATGAGCAAGCAGCAACCGCAGTCCACCCCGTCGCGCCGCAAGTTCCTTGCGGGCGCAGCGGCGGCAGCGACCGGCGCGGCAACCCTCGGCTTCCCCGCCATCGTCAAGGCGCAAGGCCCGGTTTCGTTCCGCTGGCAGAGCACGTGGCCGTCGAAGGACATCTTCCACGAGTACGCGCTCGACTTCGCGAAGAAGGTGAACGACATGACGGGCGGCGACCTGCGCATCGAGGTGCTGCCGGCCGGCGCGGTGGTGCCGGCTTTCGGTCTGCTCGATGCGGTCACCAAGGGCACGCTCGACGGCGGCCACGGCGTGCTGGTGTACCACTACGGCAAGCAGAATGCGCTCGCGCTCTGGGGCTCCGGCCCCGCGTACGGCATGGACGCGAACCAGCTCCTCGCTTGGCATCGTTACGGCGGCGGCAAGGATCTGCTGCAGAAGCTGTACTCCTCGATCGGCGCCAACGTCGTTTCATTCCCGTATGGCCCGATGTGGACGCAGCCGCTCGGCTGGTTCAAGAAGCCGATCACCAAGGTCGAAGACTTCAAGGGAATGAAGTTCCGCACCGTCGGCATCTCGATCGACGTGTTCACCGGCCTCGGCGCGGCGGTTAACGCGCTGCCGGGTGGCGAGATCGTGCCGGCGATCGACCGCGGCTTGCTGGATGGCGCGGAGTTCAACAACCAGAGCTCCGACCGCATCCTCGGCTTCCCCGACGTATCGAAGACCTGCATGCTGCAGAGCTACCACCAGAATGCCGAGCAGTTCGAGATCATGTTCAACAAGGGCAAGTTCGATGCGCTGCCTGCCAAGGTGCGCGCGATCATCGAGCATGCGGTGGACGCGGCCTCGCAGGACCTGGTGTGGAAGTCGATCGACCGCTACTCGAAGGACTACATCGAGCTGCAGCAGAAGGACAAGGTGCGCTTCTACAAGACGCCCGACGCAATCCTGCGCCGCCAGCTCGAGACCTACGACACGGCGCTGGAAAAGCGCAAGGACAACGCGCTCTTCAACGAGATCGCCGATTCGCAGAAGAAGTTCGCGCAGCGTGTGGTGCGCTGGGACCTCGACACCAACGTGCGCCGCGAGATGGCCTACAACCACTACTTCGGCAAAGGCGCGAAGCCCGCAGCCAAGAAGGCCTGAGCGTCAAGCAGGCGAAGGAGACCGCAAACACCATCCGGCATAATCGCCGGGTGGTGTTTGTCTTTCAGGGGTAGGGGAAAATGCAGAAGCTTCTTCTTTTCATCGACAAGGTGAGCACCTTCGTCGGCCGCGCGTTCTCGTGGCTGATCGTCGTGCTGACGCTGTTCATCTCCTGGGAAGTATTCTCCCGCTACGCGTTCGATGCGCCGCACGCCTGGGCGTTCGACGTGATGATCATGATGTACGGCACGCTCTTTATGATGGCCGGCGCGTACACGCTGTCGCAGAACGGCCATGTGCGCGGCGACGTGCTGTACGGATTCTTCCGCCCGCGCACGCAGGCGACGATCGATTTGATCCTGTACCTCTTCTTCTTCATCCCCGGGGTGTTCGCGCTCACCTACGCCGGGTATTACTACGCGGCGGATTCGTGGCGCATCAACGAGCACTCGAACATCACTTCCGAAGGCCCGCCGATCTATCCGTTCAAGACCATCATTCCCCTCGCGGGCGCGTTCATCCTGCTGCAGGGGATCGTCGAGATCGCGCGCTGCATCATCTGCCTGAAGCAGGGGGACTGGCCCTCGCGTGAGGCAGACGTGGTCGAGGTGGACGTGGACAAGCTCAAGGAGATGGTCCACGTCAAGGACGAGGACATCGCGCAACTCGACCAGTACGTCGCCCCTCGCCGGGAGCCGCGATGAGGATACGCAAGGAGCTTTGGTTCGGCTTCTCGCTGATGGCGATCATCATCGTCGCCATCCTCGCTTTCACGCCCTGGTCGAATCTCTCGAACGGCCACCTCGGCCTGATCATGCTGGCCCTGATCGTGGTGGCGATCATGCTGGGCTATCCCACCGCCTTCACGCTCATGGGGCTCGGCGTGTTCTTCGCCTGGCTCGCGTACCGGTCCGCCAATCCGCATACCGCGACGCAGCAGGTGCTCGATCTGATGGTGCAGCGCTCGTACGGCGTGATGTCGAACGACGTGCTGATTGCGGTACCGCTTTTCGTTTTCATGGGCTACCTCGTTGAGCGTGCAGCGCTGATCGATCGACTCTTCAAGAGCTTGCACCTCGCGACGGCGCGCGTGCCGGGATCGCTGGCGGTCGCGACGATCATCACCTGCGCGATCTTCGCCACGGCGACCGGCATCGTTGGCGCGGTGGTGACGCTGATGGGCCTGCTCGCGTTCCCGGCGATGCTGAAGGCCGGCTACAACGTGAAAATTTCAGCCGGTGCGATCACCGCCGGCGGCTGCCTCGGCATCCTGATCCCGCCTTCAGTGCTGCTCATCGTCTACGGAGCGACGGCGGGCGTGTCGGTGGTGCAGCTCTATGCGGGCGCCTTTTTCCCGGGCTTCATGCTGGCCGGCCTGTACCTCGCCTACGTGATCGTGCTGGCGAAGTGGAAGCCCGAACTGATGCCGCCGCTGGCGGAAAACGAGCGGCGCATTCCGATTCCCGCGTTTGCGACGGGTCTCGCCGCCCAGGGCCGCAATGCGTTCACCGGCCTATGGGCGGGCGCCCTCGGCGATTCGCGCGGCGGCCAGAAACGCGCCGTCGTCGCGCAACTCTTCGTCACCCTTCTGCCGGCGCTCTTCTTTGCCGGAATCCTGGTCCTGACGTATCGGATGGCCACCGCGCCCGAGGTCGTGGAGAACACCGCGGGACTGCAGCAGTTCGGCGGCGGTGGCGCGGTTGCCGAAGGGGAGGCCGATACCGGCCTCGCCACGCCCCCCGAAGACTCAGGCACCGGGCTGGCGGAGCCGCAGGCGGAAGAATCAGCGGCGCCGGCAAAGTCGGCTGACGCCGAGCAGGCGGGCGCCGCGCGCGAGAAGCAGGCAGCAGACACCGCCGAGGCGAAAGCCAGGGCGGCGAGCGCAGCCGCGATCGACAGGCTGCCAGTACCGACGTGGTTTTGGATCAGCGTCCTCATTATCGTGGCGCTTCTCGCGGTGCTTTACTGGCTGTGGACGTGGGAACGGCTCGAGGTATTCAAGTACCTGCTGACGTCATTCTTTCCGCTCGCCGTCCTCATCCTCCTGGTCCTCGGCTCGATCGTGTTCGGGTTTTCCACGCCGACGGAGGCCGCTGCGGTCGGGGCGCTCGGCGGTCTCATCCTCGCTGCGGCCTACCGTTTCATCGAGCACTGGCGAGCCGCGCCACCCTCTGGCAAAGGTGCGGCGGTGGCCAGGACGTTGCGCGAGGTCGGCGGCATCATCAAGGAGTCGTCGTTCCTCACGGCGAAGACCAGCGCCATGGTGTGCTGGCTCTTCGTCGGCTCGGCGATCTTCTCGGCAGCCTTCGCGTTGCTCGGCGGGCAGGAGATCGTCGAGAAGTGGGTGCTGTCTCTCAACATGACGCCGCTGCAGTTCATGATCCTCGCCCAGTTCATCATCTTCATCCTGGGCTGGCCGCTCGAGTGGACCGAGATCATCGTGATCTTCATGCCGATCTTCATTCCGCTGCTGCCGCACTTCGGCGTCGATCCGCTGTTCTTCGGGCTGCTGGTTGCGCTCAACCTGCAGACCGCCTTCCTCTCGCCGCCGGTGGCGATGGCGGCGTTCTACCTGAAGGGTGTGTCGCCCTCGCACGTGACGCTGAACCAGATTTTCGCCGGCATGATGCCGTTCATGGCGATCCAGGTCGTCGCGCTAGTGCTGCTGTACATGTTCCCCGGCATCGGCCTGTGGCTGCCCAGCGTGGTGTATGGCCGATGAGCATCCGGCAGCACTAAGCGCTGCCGAAGCCGCGCGCCGGATGGGTGCGGGGCTCCTGACGGCCGAGGAGCTCGTCCAGTCCTGCCTCGAGCGCATCCGGCAGACGGAACCGGCGGTGCAGGCTTGGCAGTTCCTCGACGAGGCCCACGCGCTAGAGCAGGCGCGGGCGGCGGATGAGCGCCGGCGCAGCGGCCAACCGGTCGGCGCGCTGAATGGCATCCCGGTCGGCATCAAGGACATCATCGACACGGCCGACATGCCGACGCAGAACGGCACCGTGCTGCACGAGGGCCGCATGCCGCGCAACGATGCTGCCGTGGTCAGGCGGTTGCGCGCGGTGGGGGCGGTCATCCTCGGCAAAACCGTGACCACCGAGTGCGCGTACTTCTCTCCCGGAAAAACGCGCAATCCGCACAATCCCGAGCACACGCCCGGCGGCTCGTCGAGCGGCTCCGCGGCGGCAGTCGCAGCGTCCATGGTGCCGCTCGCGCTCGGCAGCCAGACGGCCGGATCGACGATCCGTCCCGGCTCCTTCTGCGGCGTGTACGCACTCAAGCCGAGCCATGGCCTCATTCCCCGCACGGGCGTGTTGCAGCTCTCGCGCACGCTCGACCACATCGGTCTTTTCGCGCGCTCGGTGGAAGACGTTGCGCTGCTGGCGGAGGAGCTTGCCGGGTACGACGAAGCCGATCCGGATACGCAGCCGCGTGCGCGCATCCCATTCGTGCGCCTCGCGACCGAGGAGCCGCCCATAGCGCCGAAGCTGGCGTTTATCAAAACTCCTCACTGGGAGCGGGCCGACGCCGACCTGAAGGAAGGCTATGCCGAGCTGATCGAGGCGCTCGGCGAGCAGGTGGAGGAGCTGGATCTTTTTCCCTCCGCGCTGCAGGCGTGGGACTGGCAACGTGTGGTCATGGAAGCCGAGATGGCGGCGAACCTGGAGCCGCTCTACGTCGCGGGCAAAGAGAAGCTATCGGAGCGCCTGCGCGGGCTTCTCGAGCGAGGACGGGAAACCAAGGCCGTCGATCACCAGCGTGTGCTGAAACAGCTGCCTGCGGTGCAGGAGACGTTCGACGAGCTCTTCATGGAGCGCTACGACGCGTTCATTACTCCGCCTGCGCTCGGCACTGCGCCGAAAGGCCTCACCGCCACCGGAGATCCGCTGTTCTGCGTGCCGTGGACGCTCTTCGGCTTGCCGGCGATCAATGTCCCACTGCTTCGCGGTTCTAACGGCCTGCCGATCGGCGTGCAGCTCATCGGTCGCCGCAATTTCGACGCGCGGCTGCTGAGGACCGCGCGCTGGCTCGAAGCGAGAGTCGCCTAGGCCGCTTTGGCGGCGGGACCGCGCATCGCGTCCCGCATGGACTCCAGCTGGGCGTGCAGCTGCTCGGCTTCGCTGCGATCGGCGAAGCTCGCCACCCAGTGAGTGACGCGGCCGTCGCGATCGCGTAGCGCGCCCAAGGCGAGCTCGACCGGGCGTGGGCTGCCGTCCTTCGACCACGCGCGCACGGGTTTACTGAATGCCGATTCCGCCAGCATCCGGTGCACGAGCGCCTCGTCGCCGCGGAAAACCAGCGCGCCAAGGGCGCGACCGAGCGCATCGGCGGCGCGGACACCGAAGGCTTCCTCGAAGGCGGCATTGACATAGGTCACCGGGCGCGAAGGCGAGCCGGCGTCCAGGATCGCGATCGGGCAGGGGCACGCGCCTAGCGCGGCGCGCACCATGGCGGCCTCGGCTAGAAGCCGTGAGAGGGCCGGGCCGCCCTCGCGGCGTCCGGAATCGAAAAAGTCCATGGATTCTTTTGCCACGATTCCCCCGACCCAACAAGTGTCAGCTTCCAGCGACACTCATGCGGGCCTCCGGCAGCGGCTCGGCGTCCGGGGTCGCGCGCGCAACGGGGGCGGACAGCGAGTAGCAATAGCGGCGTAGGCGGTTGAGATCCGATGCCTCGATCGCGTCGCGTAGAAATCCCATGTTGCGCTCGATGGCCGCCTGATAGGGGCTCGGGCCGTCGAAGTGCGAATCGGCAAAACGGTCGGCACCCTCGAGCTTCTTCTGGATGCGCGTGCGCGCCACGTAGTCGTAGAAGATCGGCGTCTTGAAGATCAGGTCATCGGGCGAGCTGTAGCGCACGATTTCCCGGCCATCGGCGAGCTGCTCGCGCGCGATCTTGGCCCAGATGAACTCCTCGTAAAGAAAGTGCCGCACTTTCTCGAGGTACATCCGGTCCGACATCTGGCCGATGAGGTCGGCGGTCCCGACCATGCAGCCGATCATGCGGTCGCGCGGGTCGGCAACGGGGATGTCCGCAATGTCCATCTCGTAACCGGTGAAATGCACGAGGCGGGCGGCCGTCGGGGCTTCGGCCGAGAAGCCGATCTTCGGCAGGTAGGCGGCGATGAAGTCCGCGCTGCGGCTCACGTGCACCTTGGTGAACACCGCGCCGTTCGCCACATTCGCTTCTGAGCTGCGTTTGAGGTAACCCGCATCGTGCAGGAGCGCGATGAGGATGCCCATCGCGGCACGGCGCGCGCCAAGGCGCTCGGACGGAGCGCAATTGCGATCGTGACCGTCCACCAGGCGGGCCATGGCAAGCGTCATGTCGAGCGTGTGGCGGATGTCGTGGTAGAGCGTGTCGCACGCCAGGTGGCCGGGATAGCGACCCTCGAAAAGCGCCTGGAAATCGTCGAACGCGCGTTCGAGAGCGCTGAAGCTCGCGCCTGGATAGCGCGCGCCAAAGAGGCGCAGCACGGCGTCGCGCACGTCCTTCGGCTTCTCGACATTCACCCGGTTGGTGACGTCGTTCTGGTTCAGACGTTCCTGCATGGTGCTCGGGCGGCCTCCCCAGGCGCGCCGTTCCCCACCTCCCCGTCGAAATTATTCCGCTCGCGCGCATGGGAGGCAAGGATAAAAAACAAAATGGGAGACGGCCGGTAAGCCGGGTTCTGTGCGCCCCTAACGGGCAAGCCCGCCGGGGCCGGCAGCCATTCCTCTAGGCCTGCAGTTACCCACAGGCTCGAGCCACCTACCCGCAGGCTTCGATCGAGCCGATCTAAGCGCCTGCCTATTTGGTGTTGCTCCGGATGGAGGTTGCCGCGTTTCACCCCTTGAGGCTCATTTCGCAATGAGCGCCCAAGGACTCGTCTCTGTGGCCCTCTTCGTCACGTCGCCGTGCCAGGGCGTTACCCTGCATCCCGCTCTGCGGAGCCCGGACTTTCCTCCGCGCCGCATTACCGCAGCGGCGCGGCGGCTGCCTTGGCCGACTCCCGAGGCGATTCTACGCGCGGGGAGAGCGGAAATAGCGCTCGTCGTCGTAGAACTCGGCGCGCTCGTTGTCGGCCCATCCCGGGTAGCCGAACACCGGCAATGGCGCGAGGTCGCGAGCCCGGGCGCCGGATGGTAGCTGCGCAAGCCAGCGCGCCGCCTGCTCGTCCAGGCTCTCGTGCGGCGAGAGGTAGAGCGCCTTGCAGGTAATACCGGGCCACGGCTCGAGCGCCTTCTCGAGCGCGGCATGGCCGAGCACTGCCAGGCGCATGGCCCGCCGCAAGCGCGAGCGCCGCGTCCAGAAGAGCTCCTTCCAGCGCAATGTGCGCGCGAGGCGTACGAGCTCTTCGTCGTCGCACGCCACCAGCACGCCGCCTTCGTCGAAAACGGTGAGCAGGTCGCGCAGCGGGCCGCGCCGCTTGCCTTCGAGCGGTATGCGCGCCGCGTGCATCGCGTTCATGCGCGCCTTCGAAAGGGGGAACGCGAGCCAGGCGAGGGCGTTGAACCAGTCGTGCCGGTTATCCGGTCGCGTCGGAACGCGGCCGCTCTCGAATACCTGCATCTCGTACGGCCGGGGATCGGCGCGGGGAGCCACGAACTCGAGCCGATGGCCGCTTTCGGTGCGGATTCCTCGCGCCGCATCGTTCAACTCTGCGAGCGTGCGCTGGCCGAGCCACGGCCGGTACGGCTCGAAGATCGGATGCGCTAAAGAATCAATGCATAACTTCAGGCGAGCTTCCAGGGAACCGTTTCGCCGGCGCGCAGCGGCACGAGGACGTCGTCGCCAAAGGCCATGGTGTGCGGCACCTGCCACTCCTCGCGTACCAGCGTCAATTTGTCCTTGTTGAGCGGCAAGCCATAAAAATGCGCGCCGTATTGCGAGGCGAAGCCTTCCAGCTTGCCGAGCGCGCCGGCCTCCTCGAAGGCGATGGCGTAGAGCTCGATCGCGGCGTGCGCGGTATAGATGCCGGCGCAGCCGCAACCGGTCTCTTTGGTGGCGCGGGCATGCGGGGCGCTGTCGGTGCCGAGAAAGAACTTCGGATTTCCGGACGTCGCGGCCTCGACGAGGGCTTCGCGGTGCTCCTCGCGCTTCAGCACCGGCAGGCAATAGTGGTGCGGCCGGATGCCACCCATGAAGAGCGCGTTGCGGTTCATGAGCAGGTGGTGCGCGGTGATGGTGGCGGCCACGTTCGGACCGGTGACTTCCACGAATTGCGCCGCGTCGCGCGTCGTGATGTGCTCAAGCACCACCTTCAGTCCGGGAAATCGATCGAGCGTCGGCCCCAGCGTTTCCTCGAGGAATGCTTTCTCCCGGTCGAAGACGTCGATCGACGGGTCGGTCGATTCGCCGTGCACGAGGAGCGGGAAGCCGAGCTCCTCCATGCGCTCGAGCGTCCTGAAGCAGCGCGAAAGGCGCGTCACGCCGCCGTCGGAATGCGTTGTCGCTCCGGCCGGGTAGAGCTTGACGGCGTGCACGTGACCCGAGAGCTTGGCGCGCGATATTTCCTCGGGCGCCGTGTCGTCCGTAAGATAAAGCGTCATCAGCGGCTCGAACGTGGTGCCTTCCGGCAACGCCCCCATGATCCGCTCGTAGTAATTGAGCGCCTGCGTCGTGGTACGGATCGGCGGCTTGAGGTTTGGCATCACGATCGCGCGCGCGAATTGGCGCGCCGTGTCGGCGAGCACGTGGCCCATCGCCGGCCCGTCTCGCAGATGGACGTGGAAATCGTCCGGCTTGCGAAGAGTGATGCGATCCATCGCCGGCGATTTTACTTTGTGCGCTCGACCGCCTTGCGATACAGCGCGTTCTTCGGCAGCCCGGTGATTTTTGCCGCGACCTTGGCCGCCTCGCTGGGCGATAGGGATTCGAGTAGCACCGCCAGCACCCGGTCCGCGTCGACGCTGTCTTCCGTTCGCTCCCCGCCCGGCGCGAGGACGAGGACGAACTCGCCTTGCTGGCGCTCGCGCCGCTCTGCGAGCCAGTCAGGCGCCGCGCCGAGCGGCAGGCGCGCGAGCTCCTCGAACTTTTTCGTCAGCTCGCGGCCGATGACGATCTCGCGCTCGGGCCCGAAGCGCTCGACGAGATCCTGCAGGGTTTGCGCAATGCGGTGCGGGGCTTCGTAAAGAATCACCGGCCAAGCGGCTTCCAGCGACTCGAGTGCCTTGCGCCGCGGCGCTCCCTGGGCGGGGAGGAATCCGGCGAAGAGGAAGCGTGCCGATGGAAAGCCAGCCGCCGAAAAGGCGGCGGCCGCTGCGCTAGGACCGGGCACCGGACTCACTCGGATGCCGGCTTTGTGCGCTTGGGCGACAAGCCACGCTCCGGGATCGGACAAGGCGGGCGTGCCGGCGTCGGAAACCAGCGCCACGCTTTTTCCCTCACGCAGCAGCTTGATCAGCTTGTCCGATTCCGCATGCTCGTTATGCTCGTGCAGCGCGACGGTGCGCGTCGTGATGCCGTAGTGCGAAAGCAGCGTTCGCGTGGTGCGCGTGTCTTCGCAGGCGACGAGGTCCACGCTTGCTAGCACCTCGCGCGAGCGCGCGCTCGCATCGGACAGATTGCCGATCGGCGTCGCTACGACGTAAAGGGTTCCGGTCAACCGCTCGCGCTCCAGATTCGTTAAGCCTGCCATGAACCGAGAAGGCGCGCGAGCCGAAGATCTCTGCGCAGACCTCCTGCGAGCCGCGGGCCTGCGGCTCGTGGAGCGCAACTGGCGTTGCCGCCTCGGCGAGATAGACCTCATCGCCGAGGAAAACGGAACGCTCGTCTTCGTCGAAGTGCGCATGCGCGGCCCCGGGCTCTTTGGCGGCGCGGCGGAGAGCGTGACCACCGCAAAACGCGCGCGCATTATCGCCGCGGCGCGCCTTTACCTCACGCGGCGCCCGGAAGCCGCCTGCCGCTTCGATGTGTTCCTGGTGGACGGACCGCCTCGCCATGTGCAGTGGATACGCAACGCTTTTGGTGAGTAGCGCGCTCTCGCTCGCGCTATGGGCCGTAGCCGCGCCGGCCCAGGACCAGGTCCGCCTCATCGTGCAAAGCTCGAGCCTCGCCGGTTTTCGCTATCACGATGCGGCCGAGGTATTCCGCGATCTGCGGGTCGGCGACGCGCTCGAGCTAACGCGAGAGCCCGACAACCCGCACGACCCGAATGCGGTGAGCCTCTCGTGGCGCGGACGCAAGCTCGGCTACGTACCCAGACGCGATAACGCGACGCTGGCGTGGAGCCTCGACCGCGGCGATGCGCTGCAGGCCCGCATCAGCCGCGTCACTGCACATCCGAACCCGGCGCGCCGCATCGAGTTCGAGATATACGCCCAATGAGCGCCTCGTAGCCGCTATCGGCTCGGCACTTCGTCGAGGTTGCGCAGCCAGGCGTCGGCGTTGCCATCCGAGGGCGCGCGCCAGTCGCCGCGCGGCGAGAGCGAGCCGCCGGAACCGACCTTCGGCGCGTTCGGCACGGCGCTGCGCTTGTACTGGCTGGTCTGGAAGAAGCGCTTGAGGAACACGCCGAGCCACTTTCGGATCTCACCGAGGCTGTACTTCTCCTGCCACGCGTTATGGCAGAGGTAGGCGACTTTCGTCGGCGCGTACCCGAAGCGCAGCGTGTAGTAGAGATGGAAGTCCTGCAGCTCGTACGGCCCGACCGAGCTTTCGGTCTTCTGCTTGCCGGGGATGAGCTCGGGGCTAATCTCCGTGTCGAGCACGCGGCGCAGCGCGCGTTGCACCTCCGGGCTGAATTCCTTCGACTCGGCGATCCAGGCGATGAGGTACTGGATCAGCGTCTTCGGCACGCTCGCGTTCACGTTGTAATGCGACATGTGGTCGCCGACGCCGTAGGTCGACCAGCCGAGCGCGAGCTCGGAGAGGTCACCGGTGCCGACGACGAAGCCGCCGTGGAAATTGGCCAGGCGAAAGAGGTGGCTGGTGCGCTCGCCGGCCTGCACATTCTCGAAAGCAATGTCGTACACCTTGCGGCCCTTGGCGAACGGATGGCCGAGGTCCTTCAGCATCTGCATGCAGGAAGGGCGGATGTCGATCTCTTCGGATGTGGCGCCGACCGCGCGCATCAGCTGCCAGGCCTGGTTCTTCGTGCGGGTGCTGGTCGCGAAGCCCGGCATGGTGTAGGCGAGGATATTGCGTCGCGGAAGCTTCATCTCATCCATTGCGCGCGCGCAGACGATCAGCGCCTGCGTCGAGTCGAGACCGCCGGAAACCCCGATCACCAGGTTCTTGGACCCGGTCGCCCGCATGCGAGTGGTGAGGCCGTTCACCTGGATGCGGTAGACCTCTTCGCAGCGCCGGTCGCGGTTCGCAGCGTCGCTCGGCACGTAAGGCAGCTTTTCCACTCGCCGCGCAAGCTTGAGACGCCCCGCCGGCAACGGCAGCGAGAATTCCACGCTGCGAAAACGACCGACGTCTGCGCGATGACGCAGCGCCGCGCCGCCAAAAGTGTTCTGCCGCATGCGGTCGGCTTGCAGGCGGCCCAAGTCCACGTCGGCGAGCACGATCTGCGGCTCGTTCAGGAAACGGCGCGATTCCGCGAGCAGCGTGCCATTCTCATAAATGATCGCGTGCCCGTCCCACGCGAGGTCGGTGGTCGATTCGCCGAGGCCGGAGGCGCTGTAGAGATAGGCCGCCAGGCAGCGCGCGGACTGGTTACCCACGAGCTGATGCCGATAGCCCTCCTTGCCGACCACGATGTTCGATGCCGAAAGGTTGGCGATCACCGTCGCGCCGGCGAGCGTCGCATATGAAGACGGTGGAGTAGGCACCCACAGGTCTTCGCAGATCTCGACATGGAGAACGAAGTCCCGATTCTCGGCATGGCGAAAGAGCAGGCCGGTGCCGAAGGGGGAGCGCTGGCCGGCGAGGTCGATCTCCGTCAAGGCGGACGAGTCGCCGGCGGTGAACTGCCGCCCCTCGTAGAACTCGCGGTAGTTCGGCAGGTAGGTCTTCGGCACCACCCCGATCAGCTTGCCGCGCGCGATCAACGCTGCGCAGTTGTATAGCCTTCCTTCCCGTGCGACCGGCAGACCCACCAATGCCGCGAGGGGCAAGGCGCGCGTACGCTGGAGCAACGCGGCCAGCCCGGCTTCGGCGGCGTCGATCAGCGCCTGCTGGTGGAACAGGTCCTCGCAGCTGTACGCGGAAAGACCGAGCTCGGGAAAGACGGCTAGGAGCACCTTGTCGCGCGCCGCAAGCTGCATGAGCTCGGCGGTCGCGTCGACGTTGTATCGCGGATCACCCAGGCGCACGAGCGGTGTGGCGACCGCCAGGCGGACGAAGTCGTGCGAATAGGGGTTAAAGAAGTCCTTCATGGGGTTATTTTACGCTCGGTCCTTTATGGTGCTATAAGCCATATATATGCGCTTCGAAGAAATCGTCCTGCTAGGGCACGTCGTGATGCGCGTGCGCCTCGACGGCGACGCCTACCGGCTAAGCTACGGCGAGCAGGTGATCTATGAGAACGGCCGGCGGCGTATCCGGGGGCGGTGGAGCGCATACGAGTTCCGATCGGTCGAGCAACTGCGTTACGACTTCGAGCGAGACGTCGAGGCGGTCGGAGGCCAGCTTGCCTAAGGTGTTGGAGGTCCGCGTCGGCGACGCGCGCGACGCGCTCGACCGCTTCGAAGCGGCGTGGAACCGGCGCACCGAGGGTCGCAATCCACTGCGCATCCTCTCCCTCGCGGGTTTGCCTCTGCTACTGCGCACGCTGACCCCGGCGCGCTGGGAGCTTCTCGAGCGCCTACGCTAAGCGGGGACGCTATCGATCTACCAGCTCGCGAAGCGCCTCGGCCGTGATTACAAGAACGTGCATACCGACGTGTCACGCCTCGCCGAGATCGGCCTGATCGAGAAGCAGGATAGTGGCGTCTGCGTCCCTTGGGACGTGGTGCGAGGCGAGTTCTAGGCTAGCGGTTGGCGCGCGCGAGCACCGCATTGGCGAGCACGTTTACCGCCGGTACGGTGCGCTCGAGGTCTGCGTGCTCGTGGTTGTTGTGCGTGACGCCACCCTTGCACGGCGAGAACACCATGGCCGTCGGCGCTACGCGCGCGACGTGATAGGCGTCGTGGCCCGCCTGCGACGGCAGGTCCAGCGACGCGTAGCCGAGGCTGCGCGCCGTCTCGCGCACGAGCGCGACGCAATCGGGGTCGAAAAGATCGGCGTTCCAGCGCCACTGGTCGATGATTCGCATTTCCACGTTGGCTCGATGCGCGGCTTCGTCCATCGCGGCAGTGAAGTCAGCGAGCATTGCATCCGCGGTAGCCGGATCTTCGTGGCGTAGGTCGCCCGTGAATTGCGCCCAGTCCGAGAGGATGCCGGGCTTGTTCGGCCAGGCGACGATGCGCGCCGCCGTCCCCTTGCCGCCCGTGGGGTGGTACTTCCAGCCGATGTCGTGCGCGGCGACGGCGAGCATCGATGCGCCGACCAGCGCGTTGCGCCGCTTGTCCATCGGCCACGGACCGGTGTGAGCGGTTTCCCCCTTCACTTCGACGATGAAGCCGTGCGCGGTATAGCCGTGGGTCACCACCCCGACGTCGACGCCTTTTGCGTCGAGGAGCGGGCCCTGCTCGATATGCAGCTCGAAATAGGAGTCGAGCGCGCGCCCGCCGACCGGCGCCGGGCCGGCGTAACCGATACGCGTGAGCTCGTCGCCGAACCGCCGGCCGTCGTCGTCGCGACGGTCGAGCACCCAATCGACCGCGTACACCCCGGCGAATGCGCCGGCGGCGATCATCGGCGGCGAGAAGCGCGCGCCCTCCTCGTTGGTCCAGTTGACGACCTCGATCGGCCGCCTCGTGGCCACGCCGCTCTGGTTGAGCGCGCGCACCACCTCCAGTCCGGCGAGCACGCCGACGATGCCGTCATAACGGCCACCGTTCACCTGCGTGTCGAGATGGCTGCCGATGACTACCGGTGTCGCCGACGCGTCCGTCCCTTTGCGTCGCGCGAAGATGTTTCCCACGCGGTCCACCGCCACGTCGCAGCCGGCCTCGCGGCACCAGGCGACGAATTGATCGCGCATGTCGCGGTCGGCGTCCGAAAGCGCGAGGCGGGCGAGGCCGCCGGGGCGGCCGATGCCGATCTCGGCGGAGCGCTCTACGGTCGACCAGTAACGCCGCGCGTCGACCTCGATCAAAGCCAGCCCGCCTTGCGGAAACGCAGCCACAGCCAGACGTCGATGGCGGCCATCAGCGCCACGGTCAGCGGATAGCCGAAGGTCCATTTCAGCTCCGGCATGTGCTCGAAATTCATGCCGTAGATGCCGGCGATCATGGTCGGCACGGCCACCAGGGCGGCGTAGGCGGCGAGGCGCTTCGTCACCTCGCTCTCGCCGATGGTGATCATCGCGAGGTTTACCTGGATGGCGGTGGTCACCGTGTCCCGCGCCGTGTCGATGGTGAGGTTGAGACGGATGACGTGGTCGTGGATGTCGCGGAAGTACTCGCCGAGCCCCGCGCAAACCTGCGGCACGCGCCCGCCGAAGAGCTTGCCGGAGAGCTCCATCAGGGGCGCGGTGGCGTGCTTGAGCGCGGTGAGCTTCTGCTTCACATAGTAGAGCGCTTCGATGCTGCGGCGCGGATCGGTGCCGGTGAAGAGCTGCTCCTCGATAAGCTCGAGCTCCGTCTCCACCGCATCCAGGACCGGGAAATAGCGGTCGACCACCGCGTCCATCAGCGCGTACAGGACATAGCCGGAGCCGTTGCGCAGGAGCTCGGGCTCGCGCTCGGCGCGGGAGCGCACGCCGAGGAAGCCCTGCTCGCTGCGCTGGCGCACGGAGAGGACGTAGTTCGGGCCGACGAAGATGTCGACCTCGCCCGTCTTCAGCTCCTCGGCCATCACCTCGACGGTCTGAAGGACGACGAAAAGCATGTTGCCGTACTCCTCGAGTTTCGGCCGCTGGTGCCCGTGGCGCGCATCCTCGACGGCGAGGCCATGCAGGTCGAATTCCTCCTGCATCTCGGACAGCTCCTCGTCGGTCGCATCGCGCAGCGCGACCCAGACGAAGCACCCCGGCCGAGCGAGGTAGTCGCTGATCTCGCGCTTGTCGATATCGGCGAGCTTGCGTCCCTCCTGGTACACGACGCAGTTGATCAGCATGGGGCGGCATAATACGGACTTTTCCTGACCCGCTTCTTTCCAATGCCGACCATCAGCCGCAGGGCCGAAAGCCTCGGAACCGAAAACGCATTCGTCGTGCTCGCCGAGGTGAATGCCCTCGCGCGCCAAGGCAAGGACATCATCAGTTTCTGCATCGGCCAGCCGGATTTTCCGGCGCCGGAGCACGTGCAAGAAGCCGCCATTCGCGCCATCCGCGGCGGAAAGCATGGCTATACCCCCTCCGCCGGCATCGACGAGCTGCGCGAGGCGGCGGCGAAATATCTCGCCTCCAAGCGCGGCGGCCTGCCGATTCGCCCGCAGGACGTAGTCGTCGGCGCCGGCGCAAAACCCTTCATCGCGTACGCGATCCTTTCGGCCACCGATTACGGCGCCGGCGACGAGGTGATCTACCCCAACCCGGGATTTCCGATCTACGAGTCGCAGATCGCTGCGCACGGCGCCAAGCCGGTGCCGATCCACCTGCACGAGAAGCGCAACTTCTCCTTCGACCCAGGCGAGCTCGAGCGGCTGATCACGCCGCGCACCAAGCTGCTGATCCTGAACTATCCCCACAACCCGACCGGGGGCTGCCTGTCCCGGCAGGATTTGGAGCAGATCGCGGCGGTGCTGAAGAAGCATCCGCAGGTCTGGGTCTACGCCGACGAGATCTATTCGCGCCTCGCCTACCAGGGCGAGTTCTTCTCCATTGCGCAAGTGCCCGGCCTGTACGAGCGCACCATCATCTCGGACGGCGCATCGAAGACCTGGGCCATGACGGGCTGGCGCATCGGTTTCACGTCGAACCCGGCGCTCGCGCCGGTGTTCACGCGCTGGATCACGAATACCGACTCGTGCGCGTCGCAAATCAGCCAATGGGCGGCGGTCGAGGCGATCAACGGACCGCAGGACGCGGCCGAGATGATGAAGAGCAGCTTCCTCGAACGGCGCGATCTCATCGTGCGGCTGCTGAACGAGGTGCCAGGCGTGAAATGCCAGGTGCCGGGCGGCGCGTTCTATGTCTGGCCGAACGTCACCGAGGCCTGTCGCATGGTCGGCGCCGCCGACTCCGAGGAGTTCCGCAAGCGCCTGCTGAACGATGCCGGCGTCGCGGTGCTCGCCGACATCCATTTCGGCGCCCGCGTACCGGGCGAAGGCCAGCACGTGCGCTTCTCCTATGCGGCCTCGAAACAGGCGATCGAGGCGGGCGTGCAGCGCATGGCGGATTTCATCCGGAAGAACACCCGAAAAGCAGCATGACCTGGAAGCCCAGCGTGACCGTAGCCGCTGTTGTCGAGCGCGACGGGCGCTTCCTCATGGTGGAAGAGAAAATCGACGGCCGGCTGGTGCTGAACCAGCCCGCCGGCCATCTCGACCCGGGCGAATCTCTGATCGAGGCTTGCCGGCGCGAGGTGCTCGAGGAAACCGCGCACCATTTCGAGCCGCAGGCGCTGGTCGGGGTGTACCGGTGGCATTACGCCAAGAGGGACGTCACCTTCCTTCGTTTCCTCTTTAGTGGCCGGCTGCTCGGCGCAGAGGCAGGCCGCAAGCTCGACCGCGGCATCGTGGCCGCGCCTTGGCTCACCGCGGCCGAGCTCGATGCGCGCAAGGCGGACCATCGCTCCCCGCTCGTTGCGCGGTGCATGGCGGACTACCTGGCGGGCAAGCGCTATCCGCTAGAAATTTTCCCGCCGGAATTCGCGTGAGAATCGTCGTCGGCATGTCGGGCGGCGTCGATTCGTCCGTCGCCGCGCTGCTGCTCAAGCGCCAGGGCTACGACGTCGTCGGCCTGTTCATGAAGAACTGGCAGGATGACGACACCGACGAGTACTGCTCGACGCGGCAGGACTTCATCGATGCGGCCGCCGCCGCCGATGTGGTGGGCATCGAGCTCGAGGCCGTCAACTTCGCCGGCGAGTACAAGGACCGCGTGTTCGCGGAATTCCTGCGCGAGTACGCCGCCGGCCGCACACCCAACCCGGACGTGCTTTGCAATGCCGAGATCAAGTTTCGCGCCTTCCTCGACCATGCGATGCGCCTGGGCGCGGCGAAGATCGCGACCGGCCATTACGCCCGCGTCGCACAGCGCGCGGGGCGCTTCGAGCTCCTGCGCGGCTTGGATGCCGCGAAGGACCAGAGCTATTTCCTGCACCGCTTGACTCAGGAGCAGCTCTCGCGGGCGATGTTTCCGGTCGGCGAGCTGAAGAAGAGCGAGGTGCGCCGCATCGCACTGGAGGCAGGGTTGCCGAACCACGCCAAGAAGGATTCCACCGGCATCTGCTTCATCGGCGAGCGGCCGTTCCGCGAGTTCCTCAACCGCTACCTGCCGAAGAAGCCCGGGCCAATGGTCGACGGCGAAGGGCGCGTCATGGGTGAGCACATGGGGCTCGCTTTCTACACCATCGGTCAGCGCAAAGGCATCGGCCTCGGCGGCGCCGGCGAGCCGTGGTACGTGGCGGGGAAGGACCTCGCGGCGAACAAGCTCGTCGTCGTGCAGGGACACGACCACCCGCTCCTCATGAAGCGCACCCTCGCCGCCTCGGACACTGCTTGGGTCGCCGGCGCGCCGCCGCAGCCGGGGACCCAGCACAGCGCGAAGACCCGCTACCGGCAGGCCGATGCGCCGTGCACGCTTACTACGGTCGAGCAGAGCGAGCTGCGAGTGGATTTCCCGCAGCCGCAGTGGGCGGTAACGCCCGGGCAGTCAGTGGTGCTGTACGACGCCGAGGTATGCCTCGGCGGCGGGGTGATCACTTAGAAAATTATCTTGGGACGACGGGCACGGTGTCGGCGAACGCCGCCCGCTCCATGAGCTTGCGGTAGTGCCGCTCGATGCCGGGATACTCCCCGGCCCAATTCACGTCGCCGGGCTTGCGGAAATCGAGCCAACCCATGCAGCAGCCGACCGCGATGTCGGCGAGCGAGTAGCGGTCGCCGTGGCACCAGGTGCGTCCCTCGAGGTCCTTGGCGATAAGGGCGGCGCCCCGGCGCATGCGGGCGACTTGCTTGTCGATCCAGGCCTGGCTGCGCTCCTGCTTGGGCCGCAACACCTCGTAGCGCACCAGCAGGCCCGCGTCCAGAACACCGTCGGCCAGCGCTTCCCAGCGCCGCACGGCGATGCGCTCCCGCGTCTCGTCGGGAATCAGGCGGTTGATCGGCGCACGGGCATCGAGGAATTCGACGATCACGCGCGAGTCGAAAAGCGGCGTGCCGTCGTCGAGCACCAGCGTCGGCACCTTGCCAAGGGGGTTGTGGGAGTTGACCGGATTCTCGGCCGGCTGAACGTCGACGAGCTCGAGCTCGCACTCGATCTTTTTCTCGGCGAGGACCACGCGGACCTTGCGCGTGTAGGGACTGGCGAGCGACGCGAGTAGCTTCATGGTGGGGGCGGCGATTATACCGAGCGCAGCGAGGCGTTGACGCGCCGTCGCAGAGCCGGGATGACGTCGCGCGCGAACCAGGGGTTGCGCATCAGCCAGGCCTTGTTGCGCCAGCTCGGGTGCGGCAGCGGAAAGAATTCGGGCAGGTATTCGGGGAAGGCGCGCACCGTTTCGCTTAGCGAGCCCTTGCGCCGCGAGCCAAGGTAGTACTTCTGTGCGTAACCGCCCACCAGCAGCGTGAGCGCGATATTGGGCAGCGCTTGGCGGAATTTTGGCTGCCAGAGCGGCGCGCAGCGCGGCGTCGGCGGCAGGTCGGCGCCGTCGACGGTGCCGGGATAGCACAGTCCGATCGGCACGATGGCGATCCGCGCCGTGTCGTAGAAAGCGGCGTGGTCCATCGCCAGCCATTCGCGCAACACGTCGCCCGACGGATCGTTCCACGGGATTCCGCTCTCGTGCACGCGGCGTCCGGGCGCCTGCCCGACGACGAGCAGGCGCGCGCTCTTGCCGACGCGAAACACCGGCCGCGGCTCGAGCACGCCTTTGCACAGCCGACAGCCGGCCGCCTCGGTGGTGACGAGGCGGAGGGAAATCTTCATCCCCGTATAATAGAAGCCCATGCCATCGCCGCTCGCCGCGCTGTCGCCCCTCGACGGCCGGTACGCCAAGACCGTGGATCCGCTCAGGATCTACTTCAGCGAGCAGGCGCTCATCCGTTATCGCATCCGCATCGAGCTCGAGTGGCTGCAGGCGCTCGCGGCCGAGCGCGGCGTGAGGGAGCTGAACCCTTTCTCGCCGCGTACGCTCGGCGCATTCCGCAAGCTGATCGCCGATTTCTCCGAGCGCGATGCGCAGCACATCAAGGCCATCGAGGCCGACACGAACCACGACGTGAAGGCGATCGAATACTGGCTGCGCTCGCGGCTCGGTTCGAATCGCGAGGCACAGGCGTCGCTCGAATTCATCCACTTCGCCTGCACGTCGGAGGACATCAACAACCTTTCCTACGCGCTCATGTTGCGTGAGTCGCGCGACGAGGTGATGCTGCCGAGGCTGGCGGAGATCATAGAGGCGCTGCGCGCGCTGGCGAAGCGCCACGCGGCATTGCCGATGCTCGCCCGCACCCATGGCCAGCCAGCGACGCCCACCACGCTGGGCAAGGAGATGGCGAACTTCGTTTTTCGCCTGGCGCGCGCGAGAGAACGCATCGCCGCCGTGCCGGTCCTCGGCAAGATCAACGGCGCCGTCGGAAACTACAACGCGCACCTCGCCGCCTATCCCGATGTCGACTGGCAACGCTTTGCTCGCCGTTTCGTCGAGCGCCTCGGCCTCGAGTTCAATGCTTATACGACGCAGATCGACCCGCACGACTGGATGGCGGAGCTTCTCGACGCCTACGCGCGGGCGAACAGCATTCTTCTCGACCTCGATCGCGACGTGTGGGGCTACATCTCGCTCGGCTACTTCTCGCAAAGGGTGAAGGCAGGCGAGGTCGGCTCCTCCACTATGCCGCACAAGGTGAACCCGATCGATTTCGAGAACTCCGAAGGCAACATCGGCCTCGCCAATGCGCTCTTTCGCCACCTGGCGGAGAAGCTGCCGGTGTCTCGCTGGCAGCGCGATCTTTCCGACTCGACCGCGCAGCGCAACATCGGCACCGCGCTCGGCCATACGCTTCTCGCCTATGCCGCGGCGCAGCGCGGCATCGCCAAGCTCCAGGCGGACGACAAGCGGCTCGCCGCCGACCTGGAGGCGAACTGGGAAGTGCTCGCCGAGGCGGTGCAACAGGTGATGCGCCGCCATGGCGTCGCAGACGCCTACGACAAGCTGAAGGCCATCAGCCGCGGCAAGCGCCTCGACCGGGCGGCGCTCTCCCAGTTCATCAAATCCCTACCGATCCCCGCCGAGGCGAAGAAGCGCCTGCTCGCGCTGACGCCGGCCCGCTACACCGGGCTCGCCGCCGAGCTGGCGCGGCGCGTCTAGAGAAGGCTTTGCCATGATCTACGCGGCGACGATCTTTCTTTCGTCGTTCCTGCTGTTCCTCGTCCAGCCGCTCATTGCTCGGCTCATCCTGCCGTGGTTCGGCGGCAGCGCAGCCGTCTGGACGACGTGCATGCTCTTTTTCCAGCTCCTGCTCCTCGCCGGGTACGCCTATGCGCACGGCCTGGGAAAGCTGTCGGGCCGCCGGCAGCCGACCGTGCACATCGCGCTTCTCATCGCGGCGCTCGCCGCGCTGCCCATCATGCCGGCCGAGCACTGGAAGCCGACGGGAGGCGAGCAACCGGTGGTGCGCATCCTTCTGCTCCTCGGCGCGACCGTCGGCCTGCCGTATTTCCTGCTCGCCTCCACCAGCCCGCTCATCCAGGCGTGGTTCTCCCGCGCGCGGCCGAGCGAGAACCCGTATCGGCTGTTCGCGCTTTCCAACCTCGCTTCGCTGATCGCGCTACTCGGCTACCCGTTCGTCGTCGAGCCCTGGCTCACAGCAGGCGGGCAGGTGAACGTATGGTCGTGGCTTTTCGCCACTTTCGCCGTGCTATGCGCGTTCGTCGCATGGCGCACGCCCCAGGCCGTCGTTCACGAAGCGAGCGCAGAAGCCGCGCTGCCCATCGCGGCCGACTACGTGCGATGGCTGGCGCTGTCGGCGGCGGGTTCCGTCATGCTGCTCGCGGTCACGAACCATTTGACGCAGAACGTAGCCTCGGTGCCGCTGCTGTGGCTGGTGCCGCTCACGCTGTACCTCGCGACCTTCATCATCGCGTTCGAAGGCAAGGGCTGGTACCAGCCCCGATTCTGGTGGCCGGTCGTCCTGATCGCGCTCATCGCGATGGCTTGGCTCGTGGTCGACACCGACTACCACTACCAGCTGGCGTTGCAGCTCGGTGTTTTCCTGCCGGGCCTTTTCTTCGCCTGTCTTTTTTGCCATGGCGAGCTGTATCGCTCGCGGCCGGCACCGCGATACCTGACCACCTTCTACCTCGTCGTTTCGGCCGGAGGCGCGCTCGGCGGCGTGCTGGTCGCCGTGGTGGCGCCGCTCATTTTCAGCGGTTACTTCGAGCTCGGCGCCGGCCTAGCGGCCGTAGCGCTTCTCGCTGTCCTGCGCTTCGGCTCGGCCGGCCGCATCGCTTATGGCCTGAGCCTTCTCGTCCTCCTGGGCGTGGCGGCCTGTGCGACGTACGACGGCTTTCGGCACCAGCGCGACGTGCGCATTGCTAAGCGCAGTTTCTATGGCGTGCTGAGAGTCAAGGAGTACGGCGTGCCGGGCGAGGAGTCGCACCTGCGCCGCCTAGTGCATGGCACGATCATGCACGGCGAGCAGTACATGAGCGATGCCACCCGCCGCCAGCCGACCACCTACTACCAGCGCACCTCCGGCATCGGCGCGGCGATCGAGTCGAAGCAGAGCCATCCGGTCAAGGTCGGGGTGATCGGCCTCGGCACCGGCACCATCGCCGCGTATGGGCGGCCGGGCGACGTCTATCGCTTCTACGACATCGATGCCAACGTCATCGACATCGCTCGCACACAGTTCACCTTCCTGGGCGACAGCCCGGCGAAGGTGGAAGTCGCCTTGGGCGACGCTCGGCTCACGCTCGAGCGCGAGCCGGCGCAAGGTTTCGACGTTCTCGCCGTCGATGCGTTCTCGAGCGACGCCATCCCCGTGCACCTAATAACCCGCGAAGCGCTCGCCACCTATCTAAAGCACATGAAGCCCGACGGAATCGTCGCCTTTCACGTGTCGAACCGCTTCCTCAACCTGATTCCCGTCGTGGCGCGGCTCGCCAAGGAGTTGAATGTGCACGCCTCGCTCGTCACCGACGATCCAGACGAGGACGACGACCGGCGCTCGAGAAGCGACTGGGTGCTCGTTTCCCGGGACGAAAAAGCGCTCCAGGCGCCCGCTATCACGGCGGCCGGCGGCGAGCCGCCGGAAGATCGCGCCAACTGGCGGACCTGGAGCGACGACTACTCCAACCTGATCCAGATACTGAAGTAGCTAGACGACGGCGCCTTCGTGCTCGTCGCGCGGCCCGGATTTGCGGCCCGGGCGGACGAATTGTTCGCGCTTCGCGCCGAGCCACATGACGAGCGGGCTCGCCACCAGGACCGACGAGTAGATGCCGAACAGGATGCCAATGGTGAGCGCGAGCGCGAAGTAATGCAGTGCGGCGCCACCGAAGATCAGCATCGTCGTCACCATCATCTGCGTGCAGCCGTGCGTGATGATGGTGCGCGAGATGACCCCGGTAATGGCGCTGTCGATCACCTCCGGCGTGGAGGCCTTGCGCATCTTGCGGAAGTTCTCCCGCACTCGGTCGAACACCACCACGGACTCGTTCACGGAATAGCCGAGCACGGCCAGCACAGCGGCGAGCACCGGCAGCGAGAATTCCCATTGGAAGAACGCGAAAAAGCCGAGGATGATCACCACGTCGTGCAGGTTGGCGATGATGGCGGCGAGCCCGAAGCGCCACTCGAATCGCAGCCAGAGGTAGAGCACGATGCCCACCGCGGTGACGAGAAGCGCTAGCGCGCCGTATTCGGCGAGCTCGCGGCCGACCTGCGGCCCGACGAACTCCACCCGGCGCAGTTCCGCGGTCGCATCCTCCTGCTTGAGCACCCCCAGCACCTTCTGCGACAGGTCGCCGCTCGACTGGTTCTTCTCCAGATGCAGGCGGATGAGCACATCGCGCGAGGAGCCGAAGTTCTGCACCTCCGCCTTGTAACCGCCGCCGTCCAGCGCGCTGCGG
>Ga0136846_1232228_pt1 | contig 26519 bp, 18 predicted proteins | sample HopSoiMetagenom2_FD_96841 | JGI IMG/M metagenome (GOLD analysis project Ga0136846, IMG submission 96841) | Grasslands soil microbial communities from Hopland, California, USA - 2 Assembly 2016 (version 4) | ecosystem: Environmental > Terrestrial > Soil > Grasslands | place: USA: Hopland... | reverse complement strand
TCTTCCGACGGCACCCGCCGCATCGCTCCGCGGGAAATCTTCGAGGACATTTACGTCGCTATGGGGCCGGGCCACGAAAACTGGCCGACTTTCAATCGCCGAAGTCTTCCTTTGTCCGAACTCAAACAGACCCACACCTCGCGCGCGGGCTACCAGGCCTGAGTTGCACTTATCGGCAAGGATGTGAGCACGAACTGGCTACGTACTCCGGAAGGATATACAATAGGTGGTGGTTTTCTATTGACAGCCCCAATAGCAAGGAGTACTGTAGCCATCCCATAAGGTCATCCATGCCTCTAAATATTCAGAGGCGGGCAGGTTCAAACGGGGGTCGCGCCCGGTTTCAGAGGTGGAACCCGGTTCGGTCTCATCAACCAGCAACACAGGCAGCCGTCGCGGTGACGTTCCCTCCTCATTATGAAGTCCGGCACGCCGGGCCTCCCCCAGAGGGAACCTCAGCCTTTCGCCCTGCCGCACCCTGAGGATCAAATATGGAAGACCTGTTTCGGATTGTCAGCGATTCGCTCGCTCGGCACGGTGTCGTGACCACATTGGATCATCGCCGGCTACGCTGGTCGCAGTGGATTCCGCTGAGCGCAGACTCGACAGCAACTCTGCTGCCTTCAGTGCCGGGTTTGTTCGCTCTTGCTGAAGAACTCCAGACCGTGGGCGGCCGCCGCATGTTGGCACTTTTTCGGATGTCCGAGACAGATGACATTGAAGCAGCTATCGATCGTTTGTTGTGCGACGAAACTTCTGAGCAGAAACTTACGGCAAGCCGATGCTTCGTCCGCTTCGCCGCGATCGAAGACGCCGTGCAGCGGCATTCCGCGTTTGCCGCTCTTCAGCAATGGATGAGTGCGAGCGCGTCCGCCGCATCCGGGATCGCAACTGATTTTGACCTGAAGCCATTCGCGTGGGGTGGTTCGCAAGTGGTGCAACCGAACCGGGAAGCGCGGGCCCTGCAAGCCGAGCCCGCGCGACTCCCGCTAGGCTTCTGATGAAGATTGGGATTGTTTCAGCCGCGCAGCGGCGCAACAATGCAGCCCGTGACGCAAGCCATGGGTAGAACAAGGAAACGATCCAGCCCCGAAGGGGCGAAAGAATCGCCGAATGCTGCGTGAGAAATCCGAAGATTCGGGAAGGGCACGACTTCAGTCGTGCCGGAAGCATGTGAATCGTAAGCGGCTTTAGCCGCTGAGGTATCCGGGCATCGCTTGAGCGATGCCGACATCGAAAATAGAAGGATTTACCCCATCGCGCAAGCCATGGGCGTAAGACCAAAAAGAAAGACAAGCGGACCCAGATCCGCGGGAGGCGATCACGATGGCCGAGGTAACCGTAAAAGGGGCCCAGACCCAAAGCGCAGTTCCAACCAAAACCACCAGCAGCAAGACCACCGGCCTTACTTTCCGCCGCCTCTTCACCAAATCCGGCACTTCGCCCTACGACGAAATCGAATGGGAGTTCCGCACCGCCTCCATCACTGACTCCAAGGGCGGCATCATCTTCGAGCAGAAAGATGTCGAGGTCCCCAAAGATTGGTCCATGACCGCCACCAATATCGTGGCTTCGAAATACTTGCACGGCACGCTCGGCACACCTGAACGCGAAACCGGCGTGCGCCAGCTGGTCACCCGCGTGGCTGAAACCATTCGCGACTGGGGTCTGGCCCAGGGCTACTTCCGAACTCCCGAAGACGGCGCAACTTTCCACGATGAACTCGCGCACATTCTTCTGCGCCAGTACGCCGCCTTCAACTCTCCTGTTTGGTTCAACGTCGGCTGCGATCGCATTGAGCCCAAGTCTGACGGTCAGAACTGGCACTGGAATCCGCAAACTCAGAAGGTCGAATTCGGCGTCACCGGATACACCAAGCCGCAGTGCTCGGCCTGCTTCATCAACTCCGTCAAAGATTCGCTCGACTCCATCCTCACCCTGGCCAAAACCGAAGGCATGCTCTTCAAGTGGGGATCAGGCACCGGCACCAATCTTTCTGCGCTGCGCTCATCCACCGAAGGCCTTAGCGGCGGCGGCACTGCCAGCGGTCCGCTCAGCTTCATGAAAGGTTTTGACGCCTTCGCCGGTGTGATTAAATCCGGCGGCAAGACTCGCCGCGCCGCCAAGATGGTCATCCTGAACGCTGATCATCCAGACATCATTGACTTCATCGAGTGCAAATCGAAAGAAGAGGCCAAGGCACACGCCTTGATTGAAGCCGGATACGACGGTTCTTCGCCCGACTCCGACGCCTACAGCTCCATTTTCTTTCAGAACGCCAATAACTCCGTACGCGTCACTGACGACTTCATGTATGCCGTCCTGCGCGACACCGACTTCTCCACCCGCGCCGTTCGCGATGGCCGGCCCATGCAGACTTTCAAAGCCAAAGACCTGCTCTTCAAAATTTCTGACGCCACCTGGCGATGCGGCGATCCCGGCATGCAGTACGACACCACCATCAACCGCTGGCACACTTCGAAGAACACCGCTCGCATCAACGCTTCGAACCCTTGCAGCGAATACATGTTCCTTGATGACTCGGCCTGCAATCTCGCCAGCCTCAACCTGCTCAAGTTCGCTCCCAACGGCACGTTCGACGTGGACGCCTATCGTCACGCCGTCGACGTCCTGATCACCGCGCAGGAAATCATCGTTGACAACGCCGGATATCCCACCGAGCACATCATGCGCAACTCGCATGACTATCGTCCGCTCGGACTCGGCTACGCCAACCTCGGCGCTCTGCTCATGGCCTGCGGGCTTCCTTATGACTCCGATGCCGGCCGTGATTACGCGGCCTGCGTCACCGCTATCATGTGCGGCGAAGCTTACCTGCAGTCTTCCCGCATCGCCGAACTCTGCGAGCCGCTCGCTCCCGCAACCGAAGCCACCAGGAAGACTTTGTCGGAAACTAACCTTGGCGCCAATCTCATGCCCGGCGCCGCCTGCCCCGGCTGGTACATCAACCGCGAACCGTTCCTCGACGTCATTCGCATGCACCGCGCCTCCGTCAACAACATCAATAAGACCAACGTTCCCGCCGCTCTCTACGAAGGCTCTAAAGCTTGCTGGGACGAAGCCCTCGCTCACGGCGAAAAATTCGGCTACCGCAACTCCCAGGTCACTGTCCTCGCCCCTACAGGCACAATCGGGTTTTTTATGGATTGTGATACCACCGGCATCGAGCCCGACCTCGCGCTGATCAAGTACAAGAAGCTGGTTGGCGGCGGCATGATCAAGATCGTGAACAACACCGTGCCCACCGCGCTCTTCAAGCTTGGCTACTCGCATGAGCAGGCGGATGCTATCGTCAGCTACATTGACGCGACCGGCACCATTGAAGGCGCGCCCAATATCAAAGAGGAACATCTCGCCGTTTTTGATTGCTCGTTCAAACCCGCCAAGGGCAACCGTTCCATCGCGTATATGGGCCACTTGAAGATGATGGCCGCCGCGCAGCCCTTCATCTCCGGTGCTATATCGAAGACTGTCAATCTGCCGGAATCAGCTTCCGTCGAAGAAATTATGGAAGCCTACATTCAGGCCTGGAAACTGGGACTGAAAGCGGTCGCGGTCTATCGCGACGGCTGCAAGAAGTCGCAGCCGCTGAGCGCTGCGGGCACTAAAACTGCCGAATCCCACGCAGGGACAGCCTCGGCCGTCCAACTGGAACAAGACCTCAATGCGCCGCCACGGGCTGTCCGGCATCGCTTGCCGGAAGAGCGCATGTCGGTCACGCACAAATTCAACGTCGGCGGGCACGAAGGCTACATTACCGTCGGCCTTTACCCGGACGGCGAGCCGGGCGAACTGTTCATCAAGATGGCCAAAGAAGGTTCGACCGTCAGCGGCCTGATGGACAGCTTCGCGCTTGCCATCTCGATTGCCATCCAGCACGGCGTGCCGCTCAAGCTGCTGTGCGAAAAATTCGCGCACACCCGCTTCGAACCGAGCGGCTGGACCAACAATCCCGATATCGGCTTTGCCAAATCGATCATGGACTACATCTTCCGCTGGCTGCAGATTCGCTTCCTCACCGGCCAGCAGCAAATGCTGTTCGAAAACCTGCGACCGAAGCTGGCGGGATCGGCTCAGCCGTCAACCGATTCGCCGTTGCCAACGACCGATGATCAACGACCAACAACGCTCATGCCAACAGCGAACGAGCGGCCAAGGACCGGCTCTCCAATCCATGCCGCCGACGCCCTCGCCCAACTGGTTGACCTGGGCGACGCGCCAAGCTGCCACTACTGCGGCTCGATCATGGTCCGCAACGGCAGTTGTTATAAGTGCATGAGCTGCGGTTCGACTTCAGGATGCAGCTGAGTAAGTTTCGGCGCCAAAAGAGCTGGCGGGTGGCCCATTCAAGCCTGTCTTTGGCTTGAGTGGGCAACCCATGAATCCTTTTAAGCTGTGGCCGGCACGGAATGATGTTCGTGAACATTAGCCCGGTTCTAGTCGGTCAAGTCCACCAAGGTAGATTTTGCTTCTTTTGCTACCATTTTCCATAAGTGCCACATTCATGTGACTTCATACATCTTTGTACGTACATCAAAGCACTAACAAAACGTTCCTTGCGGAACATATCGTCGAAATGTTTACGCTGGAACACATCTCCACTTTGCCGCAGGCACAATTTTCAGCCCTCCTATAAACTTGAAGCAGCATGTCTGCTTCCCTGCTTGACGGTAACAAGATCGCTTCAGAGATTCGTGGCGAGGTCGCCGCCGAAGTACGCACGATGACCGCGGCTGGCGTGCGTCCCGGACTGGCGGTGGTGCTGGTAGGACACAATCCTGCGTCGGAAATTTATGTGCGCGGCAAGGTGAAGGCGAGTGAAGAGGTCGGCATCCACAGCGAGCAACTCACGCCGCCGGAGAACATCTCGACTCATGCGCTGCTGGATATGGTGCGTGAATTGAATGGTCGGGATGGCATCGACGGCATCCTGGTGCAGCTGCCGCTGCCTGCGCAGGTGGACGCGAAAAAGATTCTGCTGGCAGTTGATCCTGCGAAAGACGTTGACGGATTTCATCCCATGAACGTGGGCTTCCTTTCGACGCAGCGTCCCGGTCTGGTGCCGTGCACGCCCGCGGGCATCATGGAAATTCTGCGGCGCAGCAGCGTCGCGATCGCAGGACAGGAGGCGGTGGTGGTTGGGCGCAGCGACATCGTAGGCAAGCCGACGGCAATGCTGCTCATCAAGGCCAACGCCACGGTGACGGTGTGCCATTCGAAGACGCGCGATCTGCCGGGCGTCTGCCGCCGCGCGGACATTCTTGTCGCGGCGATCGGGCGCGCCGGCATGATCACGCGGGAGTTCGTGAAGCCGGGCGCGATCGTGATTGATGTAGGCATGAACAAGGTCAGCGAGCGCGGCGAGTTCGAGCGGTTGTTCGCGGGCAACGCGAAGCGCGAAGAAACATTCCGCACGAAAGGTTCGGTGCTGGTGGGCGATGTGCATCCGGAAGTGGTAGAGGTTGCGGGCGCGCTCACGCCGGTTCCGGGTGGAGTGGGGCCTCTGACCATTGCGATGCTGATGTCGAATACGGTGAAGGCGGCGAAGATGCGCCGCGGCTCGCGAGTTCCAGAGCTGTCGCGCGCGTGAACACGAGGTGCGATTGCTGAAGGTCGGACTGACGGGCGGGATCGCTTCAGGAAAATCAACAGTGGGTGCGATGTTCGTGAATCTGGGCGCGCACCTGATTCAGGCAGATGAGATCGCGCATCAGTTGATGCGGCCTGGCGAACCGGTGTATGAGGAGGTCGTGCGGCACTTCGGCGCGCAGATTCTGAATGAAGATAAAACGATCCATCGCAAGCGCCTGGCTGAGGCTGCGTTCGGAGAGGCGCGGGTACAGGAATTGAACCGCATCGTGCATCCAGCCGTAATAGAAAAGCAGGAAGCGTGGATGGAGGAAGTGGGCCGCCGCGAGCCGAATGCGATTGCGATGGTGGAAGCGGCCCTGATTATTGAAGCGGGAGCTGCGAGAAGATTCGATCGGCTGATTGTGGTAACAGCAGATGTGGAGCAGCGAGTGCAGAGGTGGGCTGCGAAGATGAAGACTGATCTGGAAAGCGCCGGCGCGGAGATCACGCGAAGGATGGCGGCGCAGATTCCGGATGAAGAGAAGACCAGGCAGGCCGATTACGTGATTGATAATTCGGGATCGCTCGATGAGACGGAGCGGCAGGTGCGGGTGATCTATGATCAGCTGAGAGCGGTGAGACTCAGTAGAGAAAAATCTTAAATCGCAGAGCACGGAGAAAAGCCGCAGAGGTCGCAGAGCATGACTCAAGTGAGAAACAAAAGATGAGATGGATGCGTCCCATAGTTCTCGCGCTGTTGATAGCGGGAGGATTTTTTTATTTCACGACTTACCGCGGACAGTTTGAAACGCGCTGGCTGAGCCGTCCTGGGAAGCTCGAGATCACCCAGGCAGCGGGGGGCGAGTCGCTGGACGGAGAAGAGCAGAACAACATCGGTGTTTATAGAAAGAATATTGATTCAGTCGTTAACATTACTTCCAAGGCGGTTACGTTTGACTTCTTTTACGGACTGATGCCGCAGGAAGGGCAGGGTTCAGGATTCATTATCGACAAAGAAGGACACATACTCACGAACTATCATGTGATCGCGGACGCGCGACAGGTGGAAGTGACGTTGCACAATCGGAAGAAGTATCGGGCCACGGTGATCGGTATGGACAAATCGCATGATCTGGCAGTTATTCAGATCAAAGCGCCGGCGCTGACGCCAATGGTGCTGGGTGAGTCGCGGAACTTGCAGGTCGGACAAAAGGTCTATGCGATCGGAAATCCGTTTGGCCTGAGTGGGACGATGACGCGAGGCATCATCAGTTCGATCCGGCCGGTGCAGGAGCCGGACGGGATGGTGATTGATGAAGCGATCCAGACGGACGCGGCGATCAATCCGGGAAATTCCGGAGGGCCGCTGCTGAACTGGCACGGCGAGGTAATCGGGATCAATACGATGATCGCTTCGAACGTGGGGCAGAGCGCGGGGATTGGATTTGCGATTCCGATCAACACCGCGAAGGCAGTGCTGAATGATCTGGTCACACTGGGGCGAGTGCGGAGGCCGGCGCTGGGAGTGCGCACGATTCCGATTACGCCGGAACTGGCCGAGCAGATGGGATTGCCATCGGACTTTGGGTTACTCATCGTGCAGGTAGTGCCGGGCGGAGCGGCGGAGCGCGCCGGACTGCGTGGCGGCAATGAGCGCGCATATATCGGGAATATTCCGATCATGCTGGGTGGGGATTTGATTATCGGCATCGATGGACAGGATGTGCAAGACCAGCAGGATTTGAGCCAGATGATGAACAATCATCGGGCGGGAGATACGATACGCATCACGATATATCGCGGGAAGAAGAAGATGGATGTGCCGGTGGCGTTGGGTGAGGCGCGGGAGCAGGTGTAGATGTGTGATAGCGGCCGAGCTTCGCTCGGCTGTGTCGGACCCGTCCCTACATGGGTAGTGATGGATGTGTTTTTCGAACTCCGTGCTTCTATGTGGTGACGCGTAATTCCCAGGTCTCGCAACAGCGGCGAGACCCGGGCACCCCGTGCTTCTATGTGGTGACGCAAATTCCCCGGTCTCGCAACAGCGGCGAGACCTGGGGCACCCCGTGCTTCTATGTGGTGACCAAATTCCCAGGTCTCGCAACAGCGGCGAGACCTGGGGCACCCTGTGTTCTATTCCGGAAAATCAACAGCAGGATCCAACCAGCAAGCAGACGAACGAGAGCTGCAGCTACTGGTGGCGTGCCTCGGCTTCGGCGAGCCAGCCTCGGCGGAGTTTTTCTTCGGGGATACTGGAGAGATAAGGTTTGATGTCGAGAATGGGAGTGCCATCGAGCATATCGACGCCACGGACGTGGAGAACGGCGCCTTCGCGGCGGAGTAGTTCGACGGTGGTAAGAGCGATCGGGTTAGGGCGGAAGGGAGAGCGGGTGGCGAAAACACCGTGAGTGCGGTTATCGGACGGAGGGTGAGCAACCAGATCGAAGCCCTCGGAGCGATCGAATTCCCAAAGAACGATCAAGTGAGAGAAGCCTTCGATGTCGGTAAGGCCGGGGGCGAATTCGGGAAGAATTTTCAGCGCGCCTTCGGCCTGGTGTTTAGCGCCGAGGCCTCTGGGGACGTTCCCTGGTTGTTTGTACGGACTGGAGACAAAGCCGATGGGACGTGAGGTGAACATGGGAAATCATAAACCACGAAGAGCACAAAGGCGCACGAAGGAAAACCGAAATCTTCAATAGGCAGACACCGCCGAGCCGTCGCGCTACATGAATGGCGCGCTCGGGACGGCATAGCTTCTGTGCGCGATTAGTGGAATCCCGGCACCCGGCTGGCCGGAATCGCTTCGATTTTGGCATCATCGTTGGAAGGTCTTTTCCCAAAAAAATGTATAGACAAAGATTGCTGCCCGTTTTCTTACTAATGGCGCTTCTCAACCTTCACGCGCAAGAACAACACCCACATGCGAGGCGGACCGGACTGGCGCTGAGCGGCGGTGGCGCGCTCGGGCTGGCGCACATTGGGGTGTTGAAGTATTTCGAGGAGAAACGGATACCTGTGGACCTAGTAGCAGGGACCAGCATGGGCGGACTGGTGGGCGGACTCTATGCCACGGGGCACGATCCGGCGGCGCTGGATCGAGTAGTGCACGAGATTATCTGGGATGACATATTCCGCTGGACACCGCGGTTTGAAGACCGTCCGGTAGTAGAAAAGCAGGAATGGAACCGGGTCACCGGCGAAGTGACCGTGCGATTCGGCAAAAATCTTTCGTTGCCGGCGGGTATCAATCCGGGCCAGCAGCTGGCCCTGTTATTGAGCCGTGAAACGATTGGATACGCGGACGACCAGAACTTCGATGATCTGCCAACGCCTTTCCGGTGCGTGGCAACCGACCTGGTTACGGGCGAGGCGTTCGTGCCCGATCACGGGCCGCTGGCGAAAGCGATGCGGGCAACCATGGCTCTTCCGGCGGTGTTCACGCCGGTGGAATGGGAGAACAAGGTCCTGATTGACGGAGGCCTGGTCAACAATCTTCCTGCCGATGTAGTTCGAAAGATGGGAGCGGAGAAGGTGATCGGGGTCGCGCTTGAAACCGACCCGGTGGACAGCAAGAAACTGAACACTCTGACCAATGTGCTGAAGCAATCGGTGGCGATTGCAGTGCTGCAGAATGAACGGCGGAATGCCAAGCTGGCGGATTTATTGATCGAGGTCGAGCTGGGAAGTATCGGGCTGCTGGACTTCGATCACGCAGACGAGATTATCCGCCGGGGCTATGAGGCGGCAGTTCGAAGCGGAAAGGAACTGGAAAAGTTTTCAGTGTCGGAGGAAGAGTGGGGGAAATATCAGGAGGCAAGGCTGCAGCGGATGAAGTCGTCGCCGGCATCGGGCGAACTGGTGGAAGTGAAATCGGAGCAGCCGAACGTACAAAAGGACGGCGCGCACGAACTGATGCGCAAGAGCCGCGGCGGGACGTCAGAGAGTGAGCTGGAAAAGAATCTCACTGGGCTGACAGCGTCGACCGGGCTGCCAAGCGCTTTCTATAACTGGCGCTTCAAGGACAAGCCGGGTTTCGTGGTAGATCTGGAGCGCAGGCCGGACCGGGAGATGCTGCTGCGGCCTTCGGTGTTCGATCAGTGGTCGGCGGGGGAACCGAACCGGTTTGCGCTTCGACTGGAGACCAGCGGCATGAAGCAGAACGCGTACAAGTCGCGCTTTCTAACGGACGTGTTACTCGGCTATGACCCGGGAGCCAGGTTCGAGTATTACCATCCGTTTGACGGAACGGCGTATTTTGTGTCGCCGGGACTAATGGCTGAGCGCCTTCATATTGCCAGCTATGCAGGGAGGCAGCGAACGGACTTTTCTCGCGACAGCGTGGGCGGGTCTTTTTATCTTGGAGCGGGCACATGGCGTTACGTGCAGGCGCGGCTGGGATTCCGGGCGGGCTATGACAGCTACAGCAGCCTGATTACGGTGGATGGGGTAAAGGCAAAAGACACCGGATTTGTGGATCCGGAGTTTGTGGCGATCATCAACTCGCAGGATTCAGGCGAATTGCCGAAGCAGGGGACGCGAGTGAACAGCATAGCAGGGTGGAGCTTCCGGAACCATTCGTATCCATATATGAAGCTGGACTTCGATCATTTCGAGCCGCTCGCGAAAAACTTTTCGGCGTTTGTACTGGGAATCAGCGACAGCAGCTTTGGGCGCAAACTGACTTTTTATGATCAGTTCACCAGCGGCGGGCTGACCAGTATGGATGCGTTCCATTATCAGGAGTTCCATGCCAACACGCTGGTAGAACTGGGCGGAGGCGGGATGTACCGGGGATTGAATGAACACGATTTGCAGTTCCGACCGTATTTTGCGGCGTGGTACCAGGCGGGGCGTTTCGATATGGGGTCGAAGGGATGGCAGACGCATCACAGCACGTCAGGGGGAATTTTTGCCCCGACACCGTTGGGGCTGGCGGGAATGAGTGTAGCGTTTGATGAAGATGGACGAGCGCGCTTCAGGCTATCGCTGGGGAGTTTCTGGAACCGGCCATGAATCTGTTAACCACGAAGGACACCGAAAATCTTAAATCGCAGAAAGCGCAGAGAGAAGCTGCAGAGTTCGCAGAGAAAAGCGGGACCGGCAGATGAATGAGGAGGGGCGTTGACCGAACCACGGATCATGGTAGTGGGAAGTTATGCAACTGGGCTGACGATGAAAGTTGATCGGCTTCCCTGCTCGGGCGAGACGCTGCTGGGCTCGGGATATCGCGTGGACCATGGTGGCAAAGGATCTAACCAGGCGGTGGGATGCGCGCGGCTGGGCGCCAGGGTCAGCTTTGTGGCCAAGATCGGAAAGGATGCGTTTGGAGATTCGGCGCTGAAGTTGTATCGAGAAGAGGGGGTAAATACGGAGCACGTGATCCAAACCGGGGCTACGGCGACGGGAGTGGGCTTCATTATTGTGGAGGCGGCGAGCGGGCATAACTGCATCACCATTGATCCGGGCGCGAATGAACTGTTGAGCGCAGCGGAGGTGGCGAAGGTGGATTTCAGCGGATGCAAGGTGGTGCTGACGCAGTTGGAAATTCCGGTCGCTGCGGCGGAAGCGGCCATGGCGCGAGGACGGGAGCATAGCGCGGTGACGATATTGAATCCAGCGCCAGTGAGGCCATTGCCGACGGAAGTATTAAAGCTGGTGGATGTTTTGACGCCGAATGAAACTGAAGCGAAGGTACTGGCGGGAGAGCGCCCGGATTGTTCACTGAGCCCGGAAGAGGTTGCGAAGCGGCTGATTAATCTGGGAGTAAAGAATGTGGTGATGACTTTGGGCGAGCGGGGCGCGCTGATGGTGACCGGCGAATCGGTCGTGCAGATTGCGGCAATCCGTGTGAAGGCCGTGGATACGACTGGCGCGGGTGATGCGTTCAATGCAGGGTTGGCGGTGTCGCTAGGATCGGGAGCGAGCCTGGAAGAGGCAGTGCGGTTTGCGGTGATCGCGGGAGGGTTGGCAGTGACGAAAGAGGGAGTGATTCCGAGTTTGCCGAGGCGAGAAGAAGTGGCGAGTTACGCGCGAGAATGAATGCTCCCGGCAATCCACTTGTACGCAATTCATCGCTGTTTCAGCGCTCTGATTAAGAATTGGACGAGAAGATACACGGTAACGGATGATTGTCTCGTTTTGCCTGTTCGACAACTCTCGTAACCAGACACTCTTTCGCGTCGCGGGTGCTGGGAAATGATGTCAATTCGTAACCGTGAAGAGTACGACCGAAATCGGCCTGTCTTAAACCCTGGACAGGGTGCAAAAGAAGTTTACTTCTGTGGCACCGCCAAGATTGCAATCCTGAGGCCAACAGAATCCGACCTATACTGCCTGCCATGAGGGGGGCGCTATGAAAGTGATTGGCGCTATGCTGGTGATCGTGTCGGCAACTGTATTGCTGCTCAGCATGCAGGAGAGCTCGGATTCGGCGGTGCAAACCAAGATCGCTGCGCTCGAGAAAGCCTGGAACCAGGCGTACAAGATGGGCGACACGCGATCGCTTGATTCCCTTCTCGATGATCATGTCGTATTGATTAATGATGACGGCAGCACGCAGACTAAGTCGCAATTCCTGGCCAGCATCAAGGGTCCAACTCCTGAAGAGCAGCAGGTAGCGCCGGAGTCGATCAACGTGCGGGTTTACGGAATTACCGCCATCGCGACCGGATTGTTCCACGCCAGCGGGGTTGAGAACGGCAGGCGCTACAACCACTACGATCGCTTCGTGGACACCTGGATGTTCAAAGATGGCAAGTGGGTGTGCGTGGCGACGAATGCGACGCCGGTACTTCACTAATTCTAAAAATGGCTCTGCTTACCGGGTTTCTGCTGGTGCTGCTGGCGGGAGTTCTGCAGGGCACGTTCGTTCTGCCCATGACGCTGGTGCGTGGCTGGAAGTGGGAGCACACCTGGGCGACGTTCTCGCTGCTGGGGATGCTGGTATTCAACTGGCTGGTCGTGGTTGCGCTGGTGCCGAATATTTTCGCGGTGTATGCGGCGGCGCCGGGGCGTGATCTTGCAATCCTGGCACTCTTTGGAGCCGGATGGGGTTTGGGCGCAGTGCTGTTTGGACTCGGCATGGAAAAGCTCGGCATGGCGCTCGGATATCCCATCATCATGGGGCTGATTGCAAGTCTGGGTGCGGTGATTCCGCTGCTGGTATTTTTTCCGGGAACTCTGCTGACGGGCAAAGGCCTGGTTCTGCTAGGCGGAACCGCGCTGGTGATCGTGGGAATTGTGTTGTGTTCGCTGGCAGGATCGAAGCGGGAATTGTCGAAAGGCCTTTCGGGCTCGTTTGTGGGTGGGCTGGTTATCGCCATAGCGGCGGGAGTTTTGTCATGTCTGCCCAATGTGGGCGCAGCTTTTGGGGGTAGTTTGACCCGGGCGGCGGAAACACTTGGAGTCGCTCCTGGCGCGGCCGGTAACACGGTGTGGGCGTTGTTGTTCACCTTGGGGTTTGTGGTGAACTTTGGATATTGCGTTTTCCTGATGATCAGACGGGGAACCGCGTCTGAGTACTGGAGTGGCGAAACCAAGCGCAACCTGGGCCTGAGCGCCATGATGGCGGTGATGTGGATCAGCAGCTTTTATTTGTATGGAGCAGGAGCAGTGCGGCTGGGGCGTTGGGGAGTCATCGCCGGATGGCCATTGTTTATCTCGCTTTCCATTCTGGTGGGGAATCTGTGGGGACTGTGGCGAGGTGAGTGGAGGGGTGCGCCTCCTAGTGCTCGTCAATGGCTGACTGCAGGAATGGCGACGCTGATTGTTGCAGTGGTGATTGTGGCGATGAGTAATTTGGTGTGAGACTGTTCGTTTAAGCGGAGACCCTGCGTGGAAAGGTGGCGCTACGCGCGAGATTCCCCGCTCCCCGAAGAAAAACGCTGCGCCCGGACTGACATAATCGCGCGCGGCGCTAGTGGCGGCCCGCTAGGCTTACAATGATGGGCAAATGGCGTTTTCGTTTTTAACTTCTTCGCAGCCGCGAGCGCGCTGGATGCGGCTGGACACGGCCCAACTGCTGAAGCGCTTCTTCTTCTGTGAACGCGCGCTGCTGACCAGCATGGCGGCGTGGATTCCATCAATCGCGTCGCTGGGGATCAAAACGGCGTTGGCTCGCTTTGTCTGGCAGAGCTCCGAGACGGCGCACGCGCTGCGCAATCGAGTGTTTGAGCTGCGATTTCCCAGCCGATTGCTGGAGGAAGAAGGCGCGGACAGCGCGCTGATCGAACTGTTCTGCGCGGTCAAGGATTCGCCGGCTGACACGGCGTTTCTCATGAGCGCAGGACGAGTACTTCTGCCGGCGTTGAGAGACTCTTATCATGAGTATCTGCGTGACTCAGATGAGATCGCTGACGGGCCCACTCACCGGTTTCTGTCGGTCGCGCTGGCGGAAAAAGAAGAGCAGATTGCCGCATTCGAGCAGTGGACGGAAAGCTGCGAAGTGGAAGCGGTCAGGTGGGCCGAAGAGATCGCAAAGCGATTGGCACAGTTGGGCGGAGTGGGCGTGGAACCAGCCCTGGCAGCGGTAACCACGAAATTGTCCGGTTCGAAAAAGTACGTCTTCCCGGATCGCGCAGCGCGCGACCCTCGATTCTGGCAGTGCAGATTCTATTGGCCTGACATTGTTGATCCTGATTATCCGTATGGCGAAGGTTTGCAGCTGCAGTTGCGTTCCGCAGTAAGCCACTTAAATGAAGTATGGGCGATTGAGGCGGGCGGGATCATGCTGAGCGCGTTCGCCGATGTGCTTCCGTGGGAGTGGATTCACGATGCGGCGCGTTGGACCTACGACGAGTCGCGACACTGCCGAATGGGTTATGAGCGGCTGATGGCGTGGGGATTTGATGCGGGGGAGATTCCGCTGGGAACCTATATTTACGATTGCGCATCGGGCGAGGACCCGATTTACCGGTTAGGCATGCTTTACTTTTTTGAGACCAAGAACATCCGCCATAAGCGAGCGCGCGCGGACAAGTTTCATTCTTACGGAGACAAGCTCAGCGAGCACGATATGGATTTCGACTGGGCCGATGAAACTATGCACGCCGGATACGGGAAACACTGGCTGAAAGCGTTGCTGGCGGCGCGCGGACAGGATCCGGGGGAGTACGAGAAGATACGTGAGCGGTGCGGTGAGCTGGTGCGGGATTACGTGAGCACGGCGAAGGCGGAGGAAATTGCGGAGATCAAGAGGGTGGCTGAGGCGTTGATAGCAAATCGCGGTTAGCGCGGTCGCGCCGCGGGCGACCGGAAAGCCGATGGCTGCCGCTACGTGGACGTTTTCTCAATGATGTTTCCGAAGAATATTTTCAGACACTGGATTTTGATCGCCATTCTATTGGCGTTCTCAGCCGCCGCCAAGACCCAGGAATCAAGCGCATCCACTCACCTGGGTAGAGGTTACGAGGCGCTGAAGCAGGATCGATACGATGCTGCGGTGGAGGAGTTCCGGGCGGCGCTGAAGACCGACCCGAAGCTCACGCTGCGGGCACGATTTCCCCTGGCGGTCGCGCTGTTTGAATTGAAGCGGTTCGATGAGGCGCGAAAGGAATTGCAGACGGTGCAGCGCGAGACCGGCGAGCACCCCAATGTTCTTTATTACCTCGGCAGGATCGATCTGGAGCAGCGCAATTTTGCAGGCGCAATCGCGAACCTGACCAGAGCGGCAACGCAGCCTCCGTTTCCTGACACGCCATATTTTCTGGGCTACGCGTACTTCAAGCAGGGTGACCTGGCTTCTGCGCAAAAATGGCTGGAGCAGGCAGCACAAGCCATGCCACGAGACGCAAGAGTCGAGTACCAGCTTGGGCAGATCTATCGGCGGGAGGGGCGGGAACAGGATGCGAAGAAAGCTCTGGCGCTTTCAGATCAACTCAGAGAGCGCGACGATACCGAAAGCAAGGTACGTTTACAGTGCGCACAGAAGCTGGCGGAAGGGCCAAGCGAGCAAGCGCGCAAAATCTGCGATCAACTCTACGATGAGAACAGCGCCGACAAGCTGACAGAATTGGGGACGCTTTATGGCCAGCATGGCGACCTGGAAGCAGCGTTGAAACCGCTGCAGAGAGCGGCGGAGCTTGCGCCACAGTCTCCGCAGATGCAGTACAACCTGGCTTTGGCGTACTTCCAGCTGAACCGATTCGAGGATGCGCGGGGGGCGCTGGCGGACGCAGCCAAGCGCTGGCCGGACCTGTTTCAGGTGGTTTCTCTTTATGGAGCAACTTTGTTCAAGCTGGGTCAGGGCGACGAGGCCTATCAGATTTTGCGGCACGCGCAGGAGTTGAATCCGAGCGATGCGGCGACGGGTGATCTGCTTTATCTTTCGGCATTGGGAGTAGCGAGGAAAAATCAGAGCGGGAAGCAATACGCAGATGCGCTGAAATTTTTCCAGGAAGCTGCGAAGCTGAAGCCGCAAGAGCCGGCTCCGCACCGCGGGATGGCAGAAGTTTATTCGCTCACGGGACACAGCGCTCAGGCGGCGAAGGAGCAGGCGGAGGCGAAGCGGTTGGGGGGGTAAGCCGGCGCGCAGGATCCCTGGCTGCGCGACGAAAAGCGCTTGGCTCGGGATGACTACCATGCGGAAAGTTAACCTGTCGCGCTGCGCGCGACTGACAGCCGAGGTGACTGCTCCTAGGTGGAAGCACTCCCGCCGGGCGGATCAAAGATCCGCCTCTACGCGGGTGGTGGGGATTTTACGCGGCCGTAAGGCGTGACATCAGGAGATTGAAGAAGCGATCGACGTTTACGCCCATGGCGACTTTTGCGTTCGACTTGAAAGGTGTGGTATCGGCGATTGAGCCGGGAGTCGGCGCGAGCGGCGCAGATTTCCGCCAACGGCCAGGATACCCCACGCTTTCTCCGGCGGTAAGTTCGCCTTCGGTTTCAATTTCCACAAAGTAATCCTGCAAGGTAAGAATCCCAGGATCGATCAAATTAGCAACCGTGAGCGGATCGTGCATGGCCACCGCACGATGGGCCTGCGAGTCCTCGTGGAATCGATCAAGAGTACGTTTCATCATGTCGGCAGCAAAGCGGCACACTGGTGTGTTCACCGCCTGTAAAGCTTTGAGATGTTCGTCACGGAAGAGAGCTTTGCGAGTAACGTCGAGTCCGACCATGGTGAGAGGAATGCCGGAATCGAAAACGATGCGAGCCGCCTCAGGATCAACGTAGAAGTTGAACTCGGCGGCGGGCGTGACATTTCCGCCAGAGAGCGATCCACCCATAATGGCGATGGCTTTCACCATGGCGGCGATCGCGGGATCGGCGCGCAGCGCGGTGGCGACATTAGTAAGCGGTCCGACTGCGACGATGGTGATCTGCCCAGGATTCTGGCGAACAATACGGCGGATGATCTCACTCGCAGTTTCTGCGACAGGCCTGGTTTTCGGCGGAGGCAATTGAGCGCCTCCGAGTCCGTTCTCTCCGTGGACATAGGCAGCGGTGACCAGGGTTCGAGTCAGCGGAACACTGGCACCGGCGGCAACAGGGATATCGGTACGGCCTGCGAGTTCGAGCAGGGCGAGAGCGTTCGGCAGAGTGTGTTCCAGCGGAACATTTCCCGCTACCGGTGTGATCGCTTCGATCTTGAGTTCAGGAGAGCGCAGCGCGAGCAGGATGCCCATGGCATCATCCGTGCCAGGATCCGTATCGAAGATGATGCGGATAGGACCACCGGCGGCGAAGGCAAGCGTCGGCATTCCAGCGGCGATCAGCGCGGCGGTAGAAGTAGTGATGAATTGGCGGCGGTCCATGGGCCCCTCTGTTTATCCGTTTGCTTTTGCGACCAGCACGATTGCCAGGCAATAAAACACGAACATCAGAACCAGAAACATCCTGGCTCGCGAGTTTGCGCCTTTGAATTCTTTCCAGACGAGCACGCCCCAGAGCGCAGCGACCATGGGAGCGGATTGGCCGATGGCATAAGAAATCGCGACTCCGGTGAAACTGGCGGCTACCAGGTTGAAGACCATTCCGGTGCCCCAAATAAATCCGCCGAGCACGCCCAGAACATGGCCCGGCGCCGGGCCGCGAAAGAACTCGCTGAAGCTGACCGGATCGCCGATCAGCGGTTTCTTCATAAAGTAGATGTTCCAAATGAGGCAGGAGAGCAGCGCGCCAAGGGTCAAGAATACGGCGACACTATATGGGCCGAGCGTATTGCCCTGGGTCATAGACCGCGTCACAAAGGGCGCCCACAGGCCCATCAGCACGCCGGAGACGATACAGGTCACGATACTTTTCTTGGAGGTCGGGCGGCCGGCGCTTTTGAGGCTACCGTAAGCTTTGCCGTCAAGGATGACAGCGATAACGGCACAGATTACGCCGGCGGCGAGCAATCCAGCATTACCCTTGGGCTGCAGGATGTAACTGGACACAACACCGACGACGAGCGCGATCCCGATGGAGACGGGAAAGGCAATCGCCAGGCCGGCCATGTCGATGGCAGCGACTAACAGCAGGTTCGCAAGATTGAAAATTGCGCCGCCAACCATAGTGGAGATGATGTTGGAGGTATCGGCCGAGCGGACATTATTGAGAAAGCTGTTGGCATCGTGCCCGGTGCTGCCAAGCGTGAGCGCGTAAATAAGCGAAACAACAAAGATCCCTACCGCGTAATCCCAGTAGAAAAGTTCGAAGCGATAATTTTTAACGCCCTTATACGTGTTCGCCCATGATCCCCAGCAGATGGCGCTGGTGAACATCATGAGCAAAGCCACCGAGAAGGTGCTTGGTGTGAACATGGTTGCTCCGTTAGTCGGAACTTCTGCGGAGCTGCGCTCCGCTTGCGCGGATCATAGATCCGCCCCTACGCGCGTCGTGCTATTTCCCTTTCACGCGTGAAACGAACATCTGCAAAAAGCGATCGGCGTCTACATCGACGCAGACTTTGGCGTTGGGCTTTACAGATTCCACGCCCTCAATCACGTAATGATCACCGCGCAGCACGTTGCGTTCAACGGCGTTGTGACGATTGGCTACAGTTTCGCCGCGCGTGAATTCGCCACGCGTCTCCACGTCTACGTGCATGTCTTTGGTTCTGACTAGAGACGAGTCAACGGCGACGGCAACGGCGGAAGGATCATACATGGGCGTACCGAGCGATCCGAACCTGGCTGACAGATCGACCAGATGCTTGACCACGGCGTACATAAAATCGTTGATCGGGCCGTGAGTCTGGCCAATCTGATCGAGGTATTTCTGCGTGAGCAACGCTTTGTCGCCGACTTCCAATCCGACCATGGTCAACGGCCAGCCGGCCTGAAATACTATTTGCGCCGCTTCGGGATCGTTATAAATATTGGCTTCGGCGGCAGCGTTCACGTTACCGCCGGAGATGGAACCTCCCATCAGAACGACTTCTTTGACCAGCGGAACGATGGAAGGATCTTTCTCAAGAGCGAGTGCGATGTTGGTAAGCGGCCCGACCGGCACCAGCGTGATCTCGTGCGGCGACTCATGAATGAGCTCAATAATCAGATCAGCCGCGTAGCGAGAGTCGACTTTGCATTTGCTGGCAGGCAGCTCGACATCGCCCAGGCCATTTTTGCCATGCCAGAATTCAGCTGTAACGAGCTTCTGAAACAGCGGGTGCTGGGCGCCGGCAGCCACTGGGATATCGCAGCGGTTCGCGAGCGAGACCATCTTCAGTGCGTTTTCAAGTCCCATCTGCGCAGTAACATTGCCAGGCACAATCGTGATGGCGCGCAGGTCGAGCTCGGGCGAGTTGAGCGCCAGGATCAGAGCCATAGCGTCGTCAGTGCCGGGGTCGGTATCGAAAATGATCTTTTTGGGAGCAGCCCAAGCGGGGAGAGCCAGCAATAAGAAAGAGAAAACTGCGGTCAGCGTACGAAAGCCGGGACGACTTGCGTGACGGGTAGTTGTCATTTTTTAATAGCGACGTAGGCTAAAGCCGAAGGCGGTGAGTGTCAAGGTATTTCGCTTCCTGTGCACGGCGCTACCCAGGACACAAAAGCTATACGAAGGAATACAATGGCTCGCGGTTAAGCGCACCACGGTAACGAATCGTAAGTCGGCCTCAAGACATCGAAATGACAGTGGAAAAGAAAACAAATGTTTCAACCAGAGGCCTGGCGCAACCTGACCCGAGTTCCGCTCTCGCGAGCCTGAACGGTAAGCCTCTGCTTTCAAACAACGGCATCCCTTTGAACCTCGATTGGGGTCGACAGGCGCGGGTGAATACCAGCGCGGTGGAGCGGCGTGCGCAAAGCCATGCGCTGCGGCGAACGGTAAAGAAAGAGTGGCAGGCGGCATGGTTGCTGCGGGCAATCACCTGCATGGATTTGACAACGCTCTCGGGTGACGACACCGATGAACGCGTCCGCAGGCTGTGCGCCAAGGCGCGCAATCCCATCCAGCATGAGTTGGTGAAAAAGCTTGGCATTGAAAGGCTAGGCATTCAGGTCGCAGCGGTTTGCGTTTATCACACATTCGTGGAAACCGCGCGGCATGCGCTGGAAGGAACAAATATTCATGTGGCGGCGGTTTCGACCGGCTTCCCGGCGGGGCTTTCTCCACTGCAGGAGCGAGTTGCCGAGATTCGAAGATCGGTGGCGGCCGGTGCGCATGAGATTGATATAGTCATCACTCGTGCTCATGTCTTTGGAGGGCGCTGGCAGCAGCTTTACGATGAGATTGCAGAGTTCAAGCAGGCGTGCGGAGCGGCGCACATGAAGGTGATTCTCGGCACCGGAGATCTGATGACGCTGCGCAACGTGGCGCGCGCCAGCCTGGTGGCGATGATGGCGGGCGCGGATTTCATTAAGACTTCGACCGGCAAAGAAAGCGTGAACGCCACGCTGCCGGTGGGTTTCGTGATGACACGCGCCATCCGTGAGTACGCGCAGGAGACGGGCATGGCGGTAGGATTCAAGCCAGCGGGGGGCATTCGCACGGCGAAGCAGTCCCTGGAATGGCTGTCACTGATGAAAGAAGAGCTGGGCCTGCCCTGGATGAAGGCGCCGCTCTTTCGTTTAGGCGTCAGTTCCCTGCTGAATGATATTGAGCGGCAGCTGGAGCATTACGCAACCGGAAGGTATTCGGCGGAGTACAGGCATCCGATTGCGTAACTAGCGATTTGTAACAGGCGAGAGCGCCTTGCAATCAAATGAGTATTGCTGACAAATTCGTCGCAATGGCATACGGGCCGGCGCCCGAGGAGCCTAAAGAGGCGCTGTCATGGCTTGATAAGCACACGCGCCGATTTGGACATTTTATCGGCGGAGCATGGGCGCAGCCCATTGCTGGTCAGTATTTCGACACGAACGATCCATCGACCGGAGAGAAGCTGGCCGGCGTCGCCCAGGGAACGGCTGCAGACGTTGATGCGGCAGTGGAGGCTGCACGCGCTGCGTTTCCAAAGTGGCAGGCACTGACACAACATGCGCGTGCGCGATTTCTGTATGCGCTGGCGCGGCAGGTACAGAAGCATTCTCGGCGGCTTGCGGTTCTGGAGACCATGGACAACGGCAAGCCGATCCGTGAGAGCCGTGACATTGATATCCCGCTGGTCGCGCGTCATTTTTATCATCACGCTGGCTGGGCGCAACTATTGCCGCAGGAATTTCCTGATTACATCGCTTGCGGCGTGGTCGGCCAGATCATCCCCTGGAATTTTCCACTCCTGATGCTGGCCTGGAAGATCGCGCCCGCACTGGCGGCCGGCAACACAGTTGTTCTTAAGCCGGCGGAGTTCACTCCGCTGACCGCGCTTGCCTTCGCTGAGATCTGCCATGAGATTGGCTTGCCGGATGGGGTAGTGAACATCATCACCGGAGACGGTTCAACGGGCGAGGCGCTGGTCAAACATCCAGATGTGGACAAAATTGCATTTACCGGCTCGACTGAAGTTGGACGTGCGATCCGCAGCGCAACGGCGAATAGTCATAAGCGCCTGTCACTCGAACTCGGGGGAAAGTCTCCTTTCATCATTTTTGAGGACGCCGATCTCGACAGCGCGGTTGAAGGATTGGTGGATGGCATCTGGTTCAACCAGGGCCAGGTGTGCTGCGCGGGATCGCGCCTTCTGATGCAGGAGAGTATTGCCGAGGCATTGACCTCGAAAATTCGCGACCGCATGAGCACTTTACGGGCGGGCCCGCCACTCGATAAAGCGATCGACATTGGCGCGATTGTGGCGCGCGTGCAGCTCGACCGCATCCATCGGCTGGTCGATCAGGGCATCGCCGAAGGCGCAACCTGCTGGCAACCGCAAATTGAAATGCCGTCGCAGGGGCTGTATTTTCCGCCGACGCTGCTGAGCAACGTGCACCCGACTTCGATTGTGGCGCAGCAGGAAATCTTTGGACCGGTGCTGGCGGCAATGACTTTCCGCACCCCAAGCGAAGCAGTGGAGCTCGCGAACAATACCGTATACGGACTTGCTGCCTGCGTGTGGAGCGAAAGCATCAATGTTGCCCTGCACGTGGCCGCGCAACTGAAAGCAGGAGTGGTCTGGGTAAATTGCGCCAACCTGTTTGACGCGTCCTGCGGCTTCGGGGGATATCGCGAGAGCGGTTACGGGCGCGAGGGCGGACGTGAAGGGATGCTCGAATATCTTGAGCCGAAGTGGTTCAAGAATGCGCCGCCACTGCCTCCTGTGCAACCGGTACAGCCGAGTGAAGAGGCTTCCCTGCCGGCGATCGATCGCACGGTCAAGCTTTACATCGGCGGCAAGCAGGCGCGCCCGGATTCAGGTTACAGCTTTGAGGTACACGGCAAAAATGGCGAGTTGCTGGGCGAAGCGCCGCTCGGTAATCGCAAAGACATTCGCAACGCGGTGGAAGCGGCCCGCAAGGCTGCTTCGTGGTCCAAGGCGACCGCCCATAACCGCGCGCAGGTTCTTTATTACGTAGCCGAGAATCTTTCTCAGCGAAGCGATGAGATTACGCGGCGGCTGGCGGCCGCAGTAGGACCGGAGCAGGCAATCAAAGAAGTTGAACTGAGCGTCCAGCGGATCTTTTCTTACGCTGCATGGGCCGACAAATTCGACGGCGCAGTGCACAACCCACCGTTTCGCAATATTGCAATCGCCATGTATGAGCCGATTGGAAATGTGGGCGTAATTTGTCCGTCAGATTTTCCGCTGCTTGGATTGGTCTCGTTGGTGATGCCGCTGCTGAGCATGGGCAATACAGTGATCGCCGTGCCGTCCCAAAGTTATCCGCTGATCACCGGGGACATGTATCAATTGTTTGATACCAGCGATCTGCCGGGTGGATCGGTGAATATTGTTACCGGATACACTTCCCAGTTGCTGAAAACTCTTGCGGAGCACGAAGACGTGGACGGCATCTGGTGCTTTGCAGATTCGACCAGCGCAGCGGGCGCTAAGGCATTTTCAGTAAGCAATCTGAAGCAGGTCTTCACCAATGAAGGCCGTGCAGTTAACTGGCTCGACACAGCTCAGGGTGAAGGGCGGTGGTATCTGGAACATGCAATTCAGGTGAAAAACATCTGGGTCCCGTACGGGGAGTGAGCAGTTCAAGCCTCTCAAATCCGCTGAACGCATCCGGGGGGTCTCATAACTCCTTCACTCGAATTCTCATCGCCTCGACGTTAACCAACTCACCCCTACACCCTGATTTACAATCACTATTCCCATGAAGCGAATCAGTAAAGTTGCCATTCTGGGCGCCGGAACTATGGGTGCGCGTATCGCGGCGCACTTCGCCAACGCGGGCGTACCCAGTTATCTGCTTGATATCGTTCCCCCCGGTGCACAAGGGGCAGCGCGCAACCAGGTTGCTGCCGCGGGACTTGAAGCCGTGAAGAAATCCAGACCGGCGGCTTTTTTTGAGCCATCGCTTGCGCGCCTGGTTACGGTTGGCAATTTCGAAGACGATCTCAGCAGGGTTGCTGAAGTCGATTGGATCATCGAGGCGGTGGTCGAAGATCTCGAAATCAAGCGCGCGCTACTCAAGAAAGTCGAGGCCGTCCGCAAGCCGGGGACGATCGTCACGACGAACACCAGCGGGCTGCCCGTCAGCAAAATTGCCGAAGGCTTTTCGGAAGACTTCCGCCGCTCGTGGTTTGGCACGCACTTTTTCAATCCGCCGCGCTACATGCGATTGCTGGAATTGATTCCCACGCCTGACACTGACAGATCACTGATGGACTCCATCGCGTGGTTCTGCGACGTCCGCCTGGGAAAAGGCGTGGTCAACGCGAAAGACACGCCCAACTTCATCGCCAACCGCATCGGAACTTTCTCTGTTCTGAACGTGATGCGGCTCATGGAAGAAAACGATCTCTCGATCGAAGAAGTCGACGCGCTTACCGGGCCCGCCGTTGGCTGGCCCAAGTCCGCGACCTTTCGCACTATCGATCTGGTGGGCCTCGATATTCTCGGCCACGTGGTTAACAACTTGCGCGCTGGAATTGACGAGCGCAGCGACCTGAAGCTTCCCGATTTTTACCGCCAAATGCTTGAGCGCAAGTGGCTGGGCGATAAGACCAAGGGCGGCTTTTACAAGAAAGTTGGAGGCCAGGGGTCCTCGCCCGGCGAAAAATCGGGCGATAAAGATAAAGAAGACGACCGACTCGCGCTCGACTGGAAGAATATTGAATACCGCCCTCGCCAGAAAGCAAAATTCGCGGCGCTAGAGATGGGCAAGAACATCGAGGACACGGGCGCGCGCATTCGCATGTTGCTGGGCCTCGACCCCCAGCCGCAAAAACCCGATAAGGCTGGCGCATTTCTCTGGTCGGCTCTGTCCGATCTCTGGACGTACTCCGCCAACCGCATTCCCGAGATCTCCGACACCATCGTCGAGATCGATCGCGCCATGCGCCTCGGCTTCAACTGGGAAATGGGGCCGTTCGAATTGTGGGACGCAGCGGGAGTGGAACAAACCACGGCCCGCATGAAGAAAGAAGGCAAGCCGATCGCGCCTAAGATCGAGAAACTGCTCGCCTCCGGAAAAAAGTGCTGGTACAGCGATTCGCCGTCCACTAATTCCGGAAAGGCCTTTTTTGATATCTCCACAGGAGAGTACAAGCCCCTCGCGGTGCCTGCAGGAGTGTGGTCGGTCGCGGTCGCGAAGAAATCAAACGGGGTGGTGAAGAACAATTCCGGCGCTTCGCTGGTTGACTTGAAAGACGGCGTCGCCTGCATCGAGTTCCACTCCAAGATGAACTCCCTGGGCGGCGACATCATCTCTTTCATCCAGCAATCGTTGAAGCCGGGCGGTCCAGGGGACGCATTCGAGGCTTTCGTCCTTACCAATGATGCGCAGAATTTTTCCGTGGGTGCGAACCTGATGCTGCTGCTGATGTCGGCGCAGGAAGAAGAGTGGGACGAAGTAGACATGATGGTCCGCCAGTTTCAGGCGATGACCCAGGCCATTAAATTCTCTGCCAGACCGGTGGTGGTTGCGCCATTCGGCCTGACGCTGGGCGGCGGCACGGAAATTTGTTTGCATGCCTCTGCGCGCCAGCCGCACGCAGAGCTTTACATAGGACTGGTTGAAGTCGGTGTTGGCCTGCTGCCGGGTGGTGGAGGCTGCAAGGAGATGCTGCTGCGCGCGGTGGATAGCGCGGCTTCAATTCGTCCGGGTGGTCGAGGCGAGTCGGTAGAAATGATGGAAGCGATGAAACGCGCCTTTGAAGCCATCGCCACCGCGAAAGTTGCGACTTCAGCGCAGGAGGCCCGCGGCCTGGGATTTCTTTCTGAAAGTGATTCGATCACCATGAATCGTGAGCGCGTACTTACCGATGCCAAGGCTCGCGCCCTTGAATTCGTTCGCTCCGGATATGAGCCGCCTGCTGCGCGCACCGACATCCCTGCTCCCGGAGAAAACATCCTTGCTGCTTTGAAACTGGGTATTCATCTGATGCGCCAGGGTGAGTACATCACCGACTATGAAGTGAAGTTAGGGACGAAGATTGCCGAAGTCCTGTGCGGCGGAAATCTAACGCCGGGAACTCCGATCAGTGAGCAATATGTATTAGATCTGGAGCGCGAGGCGTTCAAATCGCTATGCGGCGAGCGTAAGACTCAAGAGCGCATTCAATACACGCTGAAGACTGGCAAGACCTTGCGAAACTAAGATCGCAGCGCTCAGGAAGTATTGCAATCATTTGAATCGCTCCCTCAGCTTGTACCTTTGCAACTTGCCCGTTGCGGTTTTCGGCAACTCGTGAACGAACTCAATCCATCTTGGCCGCTTGAACACCGGCAGCTTGCTCAACACAAATTCCTGCAGCTCGCGCGCAAGCTCCGGATCGCCAGGCTTACCGTTCTTCAAGACGATGCACGCCATCGGCTTTAACAGCGAATCCTGGTCCTGGCGCCCGATGACGGCGGCTTCCTGCACAGCTGCATGTTCGATCAGCACGTTCTCGATTTCTACCGGGCTCACCCATGCGCCGCTGCATTTGAGCATGTCGTCAGATCGACCTGCGTACCAGAAATATCCTTCGCCATCGCGATAGTACTTGTCTCCGGTTCTAATCCAGTGCCCTTCGATGGTGTTCTTGGTCTGCTCATGCCGGTTCCAATAATGCGAGCACACGGCATCACTGCGGATCAGCAGGTTTCCGATTTCGCCATCCGGTACCGGATTGTTTTCTTCATCCACGATCTTCGCCTGATAGCCCTCGATAATCTGCCCGCTTGATCCTGGGCGCGCCGCTCCTGGCCGGTTCGCAATGAACATGTGCAAAGCTTCGGTTGAGCCGATTGCATCCAGAATTTCCACCCTGAAGCGCTGTTTGAAACGATGAAAGATCGCGGCCGGTAGTGCCTCGCCGGCGGATACGGCGTACCGAACGGATGAGAGATCGAAGTCCTGACAATGCTCGGCGTACGCTAACAGCGATGCAAAGTTCGATGGCACGGAAAAAAACAGAGTAGGCCGATGGCGCTTGACAGTTTCGAACACGAGTTCCGGCTTGGGAGGACC
>Ga0136846_1238498_pt1 | contig 26600 bp, 24 predicted proteins | sample HopSoiMetagenom2_FD_96841 | JGI IMG/M metagenome (GOLD analysis project Ga0136846, IMG submission 96841) | Grasslands soil microbial communities from Hopland, California, USA - 2 Assembly 2016 (version 4) | ecosystem: Environmental > Terrestrial > Soil > Grasslands | place: USA: Hopland... | reverse complement strand
CGTCAAAAGGCCCCTGATCTAGGCGCAAAGCGCAGCCATAGCCCGGGCTATGGCGAGCATTTGCAACGACGAGCAGGGGCCTTTTGACGTGATGAGCGGGCATGATCGAAATACTCTCAGCCTCTCAGGCAGGCGTCAGGCGCTCCTTGATGATCACCGAGCCGTTTTCCTGCGTCTCGACGATGCCGCGCTCTTCAAGATCCTTCATCACGCGGCTGACCATCTCGCGCGATGCACCTACCACCTTGGCCAAGTCTTGGCGCGACACCTTGTTGCGGATGATTTTGACCTCGCCGTCGCTCTCTGCCATGTCGAGGAGGGTGCGCGCCACGCGGCCGTACACATCGAGCAAGGCCAGCGATTCGATTTGGCGGTCGGCGTTGCGCAGACGCTGCACCAGGCCGCGGAGGATGGCGTACGACAAGCTGGAGTTCTCAGGCAGGCAGCGCGCGAACTCCGCGCGTCCGAGAATGAGCATGTCGGTTTGCACTTCAGCGCGTACTGTGGCCGAGTGGGGCTCGTTGTCGATGAGACTCATCTCGCCGACATAGTCACCCGGCTGCAACACCGCGAGGATGACCTCGCGTCCGCGGGAGTCGGCCGTCAGCACGCGGGCACGGCCGGTGAGCAGGATAAACAACGCATTCGATTTGCGTCCGTGCTCGACGATGATCTCGCCCCGACGAAAGCGCCGCTTGACGACGCTGTCGGCAATGCCCTGCGCCTGGTCGTTGGTGAGCATGGAAAAGAGAGGCACACGGCGGATCAGGTCGAGATTCGAAAGCATTGCCATATGGGAAGCTCCAGACGGTTGTTATCGCCATTGTTAGGCCGAGATCGTGAAGATGTCACGTACCTACAATTTGGCTATTGTCACCATTGCGGGCGTTGACGCCAGCGCGAGTGAACCCCATGTCAAACTCGCGCGTCACCCAATCCCCTCAGCCCATTTTCATTAAGCCCTTCTCATGAGCACCCCCCAGCATGCCAAGGTACTGATCCTTGGCTCCGGTCCTGCCGGCTACACCGCCGCCATCTACGCCGCCCGAGCCAACCTCCAACCCATGCTGATCACAGGCATCGCCCAGGGCGGTCAGTTGATGACAACGACCGACGTGGACAACTGGCCCGCCGACGTGAACGGCGTCATGGGTCCCGATCTGATGGAGCGCTTCTTGAAGCATGCTGAGCGCTTCAACACGAAGATCGTCTTCGACCACATCAACTCTGTCGATTTTAGAAAGCGCCCCTTCACCCTCAAGGGCGACTCGGGCGTCTACACCTGTGATGCGCTGATCATCGCCACCGGTGCATCGGCCAAATACATCGGCTTGCCTTCAGAAGAGGCCTTCATGGGCCGTGGAGTAAGCGGCTGCGCGACCTGTGACGGGTTCTTCTACCGCGATCAGGATGTGTGCGTGGTGGGCGGCGGCAACACCGCGGTCGAAGAGGCGCTTTACCTCTCCAACATTGCGAGCAAGGTGCACCTGATTCATCGTCGAGACAAGTTCCGGGCCGAACCCATCCTTGTCGACAAAATGAACGAGAAGGTCGCGGCCGGCAAGATGCAGTTGCATTTGTGGAACACGCTGGACGAAGTGCTGGGTGATACGTCGGGCGTGACGGGCGTGCGGATCAAGAGCACGCAGGACGGCTCGACCAACGACCTGACGCTCAAGGGCTGCTTCATCGCCATTGGCCACCGACCCAATACCGACATCTTCAAAGGTCAACTGGAGATGAACGACGGTTACATCGCGACCAGGGGCGGCCTCAACGGCTTTGCCACCATGACGAGCGTTCCGGGCGTTTTCGCAGCTGGCGACGTGCAGGACCACGTGTACCGCCAAGCCATCACGAGCGCCGGCACCGGGTGCATGGCGGCGCTGGATGCCCAACGCTTCCTGGATCAATAGGGCCGGTCAAGGCTGCAATTTGGCTACGCCCGGAATTCTGGCTATAATCGTCGTCTTTGCCGAATGCGGCTTGGTTTGGGTATGTTGTGAAACACGTACTCTTGCCTTGCAACGACGTCGGCCCTCAGGGTGATTATCAAGGCTGGCGATCACGCCGACCCTGCTCTGTTCACTGCGACACGAAACGAGATTCAAACGGAGAAGCGTCATGGCACGCGTCTGTCAAGTCACGGGCAAGCGCCCGATGGTGGGGAACAACGTCTCCCACGCCAATAACAAAACGAAGCGCCGCTTTCTGCCCAACCTGCAGTACCGTCGCTTCTGGCTCGAGACTGAAAACCGTTGGGTGCGCCTGCGCATCACCAACGCCGCACTGCGCCTCATCGACAAGGTCGGAATCGACCAGGTCGTCGCAGACCTCCGCGCCAAGGGCGAACTCTGAAAGACTAGGAGCAGATCATGGCAAAAGGTGGACGCGAAAAGATCAAGCTGGAATCCAGCGCCGGCACCGGTCACTTCTACACGACCGACAAGAACAAGAAGACCACGCCCGAGAAGCTTGAGATCATGAAGTTCGATCCCAAGGCTCGCAAGCACGTGATGTACAAAGAGACGAAGCTGAAGTAATAAGCAGCCACCTCGCAAAAACCCGCCCGACTTCTGGTCCGGTGGGTTTTTTGTTATTCCGGTAGCGATGAAGTCGGTGGGCTAGGCTGCCTAGGCGCCTAGGCGCCTAGGCGCACCCCGATCCCTGGACATCCTTCAGAGCTACGGGTTTAGAGCCACCATACCTCTCTCCCACGCCTGCGACATCTCGTCGAAGCCCGCAGAACTGTCCAGCGTCCGGCCGAAGTTCACCGCACGCGCAGCCTTGAAAATCAAAATCTTGCTGCCATTGGCAATGGAACGAAAGGCCTCGATCGGGGCGGCAAATTCTTCCGGGCCGAGCCAATCGAGGTGCTGGGCCACCAGCTCGAAGGCCGCGCCGAGCTGGCGAACGCCAGCAAACGCCCATCGGTGATATTCGGCAGGACCGGCCGCCTGAAGCCCGGGCAGGTCCCGCTCGAAACGCTCTTTGAAGCGCCCGATAGGATTGGTCGGCGGGCGCCGCGCGACGTGCTTGCGGAGAAAGCCACGCGACAAGCTCTTCAGCTCCGACTCCTCGCGCTTGAGCACCCGGTCGATGCGAACAAGCTCAGCGAACAACGGCAGGAACCCGGCATCGTCACCGTCAACGTCCAATCGAAACGTCTTCACGAAGTCCTCGCCCTGGAGCGTGAAGTAACCCGCATTGTGAAAATATCCCAGTCGCTTCGCTTCGACATCGATGTCGTTGAGAACGATGGTCGTCTTGGTGTGCTGACGCCGATAGTCGGTACCCGCGGTGTCGGGCAACCAAAAGGCATCCGCCTCAGTCGACAGCCACTTGCCCGCAGCGAGATGCTCAATGGCATGTTCGATAAGCGGGCGCCAGACAGTCAGTTCCTGCACGTCCACGCCGTAGAGCTCGCGCAGTTCGTCGTGTGACGGTTTGAAGAAGGTCCACTGGTCGCCTTCGAAGTCCGCCGCCAACGTGAATCCCATGCAGGCCCTGGGCTCAAGTCGAAGCGAGTGCAATATCTCGATCCACAAATCAACATAGCAGTTCTTCTCGACCCAGATGCAATCCTCGGCATGCAGCTCGTGCCGCTCGTAGGTGGCAACTTGCAGCGGTTCGATAACGGCGATCCGGCTCATGGCCACAAGAGTTCGCGCACCGAAGCAGGCCATTCGGCGACCTCGAAACCGTGGTGCTTGATGAGCGCGAGCGTGACGCGCTCAAGCCCAAAGCCGAGACAGGCCGTGCTCGCGACTGCGCCTTCGGCATCGCGGATACCGAAGGTCGAACTGAAATGGTCCTGGTGCCAGTTGAACGAGCAAATCGCGGTCGGCTTCTCCTCCGAGATCACCGGCACGAGGATCTCGAACTTGAGACGCTGGTCGCGCTGGCTGGCTGCCATCATCTTTCCTGCGCGGCCGAAAAAAGGATCGGACGCGACATCGCTCACCACCGGCAGTCCGAGCGAACGCAGCAACGCCAAGCCGCGGTCCAACCAGGCATTGCGCCATTCGACGACCTGGTCGGTGGCGCCCACACGGATGAACTCGCGCATGCGAAACGCCTGCAGACGCGTTGGCTCGTCGGAAGGTTCATGGCGATACACCCAGCCCAAGACCGTAACCAGCCGCCCCTTGCCCGGCAGGAGGCCGCTGAACATCGGATAGACCGGGTAGCACGCGGCCGGTGTCAGCATGACTTCGGTCGGAGCAAGCGTGTCCTCCCAGCGCTCGCCCGCGCGAACCTTGGCAGACAGGCCGAGTGCCTCTTGATCGGTACCGAAGAAGCTGTTGATCGATCCGCTCAAGTGCGGAAAGTTGTCCATGTACCCGACGCGCTCGATCAGCGAGCGCGGCACAATGGGGGGAAACATGAAGGTCTCGGCACCGTCGTCCTTGGCGGCGCGCGAGACCAGCGCGTTGAAGCGCTCGACGATGTCTTCAAAGGCCGCGCCGCGACCGTATCCGCCCTTCACGCTCGTGGGAACGATAAAGCGGTGCTTCACCAGTTCATCGTAAAAACCTTGCTGGTCATACACCACCGGCATACTCCTTCTGTCGTCCTGCGCGATCTCAAGCGTCCTTGAGCACGAGGAGCATTGAAGCGTTCTTCGCGGTCAGGCGTTCGTTGGAAATCATGAGCGACGCCGACAAAGCGTCGCGGTAATGACGGCCCACACTAAACGGCGAATCGTTCTTGTATGCCATCACGCCGATGATCTGCAAGGCGAGATGAACGAGCTGGGGAGCCGCCTCCGACGCTGAGATCTTGAGATTGTTCATCTTCAGCGCCCAGCCCATCGAGAGCAGTTCCTGCTCGCCATCTCCGTGCGCAACCATTTGGTCGAACTCGACCGCGGCACTGGACCAGCCATTGCGCATGCTTTGAAGCTCCGCCACGACCTCGGCCAACTGATGCGCCGCTGGCGGCAAGGTGCCCGGCTGCTTGCGTGCCTGCTCGCGCACGAATCGGGCCGCGCGATTGATCGCATCGGCGGCGATGCCCCACCACAACGAGGCCCACAGGATGTGCGAGTACGGCACCATCGTCATGGCTGAAGATTCCGCGAAGTCGCCAGGAAGAATCTGCTCGACGCCCGCGGATCCGATGAGTTCGCCGCCAGGGCTGCAGGTGCCACGCATGCCAAGAGTGTCCCAGTTTGTGGTCGGAGCGAATGTGTAGTCGTCCGCCTTGAACAGAACAAGCACCTGGTCGCTGTTGGGCGCGTCGGGCGCGCGGCGCGCCGTGACGAGCAGCGCATCGGCGTACTCACCATATGACACGGTCGTCGCGTTCTTACGAAGCGTGAAGCGGCCGCCCTCGGTCTCAACCGCACATATGCTCCAACGCGTCTCGCCGAAAGTGCCGACCTCCGAGGTCACCGAGCCGATCAGCAATTGCCGATCGGAAATTGCCTGCAGATAATTGCGGAAGAACACAGAGCCCATGCCGTGGCGCGCGAGGCAGCCGATCTGGATGTAGTGCATCGCAAGCACCATCCCGGTCGCGCTGCACGCCTGCGACAAAGTCGAACACAGCAGCGCCAACTCCATCATCGAACAACCTGCACCGCCCAGTTCGCGAGGCACCGGCGCCGACAGCACGCGGGCGGCCCGCAATGCGTCGACGGCCTCGTGCGGGAAGCGGGCCCGTGCGTCGACATCGGCCGCGTGGACGGCGGCGACATCTGTTGCGATGCCTTGCACAGCCACCAGCAGAGACTCAAAGCTGGGCATCATGGTTTTCCCTCTGTCATGGATATGCGTCGTCGGACGTTCGACCCATTCGTCGCTCAAGAATACGGACTGAGCGAGAACTGACTTTCGGACGACGCTGATTGGAACGGAATTCATGCCGCATTCGCCCCCCTCACTCGCGGTGTCTGGACAAGACGCATGACTTTTCGCGCACTCAGCGTCGACACGCATGGCCACTCGCAGCTGATCGTCGTGTTCTTGCATGGACAGGGTATGTCGCCCGAAGACCTGGTGCCCTTCGCTCAGGCCATCGGCCTGCCGGCTGTTCACCACTTTCTTCGCGGACCCTGTGAATTGTCGGACGGAGGGCGGGCCTGGTGGCCTCGCGATTCTGATTCCATCCAAGAGCGAACCGACCCACCTTGGGACTTAGCGGAGGAGCATCCGAGCGGACGAGAGGCAGCAAGGCGAGGCTTGGCCGACTATCTGCGAAGCATCGAACCGACGCGTCACGGCCGGCCAGTGGTTCTGATCGGCTTTTCGCAGGGCGGCATGCTCGCCTGCGATGCCTTGCTGCATGAAGAGATGGAGGTTCATGGACTTGCGCTCTTGTCGTCGTGCCGGATCGCCTTCGACGAGTGGCTGCCGCGATTGCCTCGCTTTCACGGCCTGCCAGTGTTCGTGTGCCACGGCCATAGCGACGAAGTGCTCAGCTCGCACGCGGGAGAAGCCCTGCGGGACGCCGTGCAGGCCGGCGGAGCGCAGGTGGAGTGGCTGTCGTTCGACGGCGCCCACGAAATTCCCTTGGTTGTATGGCGTCGTCTTCGCACTTTCCTGCGAAGGATCTCTGGCCGCGTGCCGGGCCATGCCAGGTAAGCCATTGGGTCATGCCCCCCCGCGGACAGGGGAAAGCCGTATCTACTTCAAACGCTGCGCCCGTGATAAAAACAATTGGTAGCACCTTATCCTTGACTCTCACCATTCCGTCATGAATTGGATGCCCTTTCTTTGCGATGAAAGCGCGCGCACCCTGGTGGGTTCGCAGCGCACTCGCGTGGGCATCGACATCGTGCAGATCAGCCGCATCGGCGAGTCCATCAGACGGTTCGGCGATCGCTTCCTGCTGCGCCTTTTCACCGCAGACGAATTGGCTTACGCCAGTTCTGTCCCAACCCTCATGGCCCAACGCCTGGCAGCACGCTTCGCTGCCAAGGAGGCTGCACTCAAGGCCTTCGACCTTTGCGAGGCAGGCATCGACTGGCGCGACATGGAGGTCTGCAGACTGCCCGACGACGCTTACCGCCTCATGCTGCATGGCAAGGCCGCAGCTATCGCAGGTGCATCAAACAACGACATCATGCTCAGCCTGAGCCACGACGGCGACTACGCCATGGCGGTAGTCGCCGCACCGCCCGCCACGATTTCATCTTTCTCGAACATCGCAGTCAGGTCATGAACGACACACTCACCATCGACCACGTGATCCGCACCGTGCTCAAGGACCACGGGCGGCTCAATCAGGACGCCCTGGCCATCGAACCCCATGCCGACCTTTACCAGGCCGGCATGACGTCGCATGCCAGCGTCAACGTGATGCTGGCGCTCGAAGGCGCGTTCGACGTGGAGTTTCCAGACCACATGCTCAAACGCAGCGTGTTTGCCAGCGTTCTGGCAATTCGCGAGGCGATTACTCAATTGCCGGGAGCGCGAGGCCCGCAATGAGCTTCGAGGCAGCACGCGTCACGAGCCATCAGCGCGAGCGTCTGGTTCGAGGCTGGGAAATTCGTTCGACACCGCCGGGGTTGGCCACTGATCCGTCGCAGCTTGCTGACCTGGGGCCGCATCCGTGGATCGAAGCCGGCCAGCTTGGCACGGTCGCCGCGATCCTTCGCGACGTCGGCGAATGGTCGCTGGACGCCGCGCCGCGCCGCTTCGATGGCGAAGAGTGGTGGTACCGCACGCAGTTCAGCACGCCGCCCCACGATGAAGCCGACGATCTTGTCCTCGGCTTCGACGGACTCGCAACGCTGGCTGACGTCTGGGTCAATGGCGAAAAGCTGTTCTCGAGCGACAACATGTTCATCGCCCACGAGGCCAATGTGCGTTCGCGTCTGCGCGCCGGGCGCAATGAACTGATCCTGCGTTTTCGTCCGCTCGATACAGCGTTGCAATCGCGTCGGCCCAGACCAGGCTGGCGCACGCCGATGGTCGAGAACCAGCAGCTTCGCTGGTTCCGCACCACCTTGCTGGGACGCACGCCCGGCTGGTCGCCCCCGGCTGCGGCCGTAGGTCCGTGGAAAGACATCTGGCTCGAACGACGCTCGCTCGTCGACCTGCGCAGCCTGCGACTCTCGGCTGCGGTGGACCGGACCGACGGCGTGGTGCAAGTGACGGCATCTCTCGTTCCTCACGGCGCGCAGTGCATCGATTCAGTGGCCATTGAACTGCAGCGCCACGGCACCTTGTACCGCTCTCTCCTTTCACGCGATTCAGGCAGCGCTCACGGCGGCGCATTGATGGTCCCTGAGGCATCCCTCTGGTGGCCGCACACGCACGGCGACCCGGCGCTGTACGAGGCTCGCTTGGCCGTCTCGATCGCCGGCCGAAGCGAGCCCGTGCTGGTCGACCTCGGCCGGGTCGGATTCCGCACCGTCACCGTCGACCGCTCCGGTGAAGGGTTCAGCCTGCGCGTCAACGGCGTTGCGACCTTCTGCCGCGGTGCGTGCTGGACGCCGTTGGACATCGTGACCCTTCGCGCCACGTCAGACACCTACCGAGCCGCGCTGCAACAGCTGCGCGACAGCGGCATGAACATGCTGCGCCTGAGCGGCGCAATGATCTACGAGGACAACGCCTTCTTCGACGCCTGTGATGAATGCGGCGTGCTCGTGTGGCAGGACTTCATGTTCGCCAACATGGACTACCCGAGCGAGCCTGGCTTTCTCGCTTCGGTCGAACAGGAAGTGCGACAGCAACTCTTGCGATTGCAAGCGCGACCTTCGCTGGCCGTGCTCTGCGGCAACAGCGAAGTCGAGCAGCAGGCCGCGATGTGGGGAGCATTGCGCGAGCGCTGGACGCCCGAACTCTTCCATCGACACATCGCCCAGTGGGCCGCCGATCTGCTGCCCACCGTCCCGTACTGGCCATCGAGCGCACACGGCGGCGCCTTCCCTTGCCAGGGCAATGTGGGCACGACTTCCTACTACGGCGTAGGTGCCTATTTGCGCCCGCTCGACGATGCGCGCCGAGCGGACGTGCGCTTTGCCACCGAATGCCTCGCGTTTGCCAACGTTCCCGAAACCGCCACGCTGGCACGCATGCCGGGCGGCGAATCGCTTCGCGTCACGCACCCGGGCTGGAAGGCGCGCGCGCCGCGCGACCTGGGCGCAGGTTGGGATTTCGAAGACGTCCGCGATCATTACCTTGAAACACTGTTTCGAGTCGATCCAGCCAGGCTGCGCCACACCGATCACGAGCGATACCTCGCGCTGAGCCGTGTCGTCACCGGCGAAGTCATGGCCGCCATCTTCGCGGAATGGCGTCGCGGCGAATCGAACTGCGCAGGCGGGCTCGTGTGGTTCTTGCGCGATCTGTGGGCGGGCGCCGGCTGGGGATTGCTCGACGACAGGGGTGTCGCCAAGGCGGCGATGCATTGCCTGAAGCGCGTTCTGCAGCCCGTGAACGTGAGCATCACCGACGAGGGTTGCAACGGTCTCTTCGTCCATGTCGCCAATGAAGGAGCCGCCTCGCTGCACGCAAAGTTCGACATCGCCGCCTACAACGAATCCGCTGCGCTCGTCGCCCACGCACAGCGCGACATCTGCGTCGACGCACGCAGCACTTCCTCCATTCCGAGCGTCGAACTATTCAACAGCTTTCTCGACCTCTCCGGTGCCTATCGATTCGGCCCCCCGCCTGCACAAGTCGTCGTCGCGAGACTGCGCGATACGGCCGACAGGGTCTTGTCCGAGTCATTCCATTTTCCGAGCGGGTTGTCGGCGCAACGGGAAGACGACATCGGCTTGGGTGCGGCAGTGACGGGACGCTTCGAGGGAGGCATCGAGTTCACGATTCACACCGAACGTCTCGCGCAGAACGTCTTCATCGAACTCGCGGGCTATACCGCCGAAGACAACTACTTTCATCTCGCGCCGCGCCGGACGCGCAGCGTTCGGCTTCGTGCCCACGCTGGGGGCACGGCGCGACGCGGCAGCGTGCAGGCGCTGAACTCGCGACGTGTGGCGTCGTTCGAGGTGGCCTCGTGAGCACGGTCCGGTCGGAGAGCCTCTACTTCGGGTCCGCAGGACGCGAATCCTTCGCATGGCTGCATCGCGTCGAGCACCCGGCGTCCGTGGGCCTGGTCATCTGCAGCAGCTTCGGACGCGAGGATCTTTGCCTGCACCGCAGCCTTCGCCATTTCGCCCAGTCCGCCGCCTCGGCAGGCATTGCCGCGCTGCGCTTCGACTATCCGGGATCGGGCGACTCCGCCGGCAGTGAGTTTGCGCCGGACCTCGTCGCAACCTGGATTTCTTCGGTGGCCGACGCCGTGAAGACATTGAAGGAGCAGACCGGCGTCACAGACGTGTGCCTGCTCGGTGTGCGCCTCGGTACTCTGCTGGCGGCATGCGCTGCATCCAGGTGTCAGGACATCGCGGGCCTGGTGGCGATTGCGCCGGTGACGAGTGGCCGGAGCTATGTTCGCGAGATGCGAGCGTACTCCCTCGCTGCGACCTCCTTCGGCTGCAAGGTCCCCGCACCGCGGCCCGACCATTTGCTGGAGGCTGGCGGTTTCGCGATGGACCTCGCGACTCAGGAGTCCCTGAGTCACATCGACCTGATGATGGACAGTGCGCCCCCGGCCTATCCCACCCTCATCGTCGAGCGTGACGATCTGCCGGCCAATGATCGCTGGCTGGAGCACCTTCGCAGCATTGGCGCGATCGCCAAGTCGGTCTCTATCCCCGGCTACTCCGGCATGGTGCGCGAGTCGACGCCGCAACACACCGAAGTGCCCGCGCAGATGATCGAATCGGTTGTCTCGTGGGTCGGACAGCTGCAGCCCCGGGTCGATCGACTGACGCAATCATTTCTTTCGACGGTTCGCATCTCCGACAGACTCACCTGGTCCTCGCCTGGCGTACCCGATCTGGTCGAACAGGTCGTCAACATCGGTGCAGACTCCCGCTTGACGGCACTCATCACTCGGTCCGCGGCTGCATCGTCGCAGCGAGCCATCGTCCTTCTTTCGGGCGGAGCCGACCGTCGCATCGGCCCCGGGCGTCTGTACGTCCGCCTTGCGCGAGAGTGGGCGGCCAAAGGTTTTGTGGCCCTGCGGCTGGACGTCTCTGGTATTGGAGACAGCCCGCCACCGGACGGCTTCGAGGAGAACGTGCCTTACCAAGCCCAGGCGCTTGACGACGTCGATGCCGCAGTGCGTTATCTGCACGAGACCCACCGGGTAAGCCATTGCCAGCTCGTCGGGCATTGCTCAGGTGCATACAACGCCTTCAGGTCAGCCGTGGCGGGCGCCGCAGTGGACGCTATCGTCATGATCAACCCCTTGTTGTACCTGTCCGTCGGCGATGCGGCCGTCGATCTGATCGTGAAACAGACGGTGGTCGTTCAATCCGTTCGGGGGTATCGGCGCAACCTTTCGAACTGGTCGCGTTGGTGCGCCCTCGCCACCGACCCGGCAAAGGTTCTTCGCGTACTCTGCACCGTGCTCGACATGCTGCACGCCAAGGCGACACGACGACTTCGCGACACACTGCGCATGCTCGGCGTTCAATTCCGTGACGACCTGCCCACCGAGTTGCTCACGCTGGCCAAACAGAACGTACAGCTTCGCTTGGTCTTTGCCGATGGTGAATACGGCGAGTCGCTGTTGTGGTCACTGGGTGGCGCCACGGTCAAGCGGCTGCTGCGTTCTGGAAAACTCACAATCACGGCAAGCGAGGGCGCCGATCACTCGTACACCTTGCTCCAAGATCGCGACGAGCTGTCTCGCACACTCACGACGCTGGTCGATGCACCCGCGAGCGTCGAAGCGCAACAAGGATCAACCTCTGCGAAGGCCATTTTCGACCTACAGAGGGATGGCGTAGAGCCAAGTCCACCACCAACTAAGCGGGCCTGCTGAGCAGCAGGCCCTATGTTCTTGCTAAGGACATGGCCCGGAATAATTTTCCGTTTTGGGGGCGCAGGGCGGGATGCGAAGGCGCTCCTCGCTTGTGTGGCGAGCCATACAAGCGAGGAGCAACGCCGCAGCGCGCCCGCCCCGCGCCCCCAAGCGGGAAATTGTTTTGGGCGATGTCCTAAGAGGCTGAGATCACCTGGATCAACCGTGCGCGGCGCGTAGCTTGAGTGCGAATTCCTCAAGCGCAGCGATACCGCTCTCCTCGGCCTTCTTGCACCACGCCTGTAAATCGGCCACCAATTGTTCGGCCGACACGTTCGTGCGAGTCCACAACTGGCGAAGTTCTTCGCGCATGGCGACGAGCTTGGTGAGCACTGCGTTTTCTGCACACGCATTCGCGACCTGCGTCTTCACCTCGCGCGGGATCTGGTCTTCGTCGCGATGCAGCCAGCGCTTGGCCAAGCGCATCTCCTTCCACTTCGAGGTGTTCTCGGCACCCTCGGCCTTCAAACGCGCCAGCTCGACGCGGCAGGCGCTGCGCAAGTGCTTGGCGTACTTGGCCATCACTTCGTAGCGGTTGGCGATGACCGCTTCTAGCGTCTGCGAATCTGCAACGGGCTTGATCTTGCCAAGTTTCAGGCTCGGGACGGTCTTGCGGACTTTGGCCCAGCCGAGCATTTCGAGGCCGCGGATATAGACCCAACCAATGTCGAACTCGTAGGACTTGACCGACAGCTTGGCCGAGGTCGGGTAAGTGTGGTGGTTGTTGTGCAACTCTTCGCCACCGATGATGATGCCCCACGGCGAAACATTGCGCGATGCGTCGGCCGCCTCGAAATTGCGATAACCCCACCAGTGGCCGATGCCGTTGATGATGCCGGCGGCGGTGATCGGGATCCACAGCATCTGTACAGCCCACACAGTCAAGCCGATGGCGCCGAAGAGCATGAGGTTGATGATCAGCGTGATGCCGACGCCTTGCCACGCGAAGCGGCTGTAGAGATTGCGCTCAACCCAGTCATCGGGCGTGCCGTGACCGAACTTGGCAAGCGTTTGCTGGTTCTTGGCTTCGGCGCGATACATCTCGCTACCGGTGAGCAAGACCGCCTTGATGCCGCGCGTTTGCGGGCTGTGCGGGTCTTCTTCGGTTTCGCACTTGGCGTGGTGCTTGCGGTGGATGGCGACCCATTCCTTGGTCACCATGCCTGTGGTGAGCCACAGCCACAGGCGGAAGAAATGCGAGGGAATGGGGCCGAGGTCGAGCGCACGATGCGCCTGGGCTCGGTGTAGGAAAACTGTGACGGACGCAATCGTGATATGGGTGGTAATCAGCGTGTACAGGACTATCTGCCACCAAGCCATACCGGACAGGCCATTGGCCATCCAGTTGATCAAACCATCCCGAATCGAAATCAGTACATTCATGAAATTGCCTTCGTGCCGTCACTGTCGGCGGGTGGCAGATTGTACCGGGACGACTTTTAAATGCCCTCGGATACTACAGGGTATGCCGCGACCAAATCACGCGATTTGATGTCGATCAGGAAACCATCAACTACGTTCCCAGGCAGCGGCAAAGAATCCGTCGGTGGCGTGCCGATGCGGCCACAAACGAAGGAATTGGTCACGAACGACCGTGGACGCATTGGCAACGTGCGCCTTCTCGAGCACCTCGGATGCTTGAAGGGTTTTGAAGTTGCGCCCCTGGGCTTCAACGAATGCATTCGCGACGGCTTCGTTCTCATCTTCAAGGAGGCTGCAGGTGGCGTAGACCAGCCGGCCGCCCGGCTTCAACAGCCGCGCTGCGCTCGCGAGGATGGCAGCCTGCTTTGCCTTTAGCTCTTCGATGGCTTCGGGCGATTGCCGCCACTTCATGTCCGGATTGCGGCGCAAGGTGCCAAGGCCGGAACAGGGTGCGTCGACCAGCACTCGATCGATCTTGCCGGCCAAGCGCTTGATGCGGTCGTCGCGTTCGTGTGCGATCTGCACCGGATAGACGTTCGACAAGCCGCTTCGCGCCAGGCGCGGTTTCAGGGCGGCCAGTCGGTGGCCCGAGGTATCGAACGCGTACAGCCGCCCCGTGTTGCGCATGGACGCACCAAGCGCGAGTGTCTTGCCGCCGGCCCCGGCACAGAAGTCAACCACCATCTCGCCGCGCTTGGCATCTGTCATCAGCGCGAGCAACTGGCTGCCCTCGTCTTGCACTTCGACCTCGCCCTGAGTGAAGACGTCGAGCTTGCTGAGCGCCGGCTTACCCTGGATGCGAAGCCCCCATGGCGAATACGGCGTGGCCAGCGCCTCGATGTTGGCCTTGGCAAGCGCCGCCTGCACCTCCTCGCGCTTCGCCTTGAAGGTGTTCACACGAAGATCCAGAGCCGCCGATTGGTTGAGGCTGTCAACCAGCGGCCAGAACTCGTCGCCAAGCGCCACGCGCAAGGGGTCGGCCAGCCATTCCGGCAGGTTGTGGCGCAACTTCTCAGGCAACGAGGCACGATCGACCAGCTTGACCTTTTCCAGCCACTGCTGTTCGTGCTCATTCAAGGCAGCGCGCAAAAAGCCTTCGTTGCCTTGCCAGCCCAGGATTGCAAGTCGCCGCTCCATTTCACCCTTGCCTGATTGGGCAAGGTGCTGATACAGAAGGCGATTGCGCAGCACGTTGTAGGTTGTTTCGGCGAGCGAGTGGCGTTCGCGGGCACCAAGAGCTCGGTGTTCGCGGAAGAACGCCGAGACGATGCCATCGGCGGGCGAGTCGAACTGCATCACTTTGTGCAGCAAATCGGTGGCGAGTTCGAGAAGGGCGTTCGGATGCATGGGCGCGATTATCCTTGCGGCACCATGAACGACACCGACCAGACCCCGCGCCCTTCGACAACAAGGGGCCGCTATCGACACTACAAAGGTGGCGAATACGAAGTCATGGGCGTGGCGCTGCACAGCGAAACGTTGGAGCCGCTGGTGGTCTACCGGCCGCTCTACGAGTCGGGCTGGTGGGTTCGTCCACATTCAATGTTCTACGGCGAGGTCGTAATCGACGGCAAGACGATGCCGCGGTTCACCCTGGTCGCAGCCGCTTGAGAGGCTGAGTCGCATGGCCAACCACTTTCGGGCCCGCCCCCGCATGCTGATTGCCGCTGCAGTCGGCCTCGCCATCGGAAGCGCGATTCCGTACGGCAGCGTGGTCACGCGCTCGCTCATCGGCTGGAATGCGGGCGTGTGGCTCTACCTTGTACTCGTCACCCTCTCGATTTACCGGGCAGACCACAGCAAACTGCGCCGCGTCGCGTCGGCCCATGCAGAGGGCGCTATCACCGTGTCGGTAATGATCGTCCTGGCCTCGCTGGCAAGCATCGCGGCCATCGTGCTCGAACTCGCCGCCGCCAAGGCTGGAGGTAGACCGGCGGCCCTTCCCCAAGTGGTGTTGACACTCGTCACCGTGACAGGGTCATGGCTCCTGCTGCCCACGCTCTACACGCTCAACTATGCGAGTCTCTACTACAACGTCAACACCGGGACGGGTAGTCTGGTGTTTCCCAACACGGACGCGAGCTTTCAACCGCACTACGCCGAGTTCCTCTACTTCTCGTTCACCATTGCAGTGGCTTTGCAGACGGCAGACGTGGCCATCACGAGCAAGCCGATGCGGCTCGTGGTGCTGAGCCAGTCAGTGCTGTCCTTCGTGTTCAACACGACGGTTCTCGCTTTCATGGTCAACATCGCGTCAGGGCTGTTCTAGTGCTGCGCCCAGAAACGTTCAGACCAGCAACTGGGTTTCGCCGGCGGCATGCGTGATAACGCCGTTTTCCTCGCGCAGCAAGCCTTCCACCAGCCATCGCACAGCGCGCGGATATATCACATGCTCCCGCGACAACACGCGGGCAGCCAACGTGTCTTCGGTGTCGCGTGGCAGAACCGGCACCACCGCCTGCGCGATGATCGGCCCGTGGTCGAGCTGCGCAGTCACGAAATGCACTGTCGTTCCGGCAAGCTTGCACCCGGCCTCGATGGCTCGCCGATGTGTGTGCAGCCCGGTAAAAGAAGGCAGCAGCGACGGATGGATGTTCACCATGCGTCGCTCGAAGCGAGTCACGAACGCCGGAGACAGGATGCGCATGAAACCAGCCAGCACAACCACGTCGGGCGCGAAGCTCTCGATGACATTCGCCAGCTCCGCGTCAAAAGCCAGCCGATCCTCGAATGCTTTGTGATCGACCACCGTGGCGGCGATGCCATGGCCTTTCGCAAAAGCCAGCCCTGCGGCGTCGGGCCGGTTGCTGACAACCGCCGCGATTCGCGCATTCCAGCCTTCGCTCGCGCACGCACGCACGATCGCCTCCATGTTGGAGCCGCGGCCGGAAATCAGGATCACGATGTTTTTCATGGCGGGCGAAAGTGTAGCGGCCACCTACAATCCAGCCCTCTACCGAGATCTCACGATGAACCAGCGAGTCCTCTCCGGCATGCGCCCCACCGGCGCCCTGCACCTCGGCCACTACCACGGCGCCCTCAAGAACTGGGTTCGCCTGCAGCAAAACTACGACTGCTTCTACTTCGTGGCCGACTGGCATGCGCTGACCACGCACTACGAAGATCGCGAGATCATCGAGCGCAATGTCTACGACATGGTGATCGACTGGCTCGCCGCCGGCCTCGACCCGGAGAAGGCAACCATCTTCATCCAGAGTCGCCTGCCCGAGCACGCCGAGCTCTTCACACTGCTTTCCATGGGCACGCCCTTGTCTTGGCTCGAGCGCGTGCCGACCTACAAGGACCAGATGGAAAAGCTGAAGGACCGCGATCTCGCAACCTACGGCTTCCTCGGCTATCCGCTGCTCCAGGCAGCCGACATCCTCATCTACAAAGCCGCGTACGTTCCGGTGGGCGAAGACCAGGCGCCACACGTCGAGATCACGCGCGAGGTGGCACGTCGCTTCAACCACCTGTACGGCCGCACGCCGGACTTCAACGCGAAAGTGGGTGCAGCTCTCGCGAAGGTGCCGAAGGACGATGCGCGCTATCTCGAGAAGCAGCGCCGTGACCATCAGCAAGAAGGCAAGGCCGAGGCCCTGGCGAAGGGCGAGGCCATGATTCGCAAGGCTGCCGCAGGTGTGCCGGGCTGGACCCCCGAGGACAGCGATTTGCTGCTCGGCCACCTCAGGGGCACTGGCAAGTCAATCCTGCCTGAACCCGCAGTGCTGCTCACGGAAGCGAGCAAGCTGCCCGGCCTTGACGGCGAGAAGATGAGCAAGAGCTATGGCAACACCATTGCCATGCGCGAGGAGCCCGCTGAGGTCGAGCGCAAGATCAAGCGCATGCCGACCGATCCGGCGCGCGTGCACCGAAGCGATCCGGGCAATCCGGAAAAGTGCCCGGTGTGGCAATTCCATCAGGTGTATTCGGACGCTCCGACCAAGGAGTGGGTGGTCAAGGGCTGTACGACGGCGGGCATTGGTTGCCTTGACTGCAAGCAGCCGGTGATCGACGCAATCAAAAAGGAGCAAGAGCCATGGCGCGAACGTGCTGAGGCTTACCTCACCAATCCGAAGCACGTGCATTGGATCGTCGAGGTTGGCACCGAGCGGGCTCGCACGGCGGCGCGCGAGACCATGCGCGACGTGCGCGCGGCGATGGGGCTCGTATATTGATTTTGTAGGGTCTAAATGCGAAGGTCCGAGCATCCTGTCGAATGATGCGGCGCGGAGCATTGATCAGTCGATTGACGATCGCGTGGATGCGCTTTGCCCACCTACGAGTTTTTGATCCGCAGTCTCGCGTTCTTGTCGGCCGCCACCTGCGCATGTCCCTCTGACACTCCTGAAAACTCGGCCTCCAGCGCACCGAGAAACACCCGCGTCCTTGCAGGCATCAATCGCCTGCCGGGGAAAACCGCCCATGCCGACACCTCCGGCAACGTCCAGTCGTCAAGAACGGGCCCCAGCTCACCGCTTTTGACGCAAAAATGGTCCGTTACCGCGGCGGCAATGCCGAGACCAGACCTTGCGAGCCACATCAACAACTCAGGTGAATTCGCTGTCGCCCGCCCCGGCAGCCCCCCACCCAGGAGATCGACATGACCGCCACCAACACTCTCGTCCGCCATGACAACCTGACGCATCCGCGCACGGTGGAACGACTGGTGGCGGGCGAGGCCACCTCCGACGGTGCAGGCGTCAAGCTCACCCGCGTGCTGACGCAGCCTCTGCAGCGCCGGCTCGACCCATACCTGATGCTCGATTCCTTCGGCACTGACCGTGCCGAGGACTACATCGGCGGCTTTCCTGACCATCCGCACCGCGGCTTCGAAACCATCACCTACATGATCTCGGGCCGCATGCGCCACCGCGACAGCGCGGGCCATGAGGGCTTGCTTCAAAACGGCGGGGTGCAGTGGATGACCGCCGGCCGCGGTGTCGTGCATTCGGAGCTGCCCGAGCAGGAAGATGGCCGCATGGAAGGTTTCCAGTTGTGGCTCAACCTGCCGGCCAAGGACAAGATGAATGCGCCCTGGTACCGAGACATCCAGAGCGATCAGATCCCTGAGTTCACGACCGATGCAGGCGTCACAGCGCGCGTGATCGCCGGGATGAGCCATGGTGTCGAAGGTGCGGTCCAACGCGAGGGGACGCAGCCGCTGTATCTCGACCTGCACTTCGAAGCGGGTTCGCAGTTTGCACAAGCCCTGCCAGCTTCACACAACGCATTCATCTATGTGTACCGCGGGGAGCTGCGTGTGGGCGACGAGGCGGTGCCTTCGCAGCGAATGGCGATTCTTCGCAATGATGACGGTGCAGATGGCGTGGTCCTCCGTGCAGACGCGCCATCACGGGCCCTCCTGATCGCGGGGAGGCCGCTCAACGAACCGATCGCGCAGTACGGCCCGTTCGTGATGAACATGAAGGAAGAAATCTTCCAGGCGGTGCAGGACTTCCAGGCGGGCAAGTTCGGCAGCTGATGCGCCTCCCCCTTCCCCCTTGCGGGCGAAGCGTGCGGGTTTACCGCCAACATCTTCGCCTTTGCTATCCCAGTACCTCCTGCATGTCTTCGATCAGCTGATTCAGCGTTGCGGCCAAGGCATTGCCCAACCCGACAATGGTTTCCGTTCCCGATTGAAGTCTTATCGCGGCATTAAGGGCTGCCGCCTTTTCCTCGACCCACACTCCCCCCAAGTTGCCAGCAGACCCTTTGAGGTCATGTGCCGTGTGTTCGAGCGCCGCCAGATCCTCAGCTGCGATGGCGTCGGTGAGTTGCCGCGCCGTGCCGCTCGCGGTGCCGATCAGCATCCTGAGCAGACGCAGATAGCCGGCGCCGTTGCCGGACATGCGTGCCAAGCCCTGCGCCACGTCCAGGCCCGCAATGGCCTCCAGTCGTCGCAAGGTCGCTGCCGGATCGGCAGGTGAAGTCGCGGCGCTTGCCTGCGTGCTTCCCGCAGCGAAAGACGCTGCGCGAGAGGCGGGGCTCAACCACTGGAGAATCGTCCGGTAAAGGACTTGGGGATTCACGGGTTTGGCGATGAAGTCGTTCATGCCTGCGTCCTTACAGTCATTGCGGTCGTCACTGAATGCGTTGGCAGTCATTGCCAGAATGGGCGTTGCCGCGTGACCGGGCAACCGACGAATCGTTGTCCAGGCCATTCATCTGAGGCATTTGCATATCCATCAGGATCAGATCGTAGGCGCCGCGTCCGGCCATCTCCACCGCTTCGCGGCCGTCGCGGGCGACATCCACCGCCAAGCCGACCGCATGCAAAAGTTCGAGCGCCACCTCCTGATTGATCGGATCGTCTTCGGCCAACAGCAGCCGGGAACCACCGAACTCCCGGCGAAGTTTTGCTTCGGCAGGTTCTGTCCGTTCGACCGAGGCTGTCATGACCCCATGACCACGGTGCAGGACCGCAGAAAACCAGAAGGTGCTCCCTTTGCCAAGCTCGCTTTGGACGCCAGCATCGCCACCCATCAAGACGGCCAACCGTTTGGTGATCGCCAAGCCGAGGCCTGTGCCGCCGTACTGGCGAGTGGTCGAGGTATCGGCCTGTTCGAAGGCCCTGAAAAGACTGGGCAGCTTGTCGGCGGCTATGCCAATACCAGTATCCTTCACCTCGAATCGCACCCGCAATTCGTCGCCTCGCTCGTCGAGCAGAATGGCGCGCACGAGGATGCGCCCTTGTTCCGTGAACTTGACGGCATTGCCGACGTAGTTGAGCAAGGCCTGACGCAATCGGGTGGCATCGCCGCGCAACCACAACGGGACACCGTTCGGATCCACGTCGATGACCACGCCCTTGGCCTGCGTCGCGTCGCCAAACAGCGAGCGGACGTGATCGAGGACGGCGCTCAGCTCGAAATTCTCTTGTTCGATCTCAAGCTTGCCGGCTTCGATCTTGGAGAGGTCGAGAATGTCATTGATGACGGACAGCAGGTGGTTGGCAGCGACACCGATTTTCTCGAGACGTTCACCCTGCTGGGGCGTGGGGGAGGCACGCCGCAGCAGATGGGTCAGGCCGATGATGGCGTTCATCGGCGTGCGGATTTCGTGGCTCATGTTGGCCAAGAAGGCACTCTTGGATCGATTCGCGGCGTCGGCCGCATCCCGCGCCCGGAGAAGTTCCACCGTGCGCTGATGCACTGACTCTTCCAACTGATTCTTGTAGCGAAGCAAGGCTTCTTCCGCTTGCTTGCGCTCGGTGACGTCCATTCTGATCCCCAGCATCCGCGTCGCCTTCCCCTCCTGATCGCGTTTGATGCCGAATCCCTGGACATGCTGCCACCGGTAGGTACCGTCGGCGTGGCGCATCCTCGCCTCATACTCATAGTCCGCGAGACTCCCGGCCATCACTTCCCGCATTTTTCTGGCAAAGAGTGCCCGATCATCTGGGTGCAGCCGCTCCACCCATGCCGCCCGGTCTCCCGGCCCACTTGTCGGCTCGTAGCCAAGCATGGTGTAGTAGGTGGGGGAGGCTGACCACTGATCGTGTTCCACGTCCCAGTCCCAGGTACCGATACGGGTCGCCTCCAGGGTCAGACGCAGTCGCTCTTCCCTTTCCTGCAATGCCTCATGAGCCAGGGCATTCTCCAGCGACGTTGCCGCCTGGGCCGCAAGCAGTTCGAGAATCGCCAGCCGATCCGGCGTGAAGGCGTGCGTGGCGAGATCATTTTCAAGATAAAGCACTCCGATCAGCCGCGTCTGCTTGACGAAGGCCTGCTCCAGAAAGGGCAGGCTCGTTGCAAAGTGTTTGCACCAGCCGATGATGGCAATTGAATGAAGGAACAGACCTACTCCTCTCACCGGGCCCGCGCCAGGGGTTCGCGCGTTCAGTTCGATGGCCATCTCGGAGAACTTCTGAGCAGTCAGGATGTTGCGGATGTCCCCAGCAAGAGCCATGGCATAGGCCGCGTAAAGATGTGACGATTCATCGCCGTGCCCGCGCTGCAAACAGATATTGACCGCCTTGGCGGTGAAGAACATCCAGATGTCGGGACGCACGAGGAAGACCAGTGGTGTGGCGTCGGCCAAGAGGCCGATCAGGGTCCGTGTCTCTGCATCGCTGGCAAGCGGGATGTCAGCCAAGTCCTCGATACGACGCCCGCGAAGGTTTTCGGGGACAAGATCGAACTCGGCCTCCGTCGCCACGCGGGCATCTTCGTCGACCGCCGGAAACGTCACCCCGAGAAACCGCAGGGCCTCGAACGCTGCCTCCAGGGCTTCCGGGAAGCGCCCGGAGAGTTGGTAGAGCCGCAGGCGTAAGCGGTAGGCCTTGGCACGGTCGAGCTGGGAACGTGCCGTCTCCAGGGCTGCGGTCAACAACGCGTCGGCTCGCTGGTGATTGCCGACGAGGTATTCGCATTCGGCCAATTCCAGGAACAGCGCCAGACTCTCGACGTAGCATTCGTTCCAGTGATCCGCCGGCAGGAGTCCCATCGCCTGCGCCAGATAGCGCCGCCCCGATGCATAGGCGGCAGCGGCTCGCGCTCGCCTTGCGGCCACCGTGTTGATCCGACGCAGCGCCACCCTTTCTTCGGCGTCGGTGACAAGCTCGACGCTGCGGTTGAACTGATCGACGATATCGAACACCCGTTCAGCCAGCACGTCTTGCGGATATTGGGCGAGGAGCAAGCGGCCGATCTTCAGGTGAAGTTCTTTGCGGCGAGCTTCAGGAAAAAGCTCGTATGCCGCTTCCTGCACGCGGTCGTGCAGGAAGGCGTATGTGGTGCTCTGGCGCAGGATCGGTCCAGCGCGCACGGCATCCCAAAGTGCGGCATGAAGCGCCTCTTCGGATTGCCCACAGACCGTTGCCAGAGTGCCAAAATCCGCAGCGTTGCCCAGGCAGGCGAACTGCTTCAGCGCTTCCAGCGTCTCCGAAGGCAGGCGACCAAGCTTTCCAACGATCAGATCGACGACATTGTCCGTATAGCGCTTGGCGCGGATGCTGCCCAGGTCCCAGTACCAGCCCCCGGTGCCCGCGTCGAAGGTGAGCAGCTTCTCCTCGGTCAGTGCGGTCAGGAACTGAATGGCGAAGAATGGATTGCCGCCAGTCCTTTCATGTACCAATTGAGACAAGTCCAGCGCGCGCGTAGTCACAGCGAAGCGCGTCGGCGACGAGGTGGGTCAGGTCATCGATTGTCAGGGGGGCGAGCACGATCTAGGACATCGACCTTGGCCTTGTGGATAGCATCGAGCATTCGCCTCAGCGCATGCGTTGGGCCAACCTCGTTGTCACGGAAGGCGCCGATCAGCAAAAGGTGGTGCGGTTCTTGTCCGATCGCCAGTTGTTCGAGCGGGTCGAGCGTTGCCGCATCCAGCCATTGAAGATCGTCGAGGAACAGGACCAGCGGATGCTCTGCGGCCCAAGAGCAGCAAAACCGATGTAGGCGCCGGTCCGCAATCTTGTGGCAATGCCAGCCATCAAGCTTTCCCTCACCTCCGCACAGATCCATGCGCGTTCGATGCGGGGAACGGCTTCATGCTGGAGTATCTAACCGCCAGACGATCGTTTCGCCAAGAAATACCCACACAGGGTCAGTTGATAGTCCAGGCGCTTGATGACCTTGCGCGAGGTCGATGATGCGAAGCGCCGCCCGCAAGCGAGGCTTGGCCTTGTCCTGACCTTGTCAAAGAAGGCACTCGAATCGGGGCTATCCTTGGCGCCCGCTTTCTCGTTCCCCCCATGGCCGGCATCCACATCACCGACATCGAGTCCGCCATCAACTGGTGGCGCGACAAGAAGCCCTCGCCCGACGGCATCACGGCCTGCGCGGAGGTGCGTGCGCTCGCCGAGGTATACGCATTGATGGTGTACTACCATGAGCATCTTTGCGACGAAGACAGCATGCCGCTGAAGGCGCGCGACGCCTGGATCGCCTGGTATGCGTCCACCCCCGACGCGCCGTGCATCGCGATCTGCTCGACCAGCCAGGGCGACAACGTCTGCAAGGGCTGCGGCCGCACCTTTGATGAAGTGCAGCACTGGCCGGTGATGACCCCGGCCGAAAAGCGCATGACGTGGCGTCGCATCACCATGGAAGGCACGGCCTGGCGTTTCAACCGCTATTCCGAACGTGCACGCGAGGCGACGGGCGTTGATCATCCCCCCGCAGAGAGTCTCGAAAGGCCCGCACACACGCCGGAGTCGGCGGCTTGAGTGCCGCATTGCCCGAGCAGAGAACGCGCAAAGGAATCCTTCACGACGCGCGACGCATCGCCGCGCTCGCATGGCCACTTTTCTTCGGCCAGCTGGCAGTGCTTGCCTTCAGCACGGTCGACACGGTGATGACTGCACGCTATTCGGCTGTCGACTTGGCCGCACTGGCGATCGGCGGCGCGGTGTACATCACGGTGTTCGTCGGCTTCATGGGCGTGATCCTCGCGATCGGGCCCATCGCGGGCCAGTTGTTCGGTGCAAAGCAACTTCACGAGGCCGGAAAGCAGTTGCATCAGGCGATGTGGCTGGCACTTGGCATGTCGGTGATCGGTTGCCTCATCCTTCTTTTCCCCCAGCCCTTCTTGACGCTCTCGCATGCCGACGGCGTGGTGGCAGAGAAGGTGCACGGCTACTTGAATGCGCTCGCATTCGCGCTGCCTTCGGCCCTGCTCTTCACCGCTTTCCGCGGATTCAACACCGCGGTGTCGCGCCCCAAGATCGTCATGGCCCTGCAGTTCGGGTCGCTCGTTTTGAAGGTTCCCTTGAACGCGCTGCTCGTGTTCGGCATCGATGCGTCAACGCCCTTCGGCACCTTGCACATCGATGCGCAAGGCGCTTCCGGTTGCGGCATCGCGACCGCCATCGTGATGGGCCTGCAGTTGCTGGTCGCATGGGAGGCACTGCGGCGGGACCCGTTCTACCGCGGGTTCGGGCTGCAATCGCGTTCGTTCGCTGCACCAGACCGCTCGAGCCTCATGGGCCTGTTGCGGCTCGGCATTCCCATGGGCCTGTCCATCGGCATCGAAGTCACGGGCTTCACCTTCATGGCCTTCTTCATCGCGCGGCTGGGCGCAACGCCGGTGGCTGGTCATCAGATTGCCGTAAATCTTATCTCCGTGCTCTTCATGATGCCGCTCGCGATTGCCAACTCGACGAGCACGCTGGTCGCGCAACGCATCGGCGCCGATGACATGCGCGATGCACGACGCATCGGATGGCACGGCCTGCAACTGGGCCTACTCATTGCCGCGGCGATGAGCATGAGCGTGTACCTGTCGCGCGAAAGCCTGCTGCGCGCCTACACCCATGACGCCGTGATCATCGCTGCGGCCATGCCGCTACTGGCGTGGGTGATGCTGTTCCATGTGGCCGATGCAGGGCAGACGCTCGCGTCCTTCACGCTGCGCGCGTACAAGATGGCGACGGTGCCGGTGGTCATCTATGCGAGCGCGATCTGGGGCGTGGGGCTCGGTGGCGGCTATGTGGTGGCATTCAACTTGACGGGACTGACGCCCGCATCATTGCAAGGCGCACAGGGCTTCTGGGCCGCGTCGACAGCGGGGCTCACCATTGCTGCGTTGGGGCTGTGCAGCTTTCTGATCTGGATACTCCGGCAGAAACGGTTTTCGTGAGCGCATGGGCTCCTTCGACAGGATGCACGGGCCTGCGCTTTGCCTAACCTTCTACGAAATCACGCTGAAGGTCACGCCTGCATCGCGCAGGGCGCCCACAGCCTCGATACCCAAGCCGGTCGCAGGCGTGACTATGCCGAAATGCGACGTGCGTCCAAGTGTTCCCTTGGCAAGACCGACCGCTGCCGTGACCACCATTTCGGGCGTGGAGCGATAGCCAGGATGCCCTTGCGCATCGAGCCGCCCATGCAGCTTCTTGCCGTTTTGAGACACGGCGAAGATGTCGAAGGTGTATCCCGAGTTCGCCAGCACATCGTCGCTCGGACCGCGACCCTGTTTCGGCGCAAGCCAATCGATGAGCTTGCGCAATGCCCCTCGTTCGAATTTCAGCGGTCCGGCCAGAGCCGCGCTGAGGTTGGCCAGCGGCCCCGACAAGGACGCCGCCGCTGCCCATTGCAGAGGCAAGGTCGCAGCGTCCGGCAGGAAGGACACGTTCGGGACCATGCCCTTCATGCTCATCACCTCGCTGTAGCGAAAGTCGCCGGTGAAGAGTTCGCAAGCGCCAAGCAAAGCCCGCGAACGCAACACGATCGGAGGATTGACGAAGGGGGCGGGAATGGTCGGCGCCGTCACCGCCTGCACGTCTTCGTCGAAGTGCGGGACGAAGCGGTACGCGTTGCGCTCGGCAACCTGTTGTGCGTCCGACGCGTCGAGCGGAAGGAGGCATGCCGGGTTGCGGACACAGTCTGTGGTATCGAACTCGAGCAGGGACGACAGCGAAGCCACCGTTCCGCCGCTCACTGCATCGGCCACGCTCGTGATGCGCTTGCCGATGAAGCTCACCACGATCTTCACCTCGCGGCAGGGTTCGGCGCAGCGGTGTTGCAGCTGCGTGGCGGCCCACAGCGTCGCAATATCGAATGGCAGTGCCTCGTAGCCGCAGCACGGAATGATCTTGACCTTTGCCGCCTTTGCGGCGCGGTCGTGGCGCGTGATCAGTTGCTGTATCCAGAAGGTCTCGCCGGTGAGGTCGATGTAATGAGTGCCGTTGGCAATGCAGGCCTGCACCACGCCTTCGCCCGTCTGGGCGTAGGGGCCTGCAAGGTTCAGCAGCACCTGCGTGCGCGAGGCCATCACGTGCAGGGCCTCGCTATTGGTCGCATCGGCAACCACGATACCGGGCTGTTCGGCCACGGCGGGCAGGAGTTCGGCGACCACCGTCCTGAGCCGGTCTGCATCTCGTCCGGCCACCGCCCATCGAAGGGGCTGCGTGGCGGCGCGATGAATCATCGCCGTAACGGCCTGACGGCCGGTGAAGCCGGTGGCACCGAAGACGATGACGTCGAAAGGTTTCGCGGGCATCTTGCACCTTCCTCAGAGTGGCCAAGGACATGCTCCGGAATCATTTCCGGCTTTGGGGGCAAGGCAGGATGCGATGCAAGGCGCTGCGAATGCCGTGTGATGGTCCACACAAGATAGGAGCAACGCCGCAGCACGATCGCCATGCGCCCCAAAACCGCAAATTGTTTGGGCCATGTCGCAAGAGCTTACGCCGATCGGTTTGACCTCGGTGTGGGCCCGAAGCAGGTTCAGAGGCTGAGAGTTTTTCGATCCTGCCCGCTCATCACGCCAAAAGCCCCCTGCTCGTCGTTGCAAATGCTCGCCATAGCCAAGCTATGGCTGCGCTTTGCGCCTAGATCAGGCGCCTT
>Ga0136846_1235487_pt1 | contig 26607 bp, 29 predicted proteins | sample HopSoiMetagenom2_FD_96841 | JGI IMG/M metagenome (GOLD analysis project Ga0136846, IMG submission 96841) | Grasslands soil microbial communities from Hopland, California, USA - 2 Assembly 2016 (version 4) | ecosystem: Environmental > Terrestrial > Soil > Grasslands | place: USA: Hopland... | reverse complement strand
GTGACCTCGGCCATCTCCTTCTTCAGGTCGAAGCCGTTACGGATCTCCTTGAGCCCCAGCTCGTCGTTGTCCAGCTGCTTGCGGATGAACGTCTTGGGGTTCAGGTCCTCGAACTCGAAGTCCTTGAACTCCGGGCCCAGCTCCTGGCGGATGTCCAGCTTCGCGCTGTCCGAGAACTCCCGGATCTTGCGGATGGTGCGCGTGACGTCCTGGATCATCTTCGGAAGTTTCTCCGGACCGAAGACGAGCACGGCGAGGAGCACGAGCGTCACCAGCTCGAGCGGTCCTATGTCATTGAACACCTGTAGCTCCTTGCGATGTCCTCGGTCCTCGGCCCTCGGTGGTCCGTGCGGTCTTCGCGGTCTTCCGTGGTCCGGGCCGGTTCCACGGTACCGGGCCATCGTGTCCCACCGGTACCTTCGAAAGGCCCAAGAGTGGGTGTACGTGACCGGTTTTCCGCGATGTTTGCCTTGCGGGAAGCCGTTCGGCCCGCCGACTGTGAGGTTTCCGTCAGTTGCCGGCGGAGGAGCCGAGGGCGAGGGAGATCGTCCGCTGCCGTCCGCCGCGCAGCAGCGACAGTTCCATCCGGTCGCCGGGGCGGTGGGCGCGGATCCTGATGATCAGTTCCTCGCCCGAGTGCACGCGCCGGCCGTCGACCGCGGTGATGACGTCGCCGGACTCCAGGCCGGCCCGGTCACCGGGGCCCCCGGTGGTGACCGCGGGCCCGCCGTCCTCGCCGTCCGTGCCCACGCGCGCGCCGTCGCCGGTGTACTCCAGGTCGAGGGTGACGCCGATGACGGGGTGGGTCGCCCTGCCGGTGTTGATCAGTTCCTCGGCGACGCGTCTGCCCTGGTTGATGGGGATGGCGAAGCCGAGCCCGATCGAACCGGCCTGGGCGCCTTCCTGCCCCGCACCGCCGTCGGCGGAACGTATCGCGGAGTTGATCCCGACGACCCTGGCTTGGGCGTCGAGCAGCGGCCCGCCGGAGTTGCCCGGATTGATGGACGCGTCGGTCTGGAGCGCGTCGACGTACGACACATCGCTGCCGCCGCCGCTCCCGCTCCCGGCGGTGATGGGCCGTTCCTTCGCGCTGATGATGCCGGACGTGACGGTGTTGGCGAGGTCGAAGGGGGCTCCGATGGCGACGACGGGATCGCCGACCGCCACGTTGTCGGAGTTCCCGAGGACCACGGGCCGCAGTCCGTCGACTCCGCTGACCTTGACGACGGCGAGGTCGTATCCGCTGTCCCGGCCGACGATCTCGGCCTCGGCGGTCTCGCCGCCGCTGAACGTCACCGTGACCTTGCCGTCGGCACCGGCGGGCTCGACGACGTGGTGGTTGGTGAGGATGTGTCCCCGGCCGTCGAGCACGAACCCGGTGCCGGTGCCCCCCGCTCCGGCGCCGCGCACCCGTAGCGTCACCACACTGGGCAGCGCACGCGCGGCGATCCCGGCCACGCTGTCCGGAGCGCGGCCGACGGACTCGTCCTTCCCTGCCTGCGACAGCTGAATACGGTCGCCGTCCCTGTGATGCTTCTCCAGATACGACCCGGCGGCCCCGCCGACGCCCCCGGAGAGCAGCGCGAGCACCACGGCGCCGACGAGCAGCCCGCGCTTGCGTTCCCCCGGCCGGCTGGCCGCGAGACCGGCTCCGTTCTGCTGGAGAGGGGCGGCGGGCGCCCACGGGTCGTAGCGGTGCCAGGGGTTGGGGCTGGGGTCGTCGGTCGGCGCCGCGGGCGTCTGCGGCTCCGGTACGGCCGTACCGTGCGTCGGGGTCAGCGCGGGGTGCCGCACTGGCGGAGCGGGCGCCCAGGGGCCGGGATGGCCGTAGGGCGGGGTGCTGTAGGGATCCGGGTCGTGCGGCGACGGTGAGCCCGCCTCGACGGCGGGCTCGAAGTCAGCGACCTGTGCCGGCGGTACAGGCGGTACGGCCGGAACCGGTGGCGGCAGCTCGAAGTCGCCCTCGGCGTCGGTTCCGGCCGGGCCCGCCTGTGGCGCCGACGCCGGCTCTGCTTCCTCTTCCTCCCGAGACCGACTCCACCAGTTGGCCTTCGCGGGCTTCCCCTCGTTCATGCTCTCCCCACACCTGGCCCGCCGTTGTGCGGCCCGCCCCTCGGATTCAACCAGGTTCGTGGAGTCAGCGGACCGTGTCCGACGTGGACGGGGACGGCGTGGGGGACGACTCGGGCGCAGGCGCCATGAGAAGTCCCTCAGCCGCGACCTCGGGCGCCGAGGACCAGGCGGTGAGGGCGATCTGAGGGGCGGCCAGCGGCCGTATGAGCGGCGACAGCGCCGCGGCGGCGGCCACGACCGGCGTGGTCAGCTGATGCATGGCCGCGTACTCCCGGCCCCCGGAGGGCGGCGCCGGGATACCCGGCAGCAGCGGCGCGGACGCCTCCGTCGACGCCACCGGTGACTGTCCGAAGGTCCCCAGTCCCGGCGCGAACAGCTGACCGGTCGACCGGCGCCGCTGGCTGTCGGGAGCCGTCGAGTTCCCACCGCCCTGCGGACGCATCGGCGTCACATTGCTGCCCCCGGAGGTGCCGCGGGCGTCGGTCGTGTCGACGGGAACGCCCGTCGACACCCCGCCCAGCGCGATCGCGGCCAGCGACACCGCACCGGCGGCGGCGAACGCGAAGCGCAGGCCGCGTGAGGACGACCGGTCGGCGTCGTGACGGCCGACGTCGTGGATACGGAAACCACGGCCCGGAGCGGACGGGTGCACGGAGGTGTGCGGCCGGGCGGGCACGTACCCGAACCCCTCACCTCTCACCCCGAAGACTCCCGAGACTCCTGAGCCCGTTCCCGGTCCGCCGGGGAATCCGGAGAGTCTGTCGGCGAATCCGCCCCCGCCCAGCGGTGAGCCGCCGGAGTCGGAATCACCTCCTCCCGGAAGGCCCTGGAGACGGGCCAGGAAGCTCTCGGAGGGCGGCGGCGGGGCCATCTCGGCGAAGACGTTCTTCAGACGGCGCTGTGCGTCGGCTTCCGCCTTGCACTTCGCGCAGGTGGCCAGGTGTGCCAGGACGCGTTCACGCGTCTCATGACCGAGTTCTCCGTCCACCAGGGCGGAGAGGCGGTCTCCAAGGTGCTGCTCGGCGAGGCGACGCTCGGCAGAGTACGGCCGTGATGCACTCACGCGGTCGCGCCCCCTCCTCTCAGCGCGGCCACCCGTGGCACCGCGAAACGGCGCTCGGCACGTGCCTCCGGAGAGCGGTGCGCGAGGGCCTTGCGGAGCTGGGAGCGGCCTCGGTGGATACGGGAGCGGACGGTGCCGAGCTTCACGCCGAGAGTCGCGGCGATCTCCTCGTACGACAGTCCCTCGATGTCGCAGAGCACGACGGCGGCGCGGAACTCGGGCGCGAGCGTGTCCAGCGCCTGCTGGACGTCCGCGTCGAAGTGCGCGTCGTTGAAGACCTGCTGCGGGGACGGCTCACGGCTGGGCAGGCGCTCGGCCGCGTCCTCACCGAGGGCGTCGAAGCGGATGCGCTGCTTGCGGCGGACCATGTCCAGGAAGAGGTTGGTGGTGATGCGGTGCAGCCAGCCCTCGAAGGTGCCCGGGGTGTACGTCGACAGCGAGCGGAAGACGCGGACGAAGACCTCCTGCGTGAGGTCCTCGGCGTCGTGCTGGTTGCCGGTCAGGCGGTATGCCAGGCGGTAGACGCGACCGCTGTGCGTGCTGACGATCTCCTCCCACGTGGGCGGAGTCCACGCCTGCCCGTCCGCGTCGGTGGTGAAGGTCGCGGTCTGGGCTCGGTCGGCGGCGTGGCCGGGGTCAGCAGCAGTCTTGTTCACGGATTTCAGCCTGCCCGCTGATCCAAGAAGGCGCCGGAGCGGCCCCCCTCGATCCTCAGGCGCGGCCGCACCTCCCCTGTCAGCTCTGGTGGTGTCCAGTGGAGCCACTACCATAGCCACCCCGCCCGTTAGCTCCGGATAAGCGGTTTTACGAGAAATTGATGCGTGCTGATCCGGCTCATCCGGCCGCGCCAGCACCTGCACCCCGTTGCCGGTGTACCCGGTCCGCTCGTCCATCCGCTCATCCCCCTTGTCCTTATCCTGTCTGCCCCGCCTCGTCCCGCACCCCTCTAAACGCCCGGTCCCATCAGCAGGTTCCCGGCAGCAACGGATACAGTCACGCCCAGGCAACTGCGGGGACAGGAGAGGGTCATTACCGGCAACCGGCAGACGAGCTGGGCGTTCGCCGACGCCTTTGTCGCCGAGGATGAAGCACTGCGCTGGGCCCGTGACCGGGCCCGCGAGGCGGGGCTGCGCTCGGTGGCGCCCAGCACGGGCGCCGCGCTACGGCTGCTGGCCGCCTCCGTGGACGCGAAGGCGGTGGCGGAGATCGGGACCGGGACGGGCGTCTCGGGCATGTATCTCCTACAGGGCATGCGCGCGGACGGGGTCCTGACGACGGTCGACCCCGAGCCGGATCACCAGCAGTTCGCCCGCCAGGCCTTCCGCGCGTCCGGCTTCGCCAGCAACCGCGCCCGCTTCATCCCGGGCCGCGCCCTGGACGTGCTGCCCCGGCTCGCGGACGCCGGCTACGACCTCGTCTTCTGCGACGGCGACCGGCTGGAGAGCCTGGACTGCCTAGCTGAATCGTTGCGTCTGCTCCGTACGGGTGGCCTGGTGGTTTTCGAGGGCGTCTTCGCCAACGGCAGGACGGTCGATTCGGGGCCTCAGCCCACCGAGGTCATACGGCTGCGGGAGCTGCTGCGCGCGGTGCGCGAGAGCCAGGAACTGGTGCCGTCCCTGCTGCCCGTGGGTGACGGCCTGCTGTGCGCGGTCAAGCGCTGAGGCACAACAGTGCCCCGGCACCATATGTTCACGATGCCGGGGCAGCTGAAAGGGTATGGACGCGTCCGCGCGTCAGCCGACGACCTTCTTGAGGGCATCGCCGAGAGCGTCAGCCTCGTCAGGGGTCAGCTCGACGACGAGCCGACCGCCGCCTTCGAGCGGAACTCGCATGACGATGCCCCGCCCCTCCTTTGTCACCTCGAGCGGGCCATCGCCCGTCCGCGGCTTCATGGCCGCCATGCTCGTTCCCCTTCCTGAAACCAGCTCATCGTCGCCGACGGCCCCTTAGGAGGGCACGCCCGTCCCCTCATGGGACACACGTCACCGGCATCGAACACATTGCTTCCAGGCCATTATCCCGCATCTCAGGACCCTATGACCAACATCAGTCGGCATCGCTTGGGCAACGCGCGCGAGCAAAACCACTCAATTCGGCGATGTGGCTGCGATACTGCGCCGCCCCACCGACCCACACCGACCGCCCCGGAACCGGAAATCTTTGACACAGGTCACATGACCGGCCCTCTCTTCGGTGCGTGATCTCCGACATGCTGTCATGGGACGAGGCGTACCGATCAGTAGGTTGATCAATACGTGGATCAGCATGTGGATCAGTACGTACGACGAACGCAGCCGCGACTTCCGGAGGGACCCCCATGGCCGACACCGTGCTCTACGAGGTGCACGACGGGCTGGCGACGATCACGCTGAACCGCCCCGAGGCGATGAACGCGCTGAGCATCGCGACCAAGGTCGCGCTCCGGGAGGCGGTCGAGGCGGCGGCATCGGACGACGCCGTCCGGGCGGTGCTGCTGACCGCCGCCGGTGACCGGGCGTTCTGTGTGGGCCAGGATCTCAAGGAGCACATCGGGCTGCTGGCCGCCGACCGTGAGGCCGGCACAGGCCAGACCATGACGACGGTCCGCGAGCACTACAACCCCGTCGTACGGGCGCTGACCAGCATGCCCAAGCCGGTGGTGGCGGGCGTGAACGGCGTCGCGGCCGGGGCCGGCTTCGGCTTCGCGCTCGCCGCGGACTACCGGGTCGTCGCGGACACGGCGTCCTTCAACACGTCGTTCGCGGGCGTGGCGCTGACCGCCGACTCGGGCGTCTCCTGGACGCTCCCGCGCGTGGTGGGCCCCGGCCGCGCCGCGGACCTGCTGCTGTTCCCGCGCAGCGTCAAGGCGCAGGAGGCGTACGAGTTGGGCATCGCGAACCGGGTCGTCCCGGCGGCGGAGCTGCGGGCGGAGGCCGAGAAGACGGCGCGGGCCCTGGCCGACGGCCCGACGGTGGCGTACGCGGCCCTCAAGGAGGCCATGGCGTACGGGTTCACGCACTCCCTTGAGGAGACCCTGGAGAAGGAGGACGAACTCCAGTCACGGGCGGGCGCGTCGGCGGACCACGCGATCGCTGTGGCCGCCTTCGTCAACAAGGAGAAGCCGAAGTACCTGGGCCGCTAGTCCGGGCGCGGAGCACTGCCGGAAGCGCCGCCCACGGCCGCCTACGGGGCGCTCCTCGCCACGCACGTCTCCAGGTGGTCGTCCACCAGCCCGCACGCCTGCATCAGCGCGTACGCCGTCGTCGGGCCCACAAAGCGAAGGCCCCGTTTCTTCAGGGCCTTCGACAGGGCCGTCGACTCCGGGGTGATCGCGGGGATGTCCGACAGGGTCCTGGGGACGGGACGGGTGGCCGCCTCGGGGGCGTGGGACCAGATCAGCTCGTCCAGCTCACCCGGGGCCCAGTCGGCCAGCACGCGCGCGTTGGCGATCGTCGCGTCGACCTTGGCACGGTTGCGGATGATGCCGGCGTCGGCGAGGAGCCGTTCGCGGTCGGCGTCCGTGAAGACCGCGACAGACGAGATCTTGAAGTCGGCGAAGGCGGTACGGAAGCCCGGCCGGCGGCGCAGGATGGTGATCCAGGACAGGCCGGACTGGAAGGCCTCCAGGGAGAGCCGTTCGAAGAGGGCGTCGTCGCCGTGGACGGGGCGGCCCCACTCCTGGTCGTGGTACGCCACGTAGTCCTCCGTGGACAGCGCCCAGGGGCAGCGCAGGGCGCCGTCCGGTCCCGCCACGGCCACCCCGGCGTCGCTCACTGCTCGTTCCCCTCGGCCGGCTTGTCCAAGGTGACCCGCGGCGCGGCCTGGGCGCCGGCCAACGCGGACTCCAGGTTGGCGATACGGGCGTCCCGCTCGGCGAGTTCGGCACCTAGGCGGGTGAGCGCGTCGTCGACGTCCGACATGCGGTAGCCACGGGCGGCGACCGGGAAGCGGAGGGACTCGACGTCGCCGCGGCCGACCGGGCGGTCGGGCGGCAGGACGTCCTGGAGCCGCTCGGGCGCGACCTCCGGCAGGACGGCGCTCTCGCCGCCGCCGACCACGGCCAGCGTCACCGCGGCGACCACGACGGCGAGCGCGACGACCAGGAACAAGAACATCAACATCGCTGGGTCCCCACGGGATTCGGATGGATCGGGTTGCTCAGGTTGATCAAGTTGATCAGGTGGACCAGATGTCCGGGTTGATCGGGTGGATCAGCTCTATCAGGTTGATCAGGGCGATCGGTTGATCGGGTTGACCGAAGCGCCTGAGCCGAATGCGGCAGGCTCCGATCGTGCCATGCGAGTCTGGCAGTTATGGTCGCAGGCGGCCGAATACAGGGCCGATCGCCCGGCCGGGCGCGGGAACGTGCCGGGAAGCGCACTAGGAGAGGTCACAGGCGATGCTCAGACTGGGCAGGCGTGAATTCGGCGCGCACGAGCCGGTGATCATGGCGATCGTGAACCGGACCCCGGACTCCTTCTACGACCAGGGAGCCACCTTCCGCGACGAGCCGGCGCTCGCGCGCGTGGAGCAGGCGGTGTCGGAGGGTGCTGCCATCATCGACATCGGCGGGGTGAAGGCGGGGCCGGGCGAAGAGGTGACGGCGGCGGAGGAGGCGCGGCGGACGGTCGGTTTCGTGGCGGAGGTGCGGCGCCGTTTCCCCGACGTGATCATCAGCGTGGACACCTGGCGGGCCGACGTGGGCGAGGCCGTGTGCGAGGCCGGCGCGGATCTGCTGAACGACGCGTGGGGCGGCGTCGATCCCCGGCTCGCGGAGGTCGCGGGGCGGTACGGGGTGGGGTTGGTGTGCACGCACGCGGGCGGTGCGGAGCCTCGGACGCGGCCGCACCGGATGGCGTACGACGATGTCATGGCCGACATCCTGCGAGTGACCCTCGGGCTGGCCGAACGGGCGGTCGCGCTGGGGGTGCCACGGGAGTCGGTGATGATCGATCCTGGGCACGACTTCGGGAAGAACACGCGGCACAGCCTGGAGGCGACGCGGCGGCTGGGGGAGATGGTGGAGACGGGGTGGCCGGTACTGGTGTCCCTGTCCAACAAGGACTTCGTGGGCGAGACGCTGGACAGGCCGTTGAAGGAACGGCTGGTGGGGACGTTGGCGACGACGGCGGTGTCGATGTGGCTGGGGGCGCGGGTGTACCGGGTCCACGAGGTCGCGGAGACCCGGCAGGTGCTCGACATGGTGACGTCGATCGCCGGCCACCGTCCCCCGGCGGTGGCCCGGCGGGGGCTGGCGTAGGCATTTCTTCGCCCCCGCCGCCCCTGCCCGTCCCGTCCTTCTGGGGCTCCGCCCTGGACCCCGCTCCTCAAACTCCCCCCGAGGGGGGACCCCCAGAGAGGCTGACTTTTCCGGCGCTCAGCGCCCCGCCTCCTTCGACACCAGGGCCACCGCCTCGTCCACGTCGTCCGTGACGTGGAAGAGCATCAGGTCCTTCTCCGAAGCCTTGCCCTGGGCGATCAGTGTGTCCGTCAGCCAGTCCACCAGTCCGCCCCAGTACGCGCTCCCGAAGAGGACGATCGGGAAGCGCGTGACCTTCTGGGTCTGGACGAGGGTGAGGGCCTCGAAGAGTTCGTCCAGGGTGCCGAGCCCGCCGGGCAGGACCACGAAGCCCTGCGCGTACTTGACGAACATCATTTTTCGCACGAAGAAGTACCGGAAGTTCAGGCCGATATCGACGTAGGCATTGAGCCCCTGCTCGAAGGGGAGCTCGATTCCCAGCCCCACCGAGACGCCCTTCGCCTCGCACGCGCCCTTGTTCGCCGCCTCCATCGCCCCCGGTCCGCCGCCGGTGATCACCGCGAACCCGGCCTCGACCAGACCCCGGCCAAGGCGGACGCCCGCCTCGTACTCCGGGGAGTCCACCGGTGTCCGCGCCGAGCCGAACACGCTGATCGCGGCCGGGAGTTCGGCCAGAGTGCCGAAGCCCTCGATGAACTCCGACTGGATGCGCAGGACCCGCCAGGTGGTCGTGTGGACCCAGTCGGAGGGGCCTCCCGCGTCAAGGAGACGCTGGTCGGTGGTGCTCGCCTGGACCTGCTGGCGTCTGCGCAGCACCGGTCCGAGCCGCTGCTCGTCCGGTGGCTGCTTCTTGCCTTCGGGGTTGCCGGTAGCCATGGCCGCTCCCTTCCTCCACCTACTGTCGTTCCACCTCAGCGTAGATCTCCGCCGGTTACGGGCGGGGGACGTGAGCATGTCCGCCTTCGGGTCATGACGTCAGCCAGGCCCGCAACCGTTCCTCACTCGCCAGGATCTTTCCGGTTTCCACTCGTTCATCCCTTTTGTGGGCCAAGTGCGGGTTGCCGGGACCGTAGTTGACGGCGGGGATGCCGAGTGCGCTGAAGCGGGACACGTCCGTCCAGCCGTACTTGGGCTGCGGGGTGCCGCCCACCGCCTCGATGAAGGCCGCCGCCGCGGGATGGGAGAGGCCGGGGAGAGCGGCGCCGCTGTGGTCGTCGACGACGAACTCCGTGACTCCGCAGTCCGCGAACACCTCCCGTACGTGCGCGAGCGCCTCGGCCTCCGAACGGTCGGGCGCGTAACGGAAGTTGACGGTCACCACGCACTCGTCGGGGATGACGTTGCCCGCCACTCCGCCCCCGATACGGACCGCGTTCAGCCCCTCGCGGTACTCCAGACCGTCGATCACGGGGTAACGCGGCTTGTACGAGGCCAGCTTGGCCAGGATCGGGGCCGCCGCGTGGATCGCGTTGGAGCCCATCCAGCTGCGCGCGGAGTGCGCCCGCTCCCCCGACGTCTTCAGCAGCACCCGCAGCGTGCCCTGGCAGCCGCCCTCCACCTGGCCGTCGGACGGCTCCAGCAGCACCGCGAAGTCGCCCTCGAGCCACTCCGGGTGCGCCCCGGCCACATGCCGGAGGCCGTTCAGCTCGGCCGCGACCTCTTCCTGGTCGTAGAAGACGAACGTCAGGTCCCTGTTCGGCTCCGGCACCGTGGCCGCGATCCGCAGCTGCACCGCGACGCCCGCCTTCATGTCGCACGTGCCGCAGCCCCACAGCACCCCGTCGGCGTCGAGCCGCGACGGCACGTTGTCGGCGATCGGAACCGTGTCGATGTGACCGGCCAGGATCACGCGCTGCGCGCGGCCCAGGTTCGTCCGGGCGACGACGTTGTTCCCGTACCGCTCGACGGTGAGGTGCGGCAGGTCGCGCAAGGCGGTCTCGATCGCGTCCGCGAGCGGTTTCTCGCTGCCGCTCTCCGAGGGGAAGTCGACGAGCCACGCCGTCAGGAGGGCGGCGTCCAACGAGAGGTCAAGCGGGGTATCGGCCATGCCGACGACCCTAACGCGCCGCCCCGCCGAGCACCGTCTCCCGCCTCCCCCACCTCGCACCCCGTCCCCCACACCACCCCACACCGACCTTTCACCCCTTTCCGAACACCTTCCTCACCCGTCACGGAAGCCGCACTCACTACTCTCCAGTACCTTGTACGGATGCCGGAGTCGTCTGCTATCTCCACTCGTCGCGGCCGCCTCCTGCGTCGCGCGGCGTCCTTCCTGGTCCTGCTCGCCGTGGCGGGCTATCTCGCGGTGCAGTACGTCACCGGCGGCACCGGGGATCCGGCCTGCGAGGTCGTCTCGGCGGACGGCGACGGAGCCGCCTACCGCTTCACCCCCGAGCAGGCGGTGAACGCGGCGACGATCACCGCGGTCGGCACCGCGCGCGGGCTGCCCGAACGGGCCGTGGCGATCGCGCTGGCGACCTCTCTCCAGGAGTCGGGGCTGCGCAACCTCCCCCATGGCGACCGGGATTCGCTGGGCCTGTTCCAGCAGCGGCCCTCCATGGGCTGGGGCACGGAGAAGGAGATCATGGACCCGGCCCACTCCGCGGGCGAGTTCTACGGCCATCTCGTGAAGATCTCCGACTACACGCGCCTCCCTCTCACCCTGGCCGCGCAGCGCGTGCAGCGCAGCGGCTATCCCGAGGCGTACGCGAAGCACGAGCCGGACGCCGTGCTGCTGGCGGCGGCCCTGACCGGGCACGCGGCGGCCACCCTGACCTGCGAGGGCCGCCCCGACCCCACCCCGCCCGGCGGTCCGGACGCCGTACGGGCGGCGCTCGTACGGGACTTCGGCCACGATGTGCTCGCCGTGGCCGCCGCGGAGGTGCCCCGCAAGGCCGCCGCCCCCTCGCCCTCCCCCACCGCGGCGACGGCCGCCGCGCTCCCTACCGTGACGGTTCCGGTGCCCTCGGGCACCGGCAAGGCCCATCGGACGGCGGCACACCGGCGCGGCTGGCAGCTGGCGCAGTGGGCGGTGGCCAACGCCTCCGCGCTGCACATCCAGAACGTCTCGTACGCGGGGCGCCGATGGACGGCCGGCAGCACCGACAGCCAGTGGCGCTTGGTGGGCACGGGGAACGGCGCGGGCGAGGGCACGGACCTGGTCCGTATCGTCACCGCGCGGTAGTACGAGCAGACGTACGGACCGTCACTCGCACGGGTTACTCCTGGCGGGTCCCGGCGGAAGTCTGCGCGGGTTTTCGCCGAGTCGCCGCCACATCCGCGCACTGTCGGCCAGAACCCTTGCAAACAAAGGGCTGCAACACGTCACAAGGATTCACCCGACTTTCGGACCGGGTGGCCTTTGCCCGTTTTTATCCGCAGCCGATAATGCGACGCATTGCCAACTCTTTAGGTTGCGGCGCCGCAACCTTCAGGGGCCTTCGAGCGGTAGTCACTGCGTCCGAGTCCGGACGATCAACAGTCAACCGACACTCAGGAGCATCATGTCCCTCCCCCTGACCCGCCGGATCGCCCGCGTAGCGCTGCTCGTCGCAGCGGGAGCGGCAGCCGGGGTCGGTGCGGCCGGCTCCGCCAGCGCGGCCCCCGCCGGTCTGCCGGCCACCCCGAACCTGAGCGGCCTGACCGCCCTGGACGGGGCGAACGTCGGCAACACCGTCGACGGCGCGGCTCAGAACGTCTCCGGGCTGGCGGGCCAAGCCGGTGGCGACGCGGTCAAGAAGTCCGTGCCGGCGGCGGCCGCGACCGGCGGCCACGTCGCCAAGAAGGCCACGCCCGCCGCGCAGAAGACGGCCGGCGGAGCGACGGGCGACGCCGGCGCCCTTCTCGGTAACACCGCGGAGACCGCCACCAAGGGCGGCCTGCCGACGGACGCGCTCCCCACGAAGGGCCTGCCGGGCGCCGGCCAGCTGCCCCTGCAGGGCCTGCCGCTGGGCTGACCCGAGCAGCGGTGAACAGGTGATGGCGGAGGGGCCCGGGGATCTTCCCCCGGGCCCCTCCGTCTCTGTCGTCCCTGTCTCCGGCTGCGTCTGCGTCTGCGTCTGCGCCGCTGCGATTACAGGCGGGCGACCGCCGCCGCCACCCGCTCGTCGGTCGCCGTCAGGGCCACGCGGACGAACGTCTCGCCCGCGGTGCCGTAGAAGTCGCCGGGCGCCACCAGGATGCCCAGGTCGGCGAGGTGGGCGACGGTGTCCCAGCAGGACTCCTCGCGGGTGGCCCACAGGTAGAGACTGGCCTCGCTGTGCTCAATACGGAAGCCGTGCCGCACCAGCGCCTCGCGCAGGGCCGTACGCCGGGCCGCGTACCGTTCCCGCTGCTCGCGCACATGCGTGTCGTCGCCGAGCGCGGCCACGACCGCCGCCTGGGTGGGCGCCGAGGTCATCATGCCGCCGTGCTTGCGGATCTCCAGCAGCGGGCCGAGGACCGCCGGGTCGCCGGCGAGGAAGGCGGCGCGGTAGCCGGCGAGGTTGGAGCGCTTGGAGAGGGAGTGGACGGACACGATCCCCTCGTACGAGCCGCCGCACACATCGGGGTGGAGCACCGAGACCGGGTCGGCCTCCCAGCCCAGCTCGATGTAGCACTCGTCGGAGAAGACCAGCACGCCGTGCTCGCGGGCCCAGGCGACCGTTCTGGTCAGCTCCTCCTTGCTCAGCACCCGGCCCGTGGGGTTCGAGGGCGAGTTCAGCCAGAGCAGCTTCAGGTTCGTCGGGTCCAGCTCGGTCGGGTCGTCGTAGACCTCGTACTCCGCGCGGGCCAGCCGGGCGCCCACCTCGTACGTCGGGTAGGCCAGGCGCGGGTGGGCGACCTTGTCCCCGGGGCCCAGGCCCAGCTGGGTCGGGAGCCAGGCGACCAGTTCCTTGGAACCGACGATCGGCAGGACGTGGCGGTGGGTGACGTCCCGGGCGCCGAGGCGCCGTTCGACCCAGGCGGTGAGCGCGTCGCGCAGTTCCGGCGTGCCCCAGACGGTCGGATAGCCCGGGGAGTCGGCCGCGTCGACCAGCGCTTTCTGGATCAGCTCGGGGACCGGGTCGACCGGCGTGCCGACCGACAGGTCGACGATGCCGTCCGGGTGCGCGGCAGCCGTCTTCTTGTACGGCTCCAGCTTGTCCCAGGGGAAGGCGGGAAGGCGGTCTGAGACTGCGGACACGGGATCTGGCTCACTTTCCGGCACGGAATAGACGTATCAACGACACGTACAGACAGACGACAGAACAAACGTCACGTACATGCGTACAAACAAACGCCTCGGTCCCGTACGGCGGTCAAGATCAGGGAGATCAGGCCGTACGGGACCGGGGCGATGCGGGTTCTACGGACGCACTCAGCCGTTCTGCGGCGGCAGCGCGGCGATGAAGGGGTGGTCGCGCTCGATCAGTCCCAGCTTGCTGGCACCGCCGGGGGAGCCGAGCTCGTCGAAGAACTCGACGTTAGCCTTGTAGTAGTCCTTCCACTCCTCCGGAGTGTCGTCCTCGTAGAAGATCGCCTCGACCGGGCAGACCGGCTCACAGGCACCACAGTCGACACATTCGTCCGGGTGGATGTACAAGGACCGGGAGCCCTCGTAGATGCAGTCGACCGGGCACTCTTCGATGCACGCCTTGTCCTTCAAGTCGACACAAGGCTGCGCGATGACGTAGGTCACGCTGTCGTTCCTCCTCGATAGGGCGCTGGCGAGCCGTCTACGGGCTCCGCCACCTGGCGCGCGGGAGCGCGGCGTCGTCGATGCCCGCACCTAGTATCTCCGTTCCCGGGCATGATCCATACAGGAGGGGTGAACTGACCTGTGGAAATCTCTGCGGCCGGCCGTCTCGAGGTCCGCATTACCGCTGCTGACGTGGGCAAACGTGTCTCAGTTCGACGGCTGAACGAAGAACCCCCGGGTAAAGAGATGTTCACCGACACGGTCGGCGTTCTCACATCATGGGACGAAGACGCCGGTGTGCTTCTGATCACACGGCGGAACGGCGAGCGTGTCCTGGTGGCGGAAGCGTCCCTGGTGGCGGGCAAGGTCGTCCCCCCGGCCCCCGCCCGCCGACGCGGCCCGGCCGCCTCGTACGAGGAACTGGCGCGGGTCTCCGCACGGGCCTGGCAGCCGGTGGAGAGCGAGCGGCTCGGCGACTGGGAGCTGCGGGCGGCCTCCGGGTTCACCCGGCGCGCCAACTCGGTGCTGCCGGTCGGCGACCCCGGCGTGCCGCTCGACGAGGCGCTGACCGTCGTACGGCGCTGGTACGGCGAGCGCGGCCTGCCCGCCTACGTCCAGACCGCCACCGGCGCCGAGGGCACGCAGGAGCTGCTGTGCGCGCAGCTCGAGGCGCGCGGGTGGACGCGTGAGGTCACGGCCGAGCTGTGGGTCGGGGGGCTGGCGCCCGTCGCCGACCTCGGCACGGACGCGGCGGAGGTCGTGCTGTCCCGGGAGGCCGACGAGGCGTGGCTCTCGCGGTACCAGCGCAAGGGTGTGAGTGACGTGGCGCTCACGGTGCTCGGGGGAGGGCCGTCGGTGTGGTTCGCGACCGTGTCCGGTGGCCCGGACGACCCTCCCGCCGCGATCGGGCGGTGTGTCGTGGACGGGCGGTGGGCCGGGTTCGGCGCGGTCGAGGTTGATCCCGCCCAGCGGCGACGGGGGCTGGCCACGGCCGTCATGGCCGCGCTGGCCGGGCGGGCGCTGGCGGAGGGGGCGTCGGCTGCCTGGCTTCAGGTGGAGGCCGACAATGCGGGGGCGCGCGCCCTGTACTCCGGGATGGGGTTCGGGGCGCATCACTCCTACCATCACTATCGAACGGTGTGAGAGGGGACGGGCCCGGTATGCGTTTGCCTCATCCCCCGCCGTTTCCGCCGGGGCCCGAACGGTCCGCCGAGTTGCGCCGGCTCTTCGCCGACGAGGCGCGGGCCGAACGGCCCGATCTGACGACGCTGTGTCTGCTGATGGGCGCGGTCGCGGACAGGGCGCTCGACGACGCCGCGATCGACGCCGTGCAGATGGAACTCGACCGGCTGGCCGGACAGTTGCCGTTCCGGCCGGGCGGGCCACGCTCCTGGGCGACGGCTCTGCGCGAACTCCTCGGCGAGCAGGAGGGGTTCTGTGGCGGCCCCGCCGACTATCAGCGGCTGCAGTCGTCGCTGCTGCACGAAGTGCTGGCACGGCGGCGGGGGTTGCCGATTCTGCTGTCCGTGGTGTGGATCGAGGTCGCGCGACGGGCGGGGGCGCCGGTGTACGGGGTCGCGCTGCCCGGACACTTCGTCGTGGGGTTCGGCCCGGTCGACGAACAGGTGCTCGCCGATCCCTTCGACGGGGGGCGGGTGTTGAGCGGGGGCGACGCGGAGTTGCTGGTGGCCGGGGCTACGGGGGAGGCGTTGGATCCGTCGATGCTGACGCCCGCGGATCCGCTGGACGTGGTGATGCGGGTGCTGAACAACATCCGGGCGTGGGGGGCGGCGCGGCCTGAGCGGTCGGAAGTGTCCTTGTGGGCGGTGGAGTTGGCGTTGCTGTTGCCTTCGCATCCGGCTCGGTTGCGGTATGAGCGGGCTCAGTTGCTGGTGCGGAGGGGGGAGTTCCTCGCGGGGGCGGCTGAGCTTGAGGGGTATGCGGAGGTGGTTTCGACGTTTGACTTTCCGTCGGCTGAGCGTATGCGGGGGCAGGCTCGGGCTGCTCGGGCTCGCCTCAACTGAACTGAGGTTGTGGGTCGGGTGCGGGTCCGTTGTGGCCTGTCGCGCCCACGCGGCGGAGCCGCACATGGATACAGCCCCGCTCCCCTAGGGAGTTGCCCGCCGCCTTCGTTGGTAGGTGACCCCGCTCTCCAGACTCGCGAAAACTTCTACAACCAGCCCTTCTCTCTCGCTATCCGTACCGCTTCCGTTCGGTTTCTTGCCGTCAGTTTTTGGATGGCTGTGGAGAGGTAGTTGCGGACCGTGCCTTGCGACAGATACAGGGTCTTTGCCAGTTCGGCGTTTGTGGCGCCGTCCGCCGCGGCGCGCAGGACCTCGCGTTCGCGGTCCGTCAGGGGATTGGCGCCGTCCGCCAGTGCCGCCGCCGCCAGCATCGGGTCGATGACGCGTTCCCCGGCGAGTACCTTGCGTACCGCTGCCGCGAGTTGGGCGGCCGGGGCGTCCTTGACCAGGAAGGCGTCGGCGCCGGATTCCATGGCGGTGCGCAGGTAGCCGGGGCGGCCGAAGGTCGTGAGGACGACCAGTTTCAGGGAGGGGAACTCCCGGTGGAGCTGGGCCGCCGCCTCAATGCCCGTGGCACCCGGCATCTCGATGTCCAGGAGGGCCACATCCAGGTCGGCGTGGGCGCGGGCGGCCGGCAACACCTCGTCGCCGCGCGCCACTTGGGCCACGACCTCGATGTCGGGCTCCAGGCCGAGCAGCGCGGCCAGCGCCTCGCGGACCATCGACTGGTCCTCCGCCAACAGGACCTTGATCGTGCGGGTCATGAAGCGGATCCTACGTCCGTCGGGGTGTCCCGGGGGCTCGACGGCACCCTGGCCACCAGGCGGAAGCCGTGTTTCACGCGGGACGCCTCCAGGGAGCCGCCCGCTTTCTCGAGGCGTTCCGCGAGGCCGGTGAGACCGTTGCCGGGGGTGCCGGAGGAGCCGTCGCCTCTGCCGTCGTCCTCGACCGAGAGTTCCAGTACCGGGCCGTCCAGGGTCTGCCGGCTCAGCACCTCCACCGTGCAGCGCCGGGCCCCGCTGTGCCGTACGACGTTCGTCACGGCCTCGCGCAGTGTCCAGGCGAGGGCGGACTCCGCCTCCTCGTCGACGTCGGTCGGGGCGGCGTCGGCGGGCAGTGTCGCCGTGATGCCCGCCGCCGTCAACGCGACCTGTGCGCCCGCCAGTTCACCGGACAGGCGGGGACGCCGGTAGCCGCTCACCGCCTCGCGCACGTCCACCAGGGCCTGGCGGCTCACCTTCTCGATGTCGGCCACCTGCTGGGCGGCGTTCTCGGGGTGGGCGGGGAGCATCCGGCCCGCCAGCTCGCTCTTCAGGGTGATCAGGGAGAGGGAGTGGCCCAAAAGGTCGTGCAGGTCCCGGGCCAGGCGCAGCCGTTCCTCGTTCGCGGCGAGCTGGGCGACCGTGGCCCGGGCCTCCCGCAACTCGATCGTCGTGCGCACGAGTTGCCGTACTCCCGCCATGGCGGCGCCGCCGAGGAGGGCCGGGACGAGGAGGTCGGCCAAGAGGGAGCAGCCGCCGGGGACCGCCAGCGCGACGGCCGACATCAGGGCCGCGTTGGCGGCGATCGCCCAGCGGGACATGCGCAGCGGCAGGGCGGCGCCGGACGAGGTGGACACGTACACGAACAGGACGAGCCACTCGCGGCCCAGGCTGAGGGCCAGGACGGCCGACTGAGCCGCGAGGAGCCCCAGGGAGGCCACCACCAGGCGGGTCGTCTCGCCGCGGCCCGTGCGGAAGACCAGGGCCGCGTACCAGGCCACGAAGACCGCCAGGCCCAGCCAGCCGAGGACGCGTACGCCGATGCTGTGGCCGCCGTGGAGGAGGTCGCCGACCGGTGCGCCCAGGTAGACCAGCCAGACGCTGATCCACAGGGCCTTCATCACCCGCCGCTTGGGGGTCGTCGGGCGCTGCCCGATGCCGACGCTGCTCACGCCTTCAGCGTGTCCTTCCGGTACAGCCAGGCCGCGCCGCCCGCGAAGAGGACGAACGAGACGGCCAGGATCGCCACGTCCCTCACCTGCGGGGCGTCGCCCAGCTCGATGGACCGCCCCAGGCCAGCGTACGCGTGCGTGGGCAGCCACTTCGCGATGTCCTGGAGCCACTCGGGGAAGGTCGTCGTCGGCATCCACAGGCCGCCGAGCATGGACAGGCCGAAGTAGACGATCATCGTGATCGGGCGGACCGCGTCCCCGCTCGCCAGATAGCCGATGGCCACGCCGAGTGCGGCGAAGACCAGGCTGCCCACCCAGATCGCCCCGGTGAGCGCGAGCCACTGCCAGGCGTCCAGGCGTACGTCCTTCACGGCCGCCGCGACGACGAAGACGATCACGATCGACGGGAGGCTGATCACGGCCGCGCTGGCCGTCTTCGCCAGCACATAGCCGCGGCCCGGCAGCGGGGTCAGCCGCAACTGCCGTACCCAGCCGCTCTCCCGCTCCTTGGCGATGCGCTCGCTGTTGCCCATCAGGACGGCCGTGAGGGCGCCGAAGGAGGCCATGGAGACCATGAAGAAGGTCGGGAGGCTGAGACCGATGCCCTGCACCTTCGTGGTGGTGTCCGCGCTGCCCGCGATCAGCAGGAACAGCGCGGAGGGGTAGACCACCGAGAAGAACAGGAACTTGCGGTTGCGCAGGGCCCGGGTGATCTCGAGTCGGATGAGGTTGTTCATGAGGTGCGCGCCTCCTCGGCTGCGGCGGTGAGGGTGACGAACGCCTGCTCAAGACCCAGGCCGGCCACTTCGAGGTTGCGCGGGTAGAGACCGAGTCCGTACACGGCGTGGACGGTCGCGTCGGCGTCGGCGGACTGGATGCGGACGGTCTGCCCGGACACGTCGAGGGAGGTGAGGAAGGGCAGGGAGCGCAGTGCCTCCTCGTCGACCGGGGTCTCCAGTGCCTCCAGGTCGAAGGAGATCCGGCGGGCGCCCGCCTTCGCCTTGATCTCGGCGGCCGTGCCGTCGGCCAGCAGCCGGCCCCGGTGCAGGACGAGGACGCGGTCCGCTATCGCGTCCGCCTCCTCCAGGTAGTGGGTGGCGAACAGGACCGTACGGCCCTGGTCGGCCTGCTCGCGCATGGTCGCCCAGAAGGCCTGGCGGGCGGTGACGTCCATGCCCGTCGTGGGCTCGTCCAGGACGATCAGGGCGCTGTCCCCGGCCGTGGCGAGCGCGAACCGGACGCGCTGCTCCTGGCCGCCGGACAGCTTGTTGACCTTGCGATCGGCGAGCTGCGTGATCCCGGCCCGGGAGAGGACCTCGCCGACCGGGAAGGGGCGCGGATGCAGGGCGCAGACCAGCGACACCAGCTCGCGGACGGTGACCTCGTCCATCAGGCCGCCGCTCTGCAGCATGGCGCCGACATCGCCGCCGACGATGGCGTCCCGGGGGCTCTTGCCGAGGACGCGGACCGTGCCGCTGTCGGGCTGCTTGAGACCGAGGAGCAGGTCCAGGGTGGTCGACTTGCCGGCGCCGTTGGGGCCCAGAAGGGCGACGGTCTCGCCCGGCCGGAGGGTGAGGGTGAGCCCGTCGACGGCCCGTGTGTCGCCGTAGCTCTTGGTGACCTGGTCGAAAGCGACCACGGAAGTGGTTTCCATGCGGTCCATCCTGGCCGTGGGCCGGGTCCGCCGGGCAGTGCCCGGGGTCCTGACTCCCGGATGACAGATGTCATGGGTCGACGTCATCGGTCGACGTCATCGGTCAAGGGGTACGTGGGTGACGTGCCCACACGTCGGAAGGGGCGCCCGATGCCTTCGGGCGCCCCTTCCGGCGTGCCTGTCGCGCGGCCGAACGGCTACGTCGGGTTCGTCTCGATGACGCCGACCCGGTTGGTGGTGCTGATCAGCGCGGGGCGCAACGCCCCGATCACGTCCTCGACGGTGACCGGGGTCTTGTTGCCGTTGCCCCGGGCGATCAGGACCTGGTCGAAGGTGCCGCCGTACAGCTCCTTGAGCGCGGTCTTGTCGTAGGCCTCGACCAGCTTGCCGTTGATCGGCTTCACCTGGAGGAACTTCCACAAGGAGTTCTCCGGGCTGAACTGCACCTCGGCCGTGCCGACGTCGGCCTTGACGGTGACCTTGCCGGACATCGCCGGGACGGCGAACTTCTTCATCATGCGGTCGACCTCGGCGTCCGAGATCGTCGGCCCCTGCACCTTGGTCGGCACCTGGACCGGCGTGCTCGTGCCGCTCTCCACCTGGCTGCGGTAGGCGTTCACGACCAGCTCGGCGGCGGCGCCGGGGTCGATGCCCTTGGCGGCCTTGCCGTAGACGGCGACGGCCTTGCCGGACAGGAACCTGATCGTGCCGTCGCTCGCCGAGCCGGTCCCACCGGACACGAGCTGGAGCGCGGCGGCCAGCTTCTCCTCGTCGACCGGCATCACGGGTTCGACGACCCGCTGCTGCCCGAAGACCGAGCCGACCACCGACACCGGGTTGTAGTCGCTGACGGCCGCCGCCCTGACCGTGGCCTGGGTGTCGAACTGGAGTCCCGCCTGGTCCGGCTTGAGTTCGACCGTCTTGCCGTCGACGGACAGCTTCAGCGGCTGGGTCATCCGCTCGTCGAAGGCGTCGTCGAGCTTCTTGACGGCCTCGTCGCGGGTGCTGCCGCCGATGTCGACGCCGAACACGGTGGTGCCCTTGGGCACGTCGGAGTGGTTCATCAGCAGCCCGGCGCCGTACACGGCACCGGCTACGACGAAGACGCCGACGACGAGCAGCGTGACCTTGCTGCGGCCCTTCTTCTTCGCCTTCTTGCCCTTGGGCGCGGCAGCGGCGGGCGTGTTGGGCGACACCGGCGCGGGCAGCTTCGGCGGGGTGTGCGGAAGCGGTCCGTCGGGGTGCGGGCCCGTCCCGAAGGGGGAGTTCCGGTCGGTCGGCACGACCGGCATGCCGCTCGTGAGGGTGGAGCTGGAGACGTTGTCCACGGAGCCGCCGTAGCCGCCGCCCGGTTCGGAGGCGTGCTTCTGCGGGGTCAGGATCGCGGTGTCGTCGCTGAGCCCGGCGGCGAGCCGACCCGTCCCGGACATGCCGGGGGCGACGGAGCCGTTGCCGGCGACGGGCGGGACGACGGGGCCGTCTCCGGTGACGGGACCGCCGGTAGGGCCTGCGGAGCCGCGTCCAACGGGGCCGCCGGGTTCGCCGGGTCCGCCGGGTCCGCCGGGTCCGAAGCCATTCTGGCCACCCAGGCCACCCTGCCCGCCCTGACCGTTCTGGGCGCCGAAGTCACCGAAGTCGTTGGGCGCCGTGAAGTCGTCCTGGGCGGAGAAGTCGTGCTGCGGGCCGAACCCGCCGACCTGGCCACCACCGAAGCCGTCCTGGCCGCCCAGGCCGCTCTGCCCGTTGGGACCAGCCTGCCCGTTGAGGCCGCCCTGCCCGTTGTCCGAGAAGTACGGCAAATCGTCGCGTCGCGGCTCACCACGACCGTCTCCGGTCCCGGCGCCGGGATCACCCTGGCCGCGGGGGTTGCCGGCCGACGCGTAGGGAGACGTGCTCAGCGGTCCCGCCCCGGCCGCCAGCGCGGACACGTCGAAGGAACCGGTGCCGCCGCCGTGCCCCGGCGCCACAGGACCGGCGCCGGTGGCACCGGGAAGCGCGGCACCCTTGGTGGCCCCGCCGGCGGCGCGTGGGCCGCCCGCGTTGCCCGCGGCGCCCATGACGCCCAGACCGGGGCGCGAAGAGCCCGTAGAAGCCACACCGTTGGGTCCGGCGGCGGGCCGGGGGCCGGCGGGTGCGGGGCCCGAACCACCGGGCAGGCCGGCGCCGTTGCTCGCGCCGCCGCCCGGACCGCCCTTGGGCGCACCGGACTTGCGCGGCGCGAACCAGTCGCTGGTCTTCTCCCCGCCCTGGGCCGGGGGTTCGGCGGACGGATCGACGGCGCCGTTGGACGCGGGCGCGGCCGGTGTCCGGCCGTCGCCGCCCGTCTTCGGCCGCGCGTGCGTGCCGGTGTCCTCGGCGGACTCGGGCTCCGCGACGGGCGTCCGGACGACTACCGGCGGAATGGGCCGGGATCCGGGGATGTTGATCCGGATCCGGGTCGTCAGCGTGGTCTCGGTCTTGGGCCCGTCCGGCTCTGCGGCCGAACGGCCCGCGTCCGCACCGCCGTCGGACGCCATGGGCGTACCGTACGGCGGTGTCCCCGAGGGGTAGGCGGCACCTCCGCGCCCGTTGGGCCCGGAGGACGGACTGTCAGTTTCACGACTCAAGGCAGGTTCTCCCGGTTGGCTCCGCCGCCCGACGCGACCTCACGCGGGCAGCTCGGCGGCGCGCACCACCATACTGGCCGCTCCTGGCACGTATCCCACGACCGCCGGAGAAACCATCACTGGACCCCCCGCGGTTGCGGCGGCGAAGTAGTACGTCACTTGCCAAGTCGGACGGCGGGGCCATCTGGTTGCCGCGTCCGAGCGAGGGTGGCACACATCACAGCGACAGCCATTCCGCCGAGGAGGAAGAGGTACGAGCCGGCTCCCGCGGCGAACAGGAAGTCCCCCTCCGGGCGGCTGGCGGTGAGCAGGACGACGGCGATCATCCACCCGGCCACGGGCGCGACCGCCCCGGCGCGAGTGCCGACGCCCCGCGCCCCGCCCAGGAACAGCCCGCCCGCTCCGCCCAGCGCGAGCAGCAGCCCGCCCGGGAACCAGGCGCCCTGGACCAGCGCCCCCGCGGCTCCCACGACGGCCCCGAGGACGAAGAGCCCCAGGTAGACCGCCGCACGCCCCGGAGAGGGCCCGACGAGCGGCTGCGCCAGCAGACTGCCCCCGCCGGCCCCGGCGCCACCGGTGCCCGTCCCGGCCTTTCCGCGTGCTCCGCCCGCGGGGATCTTTCCGTTCGCACTCATCGCACACCGCTCTCTGAGGGCCTGTCGAAAACCCCGTCGAACAGATCCGTCTCACACCCCGAACCGCGTTCGCCCGGCTCCCCACGCACCAACTCGTAGTACTCGTCCGTGAAGAGCGGCTGGGCCTGCTGGTTGGAGAGGGCGAACCAGGGCTCGGCCACCTCGATCTGGGTGGCGTGGGCTCGCATCGCGGCGGCCTTGGCGCCGGCGTACGCCGTGCCGTCGACGACCGTGGTGACGCGGTCCTCGTCCACGACACCCGGTACGTCGTCGATCGTGCCGGCCTTGGCGAAGGGCAGTCCGGGCAGCGCCTCCTGAAGCTGGGCGAAGCCCTTCTCGGCGACCGGACGGGGCACCCGGTTCCAGTACACCTTGGGCACGCTCCAGCCGGCCTGGGCGGCCAGCTCCACGGCGCGCATGGCGACGCGGTGGGCCTGGATGTGGTCGGGGTGCCCGTAACCGCCGTCCGGGTCATATGTCACGACGACCTGGGGACGGACCTCGAGGATCACCTCGACAAGGTACCCGGCGGCCTCGTCGACGTCCGCCTGCCAGAAGCAGCCGGGGTCGTCGTTGTCGGCGAGCCCCATCATCCCGGAGTCCCCGTATCGGCCCGGACCGCCGAGCAGCCGGTGGTCGGCGACGCCGAGGGCGCGCATCGCCGCGTCCAGCTCACGCAGCCGGTACTCGCCGAGGGCGGCGCCGGTGAGATGCGCGAGCTCGGGCGGAATGACCTCGCCGTGCTCACCGAGGGTGCAGGTGACCAGGGTCACCCGGGCACCGTCGGCCGCGTACCTGGCCATGGTCGCGCCGTTGTTGATCGACTCGTCGTCCGGGTGCGCGTGCACGAGAAGAAGACGCCGGTCGGGCATTTCCGTCATGGGGCAAGCCTACGAGGCGCCGGCTTCCGGTCCGATGCCCCCTGGGCGCCCGTCACCCCTCGCCGTGATCCTCGAGGTGGTCGTCGTCGAGCACATGCGCAATGGCCAGCGCGATACGTTCGATCCAGTCAATGGCATCGGTGACCTCGGCCTCGTCGATCGGGCGGCGCTGCTTGAGATCGCCGTCGATCAGGTCGGCGTCGTGCGCGATCTTGTTGCGCCGCTGGGTGATCTCCAGGTAGCGGCTGCGAAGCTTCTTCTCGTTCAGGTTGGTACGGCCCTGGAACCAGTCGTTGATCCGCCCCGCCGCCTCGTACCAGACCTTCTTCTCCGTCACCAGCTTGAGCACCTCGGAGATCTTCCCCGGGTGCTGAAGCGCCTGACCGGCCAGCTTGTCGCGCAGATGCTCGACGACGGCCTCCGCCAGCGTCACATCACCCCGGCGCACCGCCTCGACCCGGAACAGCGGCAGTTCGTACATCCGCAGCTGGTACGGCATGTCCGGGCTGTCCTTGCCCGCCAACTCCGCGACACGGCAAAGCACTTCCTCGTGCAGCCAGTGATCGATCGCCCCGACCGCCTGCACCCAGGCCGCCCGGTAGAAGTCGTCGATGTCGATCGTGGGCGACCTGAAGGGGGTGAGCATCCGGCCCGTCTCGACCATGCGCCGGGCGTACGACAGGTTCGTCATGAACGCCTCGAACTGGCGCGTCTGCGGTCTGGGAATGGCCATGCGTGCCCCCGTGCTCGTTCTTCGTCACCATCGCCATCGCCATGGCTACGATCACGATTCCTGAGCCGTACGGGGGACGGTCAAGCCGCCGGGCGGGACTTCGGACGAAGCTGTCCGATTCCGGCCCGTCGGCTTCCGGATCCCGCCGCTCCGAATACCCGGTATCGGTAAGAGGCGTCTTGAGGTGCGTCTTTCGTCATACCGGGCATCGGATCGCGCGCTGCCCCACTGGGCCCAGGGCCCTACAGGTCGAGAACGGAGCGAACGGCACGCTCGATGCGCTCCATCGTCTCGGGCGTCACCGCGCCCAGCCGCTTGGCGTTCTCGAAGCGCCGGGCGGCGTACTGGGTGATGTTCACGGGAACTACGACCGCTTGCACCGGATCGGTGATCGGCACGGAGACAAGCGTGTCCGGATAGGCGCCCGCTGGATGCAGGAGCAGACACACGGCTGCCTGGAACTTCGTATTCACCTCGTCGATAGAGAGCACGACGACCGTACGAGTAGCCTCGCCGACCGGAACCTCCCAGACAGAGCCTCGCTTCAACGGATGTCCCCCGCCGGATCGTCGTCACCGGTGTCGACCAGCAGCACACCTTCACTGTCCACAGCGGCCAGCGCCTCCCGGAGTGTCTGCGCACGCAGGGTGCGGACCATGTAGGCGTTCAGCGAAAGCCCCGCGTCAGCCGCGGCCTTGCGCACTTCGACATCGAGATCGTCCGGTATGCGAACCGTGAATACACTCATGCCACCACTTTAGTCGTCACACTGCGCACCGTGAAGGAGCTTCCTTCCGGTGAGATCGGACCGGCAGTCGCGGTAGCGGCCGGGTCACCCTTTCCGGATCCTGACCCTGCGGATGCCCTCAGAACCCCAGGTAAGTGATCTGGACGACGTAAACGCGCTCGCTCCGCACGACGACCTGATACGTGAACATTCCCCCGGGGACGATGATGTCGCCACCCTTCGGGTCCGCCTCTCCATGGGCCCGGCCGTGGACATGGAGGGCTTCTGCTGCCCTGACCAGTTCGTCCGCCTTTCTCTCCACCGCACCGAGGAACGCGGCTGGAGCAGTACGCGCGGCAGCCTCCGCGCCAAAGGCGTACTCCCACTTCCAGCTCACTCGCGAGCTGCCTTCATGGCCTCGTCCAGGATGGAACTCAGTTCCAGCAGGGCTTCCCGAGCAGTGACCGGATCTTCGTGCTCCAGACGGCTCGTCGCATGTGCGTAGCGGGCGGCCAGATCGGGTCGGCGCGCGATTTCGATGTTCCTGGCCCAGGTCAGGACCCAGCTCTGCACGGGGCTGAGGGACTGCCACTCCACCGCCTTGGCGAAGGCCTCGTCCTTCTGGGCCTGCATCTCCTCCAGACGTCCCGGTTCGACGGCCGCGAGGGCCGCGCGCAGAGCGTCAGGGGTGTGCTCGGGACGGGGGATCAGCTCGTGTCCGTGGTCAGACTGGGTGCTCATCGTGTCCTCCTGGGGATGCCCCCGCCAGCGTATCGAGCCAGGGCGGCGGCTGAGCGAGCCTCGGGAGGAGGCGGGAAACGCGTCGGCGGGGAATCTGTTCAAGGGGGACGGGCTGACCATGGCGAGACCCTGAAGTCTTTCGTGTCGGGGAGGCCATGACGTGCGCCTGTGTGCGTCAGGCGGCCATGGGAACGGCGATCCGGCAGTCGCGGCAGCGACCTGGCTCTGGCGCGCGGAAAGCACGCTCGCAGCCGTCGCAAGTCTGGAGCGGGCTCCGGACGGCCGGCGGCGAGGCCGCCGGTGCGCGGAACGGCGCCGAAGGCGGCAGCTGGGCTGTGAGGCGGTGGGCCAGGAGGGCGGCTGGGCGGCGCATTCCTTCGGGTGGCAGGTCGCGGGTCAGCGCGTGCCGTACGGCGGTGGGGCCGGCGTCGCGCTCCAGCCAAGCGGCGACGCCGGGTGCGAGGTGGGCCACGTCGCAGGCGGAGAGGAGCAGGCCGGGATCGTGGCGACGCAGGTCGGCGAGGAGGTCGGTGGCGGCCTGGAGAAGGCCTGGTCCCTTATACGCGGGCTGCGGTACGGCGGGGAGGGGCTTGCGCGGGGTGCGTTCCTTCGGCGGGCCCGGGGTGGTGGCGGGCGCGT
>Ga0136846_1236194_pt1 | contig 26626 bp, 1 predicted proteins | sample HopSoiMetagenom2_FD_96841 | JGI IMG/M metagenome (GOLD analysis project Ga0136846, IMG submission 96841) | Grasslands soil microbial communities from Hopland, California, USA - 2 Assembly 2016 (version 4) | ecosystem: Environmental > Terrestrial > Soil > Grasslands | place: USA: Hopland... | reverse complement strand
TTTATGGGATACAGAAAGTTACCTTTGAGTTTGTCAAAACCGGCGGGCTAATCGACAACGTGCCGTTCCCTGCCGTCAAGAAAACCGCAACGGTAGGCAACGGACTTGCAAAAGTTGCTGAAGCCGACGATTTGAGCAACGAGGAGACGCTTCTTGCGCGTGTCTTCCCTGCATTCGGCTCTACTCTCGGAAAAGGACTTACCGGTAGTCGCGCCGGGCTGTTAAAAGGCATTTCAGATCCGGCAACTGGCGTCGGAGAAGAAGAGGAGAATGAAGGCTCAGAAGGCCCGGTAGGTAGCACGTTACTGACTAGAATTCTTGAAGAAGGAATTGGTGCCTTTGATTTGGGAGAGATTTCCGAAGATGGTTCCATTCCGACACTGAGTGCTTTGAAAGATGCGCTCGACGCACTTGATACGACCTCTGGTAACGTGATCTTAACAGAGGCGGCAGGAATTTCTCAACTGGATATCCGGATCGCCAAGAGTCTGAGCGGAACCGCAAATCTGGAAGTGGACGGTAGTTTTCTCGGCGGCACGGTTGCGCTTGAGGGTGAAATTCAGTTCACAGCCGATATCGCGATCCACATTATTATCGGCGTCGATGATCAAGGGTTTTTCATCCAGCCGCTGACCGGCAGTGAATCAGAAATTGTCATTCGGAATATTCGCACTAACGGCAAGATCGAAGGTGAAGGCCAGATCGGTTTTTTGGGTGTGGAAATCAAAGATGGAAGCATCGCGACAGACCCGAACCTTAGCATTTCGATCAAGCTGCATGACCCTGGCACCAGCGCGACAGACAATCTTATTCGTCTTGAGGAAATTGACAACGGGTTAAGCGCCGCAGCCGCGATGACGATTCAAGGTAATCCTCAGTCGGACGATGTCATTTTGAGCGGAACCGTGGAAGTGAAAGCATTCGGGAACGGGAAGGATGGAGGAATTGATTTAGGAGATCTTCAACTGAAGGTAAGTTGGCCCGACATAAATGATACCGCGAATATAACCGTACAGGCGACGGGAGGCTTTGCCTCTGATCTTCTCGATTTTCTCAGTGTTAAAGTAGATGATGTTTTTGCCGCGCTTTCCAATTTGTCTGATTCGTTCCAGAATATCGCAGGAACAGATGTTCTGGGAACAAAAGTCCCGCTGGTGAACAAGAGTTTGGGCGAGATTCTCGATGGATTGGCCGATCCGCTCAATATTCCTTCCACTTCAGTTCAGCTGGTCACGGACGTGGTAACGGACGGTGCATTTAAAAAGTTTAGCGTCATAACCAACGATCTAAACCTGTCTGAAGTCGGGGTTGCCATTGGCGACAAGGTAGCCTACACCAGCGGAAGCGGCGAGGTTCAAGGAGAAGTCGATTCCGTGATGGATTCCGGTTTTGTAGTTCGATTCGCGAGTTCGCTGGGCCAGAATCCTCCGCCAGGGGCGCAATCTTTCCGCATTATCCGTGCTGGGTCATTGCAGCATCAAATCCATGCTTTCATTGATCGATTGAAGAGCGGCTTTTCCACGAGCTTTCATACTCCAACTCTTCAGGAGGTGCTTGATGAATTGGCGAAACGGGCTGGATTGGATCTTTCGGAGTTCCATCTCACGACCAGTGGCACCGGCAATGACCGGGTGATTCAGTTTACAGTGCCATTTGATCCTGATCCTTTGAAATTCACTAAAAGGCTTGACCTCGGGAGGGCGGTCGATGGGCTAAACCTGGATGCATCCGGCGATTTTCAATTAGAGATCGACCCGAAATTTCAGCTACCGATTGGGATTCGAATGAAGAGCGATCTTGCGTTAAGCGATCGCTTTTTCATCGTTGCTGACGAGGCGCCGGAAATTACGCTGGGCATCACAGCTTCCCTCGATAATCCTGGCGCCAAGGGGACGCTCGGCCCGGTCAATATACTTCTGGCAGAAGATTCTTCAGTGGCTCCAAACCAGGGGATCGGCATTACGGGCAATTTGACAGTTAATTTCACTGATCCAGGTATTGGAGCCGGCGCTGATCACCGGATCATGCTTTCAGAATTCGGATCCGCAAGCATCAGCGATCTTTTTGAGCCCGGAATCGACGCTCATTTCGACATTGATGGATTGCAGCTCCGGGCAGATGTAGCGGGTGTGCCGGTCGGCGGAATAAAAATCTCGCTGGATGGCACAACGGACGGCCACGTGACCAGCACTGGGGATCTCCTGGCGGTTCCAGGTAAAATCAAGATCGAGGGCAGCCTCAGCATTGGCGATAGCATTCCCATTCCGGACCTTGTAAAGAACCTAATTCTTAATGGGCTGCAGGCCGTGGTGAACATTGCGGATTCGTTGGATGACAATTCTTTATTCCAAAAGCAATTGCCGCTGGTGAATAAGAGTGTGGGACAGATTCTGGATCTGCCGGGACGACTCAAGACGAATTTACAGCAGCCGATCCAGGATTATTTTGCGGGAGACAGCACTCCGACCGTGCAGGAATTAATTACGGTAATTCAACAAAAGATCTCGAGCTTCAAACGCGACGTCAGTAGTGGCAATGACAAGATCTTCAAGTTCGATCTGGACCTCCGCGATTCGTTTACGGCGAGTGGCTTGCCGATTGATTTAGGGGCAGATGCTTCGAGCATTGGGCTGAGCCTTGATGCCTCCGCAAAACTGGACCTCGCGGCCGCACTGAAATTTGTCGATAAAAGCAATGTCTCGCTGCCGAAGTTCTCTTTTGGGGTGAATGCCGATCCCGATGTGGATCCGAGCGAGGCTTTCTTCATTAGTGTGGACAAGCTGATCGTGAGCGGTTCCGCGCACGTTAGCAATTTAAATTTCGGCGCCAAGGTGGGATTTCTCTCTGCCGGGGTGAAGAATGGCACGGTGAATCTCGATGCGAATCTCGATCTGCTGTTCAATGATCCCAACAACGACGGCAGGATCACTTTCTCCGAACTGACCGGCACGCCGATCGATCAGTTGGTGACTTTCACCCCGACGGGAGCGCTGGGCGTAACACTGCCCGTTCAGGCGACGGTGAATGGTGCGGACCTTTTTACCGCACCGCTGCCCACGATTCTGATCAACGATGCTAATGTTTTCACTGATCCAGCGCCAACCTTCACCGCAAATAATTTCCAGGACATTGGCGGTTTCACCAACCTGACTCCACAAAGCATCCTCAATCTGGTCCGCGCTTTAACTACTGCCATTGGCTCAATTGGTGGTTCTTCGCTGCTCAACCAGAAAATTCCATTCACGGGCAAGACCGTGAAGGACGTGCTTGATTTCGCCAACGCGGCGGAAACGAAGTTGATGACGTTGCTTGAGACTTCTCCCGGAAGCGGCACGCCGAAATACAGCACACTGCAGGAATTTGTGCAGGCGCTTGCTCCGTTGCTCGGGTTGAATTCGAACGCTGTTAAATTTGACGCCGCGTCGGACGAACTGACTTTCCACGTAACGATCAATCAGACCTTTACGCCGGCTCCCTTCGATCTCTCATTTGATCAAGCCCTCGGCCCGGTTGGGAACATTACGACCAACAGCAAGGTCGATATAACTGGAACCGCTCTCCTCGATTTCACGTTCGGCATTAAACTGCAGGCTCCGACCGAAACGGTGAGTGTCTCGGATCTCTTCTTCCTGAAGAACCCGAGCTTCAAAGGGAATCTAACGCTGAACGCACCGCAAATAAACGCAACAGCTCGCTTTGCGTTTGTCAGCATCGGGATCGTGAACGGCAGTGGCCAGGCCTCGGCGAGTCTGAACTTGGATCTCGCAGACCCCGGCACAAGCGCCAATGACGGCCGCATTACTCTTAAGGAACTGCTGCAGGGGCTTTCGGACATCAGCACGCTGGTTCCATCTCCGGCGTTCAATGCCTTTGCGAATTTAACTTTGCCGGTGCAGGTGAATGGGATTCCGGGGATCAGCTTGCCTGCGAACGCGCGCATCATGGTCAACTGGCCCAGCATCACTGATCCTTCGAGCCTTCAGGTTACAACCGAGAATCTGGATGCGCTGACTGATTTTAAAGATTTTGGTTATGAGGATATTATCGCGCTGCTCCACGGAGTGGTGGATTACCTCACGACATTGAAGAGCTTCTCGTTTCTAGGCACGAAATTGCCGGTGTTGAACCTGAGCGTGAGTGATCTTATCGATTACGCCGGAAAATTCGGAGATATTATAAATCAGCTTCAGAACGACCCCAGTCAGACGCTGCAAGCGGTTGAGGAAAAAATTGAAGATGCGCTCGGCATTCCCGACCTGAACGGGAATCCGGACGATAACAGTCCGCTGGTCACTCTTTCCAAACAGGGAAAAGCCGTGGTTCTCCAACTCACATATCAGGTCGGTGAGACAAAAGATCTGCCGCTCAATTTCGATCTTGTTTCTCTTTTGAGTGGAATTTCCGGCCCCGCTGCCCAGGCGCTGAGCGGAATCGACAGTCTGGTTGATGCCTCCGGCTCCGCTAAACTGCACGTTGTCGCCAATGCAACTTTGCAGCTCGGTCTCGGAATCGATTTGGATAATCCTTCGAGTCCGGATCCGTTCCTCCTCGATTCAACTGGCATCACCCTCGACGCGCGGGTTACTGGAACGGCCATGAATTTCACCGCTGCGGCTGGCCCGTTGGGCATTTTCATTAAGAACGGCACAGTGACATTGGATGGCGATGGCGATCCGGCCACAAATACACCCGCCAGGTTTGCGGTTGGATTCAAAACAGATGCGGTGGATCACCGCTACTTTTTGTCAGAACTCGGCTTCGACAAAATGACTCTAAGCCTGACAGCGGGTGGCAGCATTGATCTTCCTGTATTCTTCCCCACGGAGAGTACTCCTCTGCCTCCCAATCTCAAGATCACGATTCCGAGCCTCTCAGACTTGTTCAATGGAAACACCAGCGGAGTTCAAATCGCGACGCCGGATTTTTCCTCCGCGATTACGAGCTTAACTCTCGCGCAGCAACTCGGGGTGGTGATCGACGGAATCGATTTCCTGCTGGGCAAGCTGCAAGGCGGGCTCGGGGACCGTGTCTTTGGAATCAAGCTGCCGCTGGTCGGGGGCAATCTGAAAGACGCAGTCACATTCATCGGCGACTTTCGCGCGAATGTTTTGGATAAACTGCACTCCCTCCTGGATGGGGCGCAGCAAAAGAGCATCAGTCTTATCCAGCAAGCCCTTTTTGATGCGCTTGGACCGAATGGAACATTAAAGAACTGGCTCGTTCTGGATAAGGATCGCAACGATGCGGGCGGGGACGGCATTCCGGACAGCGCGCCCGATTTCAATGACGTGTTCCAGGAGAGTGACGCAAATCATGTCCAATTTAATCTGCATCTGAAGCAAGACCTGTTTAACGTCACCCAACCGGTTAACTTTGATCTTGGGATTCCGGCTTTGAATCTGCAGGTCACGGGAAATGTCAACATCCGGCTCGGATTCGATATTCAATTGAACTTCGGCGTGAGCAAAGCGGATGGATTTTACATCGACACCTCGGCGGACAACGAAATGTCGGTGCAGTTCGAGGTAACAATTCCGAACTTGGATGCGATTGGAAATCTTTTCTTCCTTCAGATCGAAGCCAAGGACGACGCCGCGAATCCATCCAAATTCAACGGTGGTTTTGCCATTGATCTCAAAGATCCAAGCGGCGATGGGAAGTTGACGTCCGGCGAAATTACCGGCGGCGCTGATTTTGGAGATATTATAGCGGCCAAAATCAATGCAATAGCTGATATCAATCTCAAAACGATTGTCAGCTTTGGTGGAAATAGCGCATTTCCAAGTCTGCGCGCGGACCTGAACCTCGATTGGGGATTTTCCAATGCGGACACAGGCGATGGAACGCAGCCGGTGGGTAGCATTCCGCAGGTCGCATTCAACAATGTCCAACTGGATTTTGGGGAGTTCGTCTCGAAATTCCTCAAGCCAATCGTCACTCGCATTCAGGATGTGCTGAAGCCGATTCAGCCGATAATTGATGTTCTTACGGCGCCATTACCGGTGCTTTCCGACCTGGCGCCCACTCGCGCTTTATTGGATCTCAACCACGATGGCAACGTTACTCTTCTGGAAATGGCCCAACTTTTAATGCCGGATTTCGCCGACGCCGCCAAATTCATTGATGCGGCCGCGCAATTGGTAAAAATCAGCGATCTGCTGGCGTCATTGCCGGTAAACAGTGGGACGCTCCTGCTTAATTTTGGAAGTTTTGATTTAGGGAGTATCGATCCGCGCAAAACATCCGATCTGAGCACGGTCCTGCCGCATGTGACGGAAGTTCCGAATCAAACGTTCCCAGAGGCGACGGCCGAGGGGAAGGTGTTCAAACAGTTCAGCAGTATTCCGGGCGGCGGGTTCCAATTTCCTTTCTTCCAGAACCCGAGTTCTCTCTTCGGACTGTTCCTGGGTAAGAATGTCACTCTCGTGACCTATGACATGCCCACGTTGGCTTTTGATTTCAGCTACAGCCAATTCTTTCCGATTCTTGGGCCGCTTGGTGTCACGTTGACGGGAACGGTAGGGGTCCATGCGCACTTCTCTTTCGGTTACGACACTTACGGCATTCAACACATCTTCAGCCGGCCTAAAGAAGAGCGAACCCCGGAGAACATTGCGCTGGATGTGCTGGATGGATTTTATGTCAGTGACCGCGCCAATGCCGATGGCACCGGCGATGATGTGACCGAAGTCACTTTGACCGCAGCCATCGACGCGTTCGGAAGCATTGACGTCGGGGTCGCATCCGCTGGCGTCGGCGGCGGAATTGTCGCGACTGTCGGTTTTAATCTGGCGGATGGAAACCATGACGGGAAGGTTCGCCCCAGTGAAATTGCGGCGGCTTTCCTGACGAGTCCGCTCTGTTTGTTTGATATAGAAGGAAAACTCGAGGGCCGCTTGAGCGCCTATATTAAATTCGGATTCGGGCCTTTCGCGGTTAAGAAGACCTTCAACATCGCTTCTATCACGTTGCTCGACTTCAGCTTCGGTTGCAATGGAGGTTCGGGAGAACCGGTGCTCGCATCTCAGAGCGGCAGCGTCCTCACGTTGAACATGGGACCCAAAGCGGGCGATCGCAAAAACATGAACATCACTGACGGTGACGAGAATTTCACCATCAAGCCGGGCAGTGCTCCCGGAAATGTGATCGTCGAGGCCTTTGGATCGAGCAAGGAATTCGTTGGAGTGACAAACATCGTGGCCGATGGCGGAAAAGGAAACGATACAATTACAATCCAGAAGGGAGTTAACGTCACCGCCGATCTTACAGGCGGCGAGGGGAATGATCGCTTATTTGCCGGTGAAGGAGCCGCGATTCTGCACGGCGGCGCCGGGAATGACCAACTCGTCGGCCGCAGCGGCGATGACCAATTGTTCGGCGAAGATGGCGACGACACGATTTTGGCGGGCGGAGGTAATGACATCGTGGACGGCGGCATCGGCAACGACACGCTGAAAGGTGAAGATGGCAATGATACCGTCCGCGGCGGCGATGGAGATGATGATATGGAGGGTGGGGCAGGGGATGACCGGCTCGACGGCGGATTGGGCAATGACCAACTGGACGGCGGGGCAGGGAATGACGTGCTCATCGGCGGCTCCGGCGCGGATTTGATCGTCGGTGGCGACGGCAATGATCAGATCTTTGGCGGTTCGGATACAACTCAACTCGCCGATGACGGCAGCGACACTCTTTCCGGCGAGGCGGGAAATGATATTATTTTCGGCGGCATCGGAAACGATTTGATGGATGCCGGTCTCGGGAATGACCAACTTAAAGGTGAGGCAGGCGATGACACATTAATTGGTGGCGATGGCGATGATTCTCTCGAGGGCAATGATGGAAATGATAATCTCGACGGCGGCGCCGGTAATGACGTGCTCGACGGCGGGACTGGTAACGACACAATCACGGCTGGCGCGGGCAATGACACCTTGCGCGGTGGTGATGGCGACGACTCTCTCACGGGCGATACGGGCAACGACGACATTTTTGGTGATGCGGGCAATGACAAGATCGCGGCCGGCGATGGCAACGACAATATCCAGGGCGGCGACGGCAACGATAATATCGATGCTGGTGAAGGAAACGACATCATCTCAGCCGGCAATGGCAATGATATTGTGAATGCAGGCGGCGGCGACGACATTGTGACAGGTGAAGCCGGGGCAGACACGATCCTCGGCGGTTTGGGGAATGACACTTTGAGCGGCGGAGATGGCGATGACCATATCGACGGCGGAGACGGAACAAACGTCATCATGGGCGGCGCCGGCAACGACACGATCCTCGGCGGCAATAACAGTGACGGGATATTTGGCGATGACGGGAATGACAGCATCTTCGGAAATGGAGGCAACGATGTGATCGATGCCGGCGCTGGCAATGACACCGTTAACGCTGGCGCTGGAGACGACACGGTCCGAGGCGGCGCTGGAGATGATGTGATCCGGGGTGACGCAGGTAATGACTTGCTCTACGGTCAGGATGGAAATGATACTATCAACGGAGGGGCTGGAGACGATTTGTTGGTGGGAGCGGCTGGTGACGACAAACTTTTTGGCGATGCGGATTCGGACATCATTTGGGGCGGCGACGAAGATCTTGCGACCGACAAATTCCGTCTCGGCCCGGGCCAGTTGGCCGGTGATAAATTTGAACTTCCACCAAATTACTTAACTGAAGCGGATCAAAAAACGACTACACCCGCGCCACCGCTGATCACTCCGATCGCGGTTCACGGCCTTTCGCTCGACGGTACCGCCACTGATGGCAAAGACACGCTGGACGGCGGCAGCGGAAACGACTGGCTGTTTGGCGGCGGTGATGAAGACACGCTGAACGGCGGCGCGGGTAACGATTACGTGGATGGCGGGGCGGGCGGCGATGCGGTCAACGGGGGCACAGATGACGACGTCGTGCGCGGCGGGGCCAATGACGATGTTGTCCATGGTGATATTGGCATTGACCAGGTTTACGGAGATGACGGCCGCGATTATCTCTTTGGAGATGCCGGAACAGCCGGAAATCAGGCGGGCCAACGCTTGTTTGGCGGGAACGGCATCGATTTCCTCTATGCCTTTGCCTCGACAGCTACGCCCGCGAGCGAAATCAATCTGGTGGGTGACGAACTGCACGGCGGCGCAGGCGGCGATTTCCTCTACGGCAATCTGCGCAAAGATTTACTTTACGGCGATGCCGGCAAGGATTTTCTCCACGGCGACTATCTCGCTGGTCCCAACTACGCCTTGAATACGCTGGCCGATCGTACTGGTGGAGTGGATACGCTCTTTGGTGGAAGCGGCGAGGATCAACTTCTCGGTGGGGGCGGAGATGACATTCTGTTCGGCGGCAGCGACTCCGATCGCCTCGAAGGCCAGGACGGCAGCGATACCCTTTACGGTGGCGAAGGCATCGACATTCTGGTCCTCGATACGAATGCCGACTACGCAAAATTGGGCGGCGAAGTGTTTGATGGGCATTTCGGCAATCAGGCCAGGAACGATGTGCCCGATGACAATGCGACCGACATTCTTCTGATCGAGGGCACAAATTTCGCGGACGCAATCAGAGTAAGCGAAACGGCAGCCGGCCAACTACAGGTTGAATACACCGATAACCGTCCGAAGCGAACCATCCTCGCCACCTGGCGAGATGCGGATAAGCATCCGCTCGTCGAACAATTCAGCATCTCGGGTTTTGGTGGAAACGACAGCATCGTGTTTGGGAATTTTGATGGATCTTTCAATGTCAGCGATTTGAATGAGCGCAGCGACGACTGGGTTGCGGTTGTGGAGGGCGGTCCTGGAAATGATGCCATCTTCGGTACGAACGGACGCGACCGAATCGACGGGGGCGAGGGCAGCGACACGATTTACGGGTTCGGCGGTGACGATCGTCTTTTCGGCGATAATGGCAATGGCGCACCGACCGATCTTGATCGGCTGTTCGGAGGTCAAGGCCACGATGATCTGATTGGGGGCCAGGGAAGAAATGAGCTATACGCCTGGTCCAGGCTGCCGCAACCCACGGGCGACAAGCAATTTGGTGTCTTCGTTGATCCCACTGCGACCGACCGTTCCAGTCCCAATTTCGGAGTATTGTTCGATGACAGCGGTGATTTCAGTGGAGCCGTGGATTCTGCGGGCAACCCAATTCCCGACGGCAAGCTCGACTCCGATCCAAGCAAACCAGCGCGCGTCCTTGAAAACACTGGATTGAATCGCGTTCTGGGCGGGCCGAACGATGATTCTCTCTTCGGCGGTACGGGTCTGGACTTCCTTTACGGAAACGGTGGCAACGACACGCTCTACCGCGCCAACGGAAGCACTTTCGACTCGCTCGACGGCGGTATTGCGGGAGACGAATGGAAACAGTACGCCAAACAGACAGGTAAAGTCTGGTACTACAGCGGAACAAACCTGGACGATGTCATCACCGTTGATTTCATCACCGAGCCTGGATTGCTCGAGAAGCATCACCTGATCACGCGGTTGACCAACAACAACGGCAACTTCACGTTTGACGCCCAGGTCCAGCTTGATTTCAACGCCACCGATCCTTCCGGCAAGCGCATTTGGGATCCACAAGATCTGATTTTCGATCTGCAGCAAAGGGGCATGGTCGAGCCGGAAAAATTAAGCAAACTTCTTCCTCCGGAAGGCGATTTTCTCGCCATTATCATCGACGCTCTGGATGGGAACGACCGAATCACCGTAGGTCCCACAGTGACGAAATCAGTTTGGATTGATGGAGGCCGCGGGGATGACCAGATTCAGATTCTTTCCGGGCAACCCATTTTGCCTGACCAAACCGAACAGCCCGAGCGCAACGATGATCCGGCAGGCGCGTTCGATCTGGAAACCATTTCGGACAACGTCTCCTTTACCGGTTTGACCATTGATAGCCCGTCGGACGAGGACTGGTACACTTTCAAATTGGGATTTGCGCCAATCCAGGGAGATCTTCTCACCATTGCAGGACTATCGAAGAGTGACGGATTAACCGCGGAGATTCGCGATGATAGTGATAATAGCATCCAGCCTTTCGTAGCCGCCGATCCTGCTACCGGTATCGTCTCGATTAATTTGAGCGCCGCTCGTCTGCAAGCCGGGGAGATTTACCGGCTGCATGTTAAATCCAATCAAAATCCAACTGTTTACACGATCAACTTTGATCTGCTTTCAACGCCGGACGGTGCTGAAAGCAATGATACTCAAGGGACCGCTCGTGATCTCGATAATCTTGGCATCATCTCACAAGTCACGGGTCTGTCTCTGCACAACGCAGCCGACATCGATTGGTTCAAGTTCACTCTCCTCAATAATGGGGCGGCAGCGGACAAAATACAGATCACCGGTTTCGGTCCGGGGGCGCTGCCCAGCCTTCAAGTCACGGACGCGTCGGGTAACGTCTTATTGACTGCGTCGGGTTCTGGCATCATTCAGGATCTGCATACGCTGGGCGCGGGTCAGGACTATTTCTTAAAGGTGTCCGGTACCGCCGCGGCCCGATATCAGCTTGGCGCATCGGTTGGAGCGGCGCGCAAGGCGGCGCTCGATTTCTCATCATCTCAAACTGAAAACCTGTCCAGCCATGTTCTAATTCTCCGCCGCGATGTCCTTTTGGGCGGCATTGGCAATGATGTCCTTTCCGGCGGCTCGGGTGAAGAATGGATCTTCGGTGGCCCTGGTAACGACGTCCTTTCCGGCGGTGAAGATCGTCAGGCGAGTGATCTGCTCTTCGGCGAAAGCGGTGACGACATCTTCCAGATTATCCCCGATCGTTTGCCCCTCATTAAAGGGACGGAACGCACTTTGATCCCGACACTCAGTGACCGTTTCGACGGAGGCACGGGAACTGATGAAGTGTTGTTCCTTGGAGGGGACCTTGACCGTCTGGGCCGGCCTGTGCCTGACTATGTCGCAATTCGTTTCAACACTCAATTACACCGTTATGAAATCAGCACGTTGATCTGGGACATCAACAATCAGCAATTCCTGCGTGATCCGGCCTCCGGTTTGTACGAACAGAAGTTTGCCTTTTATCAAGTGCTGAACACTGAAAAGACGGTGATCGATACCCGTTCCGGCGATGATGAAGTCCACGGCGATCCGGGTTATAAATTCGCCGGAAATGACAGCGAGTACGGGATTGCTCCCGGTGATTTCGGGCAACGGGCGTTGATCGGCGCCCTGGAAATCCACGGCGGCCCGGGCAACGACCGGCTGTTCGGCGGCGCCCAAAATGACGTGATTTTCGGAGATGCTGGTTCTGATTTCATTCTTGGTGGCGAAGGTAATGATCGTCTGGAGGGCGGCGACGGAGATGATACCCTCGCGGGTGACGGGAGCACCACCCCAAGCGACCTGAGCACGACTCCGGCCGATCGTTTTGAATTCAGAACGGTGAATGGCACCTCGGGAAGGAATGATGATTTTCGTTACGCAGGGGACCTGGGCGTAGTTGGGCGCAACACCCTCATCGACGGCCTTACTTTTAACCAGGGCGATACGGGCGATTGGTATCTGATCAGGACACCCGCGGCGCTACAGAATTTCGGTTCTGCGAATTCGGCCTACCTGAACGCTGAAATGAGCACGGATATCACGAAAAATATGATCCAGGTGAATTTCGAAAAGACACCTGTTCCTGCCTTTGATCCCACGCAACACCTCTTTCTGTTCGCCGCTGAAGATGTCGGCGGGCGCATTGAACCGGTCGCGCAGTTCACGGGGGTTCCGAAGTACTACCTGCTGCACGTCGTCAATCCGCAGAAATTCGCCGCCCAGTCCACAGGCGATCTGTCCACTCCAGCGGCCGGCGCTTACACGATCCGGTTCAGTGCCGCAACCGGCGGAACTATCGATGTGCCGCCTTCCACTTCGAATTTCAGCATCGATTCCGATGACCTTTCCGACCAGCCCGCTGTGATCCCGATTGGCGATATTGATGGCGATGGTTTCGCTGACTTTATCGGCGCAGTGCAGGATAACCGCGCGACCGGCCAAAGTTTGGCTCGTATCTATTTCGGCTCGGCAAGCACGAGTAATTTTGTTTTCACCTCCGCGTCAACGACGCTCCTTGTGCCGGCCACGATTTTGCAGCCGACCTTCAATCATCAGGCCTTTTTCATTAAGGGCAATTTCGGTGGCGACGCCACTGACGACATTGCTATCGTTGTCACCAAGACTGACGATCCGCCTTTTGCCGAGTCCGGGATATACATTGTGTTCGGCAAGAAAAATGTTCGGCCACAGATCATCGATGTCCTTGCGAAATATGACGCGGCCATCACCGGGCTTCCCAAGAACGCGTCCGTCGCCAGCGCCGGAAACGTGAATGGCGACACCTTCGATGATATCATTATTGGAGATCCTTCGACCCAAACGGCCGGATTATTCTTCGGACGGCAAACCTGGACCACGACGCAGCTCTTTAATGCCGACTTCACGGACGGCAGCGGGCAAAATGACGGTTTTGTGATTGATAATACGGTGGCCGGTAATCCGCTTCCGACTTCATCGTTCGATGGCGCTCCCCTGGTGAATACGAGCATTCTGCAAAGCAGTTTGACCGCCAGTCAGCTCATTCTGCCCCCGCCGAACTTTTTCAAGATCTATCCCATCTTCATTAACGACCAGGTGCCCGGCCTCTGGCATATCACGACGCGCCGGGCGGCCAATGCGGGCCATACCGCGAATGAAAGTCTCTATTTCGGCCAGGAGACTGGTAATTATGACGTCGGTCACACCGCGGGTCGCGTCACCTCTCCCGAAATCGATTTGACCGCCTTAAGTGGGGCTGAACTCTCGTTCAATTACTTCCTCGATACTGAACATGCCCGGGCCGGAACGCAGCCCTTCGCGGACAAAGCAACAGTTCTTGTCTCGACAGATAACGGCGTCACTTTCACGCCTGTCGTTACCAATGAATCCGCGACGGGCTTGACGCTGCTTGCTGACCCGGCCACTGGTTGGACTCGCGCTACCTTTAATCTTAAGGATTATGTCGGGAAGAAGATCAAAGTTCAATTCAGGTTCGATACTATAGATTCGAATAACAACGCTCACGAAGGCTGGTACGTGGATGACGTGATCGTCCGAAGTTTCTTCGCCGCACCAAATCCGGACGTGAAATTCACTGGTGGAACTGTTGGCGGAAATGGTTTTGGGGCAAGCGTCGCGGGTGTAGGCGATGTGAACGGCGATGGTCGCAAGGATTTTGCCGTTCTTTTTGAAAACCCGATCATAAACAGCGGACAGGTATTCGTTGTATTTGGCCGCCCGAGCACCACGCCGTTCGCCAGCGGGAATATTTCCACGGTCGTCGGCTCGACGCTCACGGTATCCGGTAATTCTCTGGCCGGCTACAAACTCGCCTCCGCAGGAAATACCAATGGTATCGTTGGTGACGAGTTTTTAATCGTCGGGTCCAACGATTCTTTCCTCGTTAATGGCGGTGCTTCACCCTCTCTGCTCTTGCCTGCCATACCGATTGGCCGGTTGATGGGTATCGGCGACATTAATGGAGATGGCATCGGCGACTTCGGTGCGATCGTCCTGGAAGCGAGCCCCTCCCTTGATGAAAGCTCCTTGGAGCAGCACGCTGTGGCTCGTATTTACCTGGGTTCTGCTGCTCCGGATTTCAACAACCCTGCGCTCGTGCTTGAAGCCGCGCAACCTGACTATATTTTTGGCCGCTTTGGCGTGACCACCAATTACCGTTTCGCCGGCGTGGGCAACCTGGATAAGGATGCTAATAATATAAGCGACATGGTTCTCGCCGATAACATTGGCGGCAGCGCCCATGTTTATCTTGGCCGTCCTCTCGTCATTCCATCCGGCGCAGGAACGACCCCGCCGCCGGCAGTGGAAGAATATCGATTCACGCTCGCGACTCCACTGTTGCCAGGAACGGCAACGCCACCCACTGTCACGCTCGCGGATCAATCATCAACGCCGGTTCCGATTCAGAGCACGGTTTCCTTCACTGGCTCTAAAGCAGGCGAAGGCCTCGCCAACGCGATGAACCTGGGTGATATCAACGGTGACCATTTTGATGATTTCCTTCTGTCCGGTGCTGGCACCAGCAGTTACATCCTTCTGGGGCCAGTTAATCTCACGGCCACATCCGACGTTACCGGCCGAGCTGAACTCACGGTTGATGGTAGCTCGTATGGCCACGCCGCCGGGAGCATTGGAGATATCAATGGCGACGGAATGAACGATTTGATCTTTGTTCGCCAATCAACCTTCTCGTTTGTGACTATCATCTTCGGGCGGGTTGACTGGCCGCGGAATCTTGATCCGAATTCACTTGATTCAACCACCATCACCACGATTTCGATCTCCAACGACTTTGAAGCGATTGCTTTGAACTGGGTTGAAGCGGCTGGCGAAACAGGACATCACGCAGACGTCCTGGTTACCGCCCCGGACGCGGCCTATCTCTTCAACGGGAACAGCATTGTTAAGGGAACTGCCTTAACTGCGGCAAATGCCACCCTCAAAATTGTCCGGGACACCGGCGTGACGGTGTTGAATGCCCACGCCATAAGCACTGGCGATGTCAATGGGGATGGCCTCGATGACCTCCTCTTTGGCGACGGTGATTCTACCGATCAAACCAGGGCATTCCTCCTGCTTGGCCGGCCGCTTTCGAGCCTGCCTGCCGGTGCGCCTCCCATTTTAACATTGCAGGGAAGTAGTGACGCTCTGTTCCCGGTCGGATTTGTGAATAAAGGCGTCTTTGCTCTCGGAGATCTTAACCGCGATGGCTATGACGATTTTGCGGTGAGCCGATTGCAGGAAAGAGACGGCTCAAACCAGGGCAGCCTTTTCATTTATTTTGGATCGGCGAGCTACAAGGTCGATGGCAGTCCGGACCAAAAGGGTCCTGAAACAGCGGACATTCGACTCCTCAAGTACGCGCCCGGACAGCTTACTGGCAGCCTGGCTGGATTTGGCCAGTTGAACGTGACCGCTGCGGATCTGAACGGCGATGGTAGAGTCGATTTGATTGTTGGTGAGCCCATTCGCGCCTTGATGGACACCACCGCGACTTCTTTCCCCTTCCTTGATGTCTCAACTCGAGGGACCGCTTACATCTTCCGCTCCATTGCCGGGCGCGGCGCGCAACTTCTCCTCCAGAATGCGGACGTGGTTCTTACCGGAGAGCGTGAGTTTGATCTTTTCGGTTCCACAGCCAGTTCACCGCGATTGGATCTCGATCGCGATGGTATTGACGACCTGCTCATCGGCGCACAATCGGCGAATGTTCTCGAGAATGGCGTCAAGGAACAAGCCGGTCGCATCTACGCGATTTACGGCTCGCGCCGCACGTTTGTCCTCCCGAGCCCGGGATCCGCTATCACGCTCGTGAACCGTTCCATTACAGGCAGCGGCGATTTCCTGGTGGATAAGGGCACGGGACGGCCCGAAGTTTTCCAGGCCATGGATATCGACGGGGATGGCAAGGATGATTTTGTTCTTCAGGTTGGCCAGACTGACCGCTGGTATCGCTTCACGACCCTGGGCGACGGCCAGCCCGGCAATCAGATTCACCTCACGCCCGGCTCCGAAGATATTCGGACTATTCACCTGATCGGCTCAGGCGGAACTCTCGTCCCGAATGGCGCTACTTTCTCGCTCGGAGACTTGAGCAGCGTCCAGATCGGAGGCCCCGCGAATCAGCGCGGCATTCTGGAGTTCGACCTCTCGGCGTTGCTTGATTACATGGAAAAAACCGGCTCCCTCTCGAAGGTGGAACTCGCGCTGGATTACAACAAACCGCAGTTACCCACCCCGGTGATCTCCAACATGATCACGGTCGGCAATACCTTGTACTTCACGGCTTCGGATCCGGCGCACGGCACCGAACTTTGGAAAACCGACGGCACAGTTCTTGGAACCAGCCTCGTTAAAGATATTTTTGTGACAGATTTCCGGCTGGTTAATTTCGGACTTTTCTCCCTCCTGCTTCCGTTCCCGGGAAATGCAAATCCATCCAATTTTACGGTCGTTAATAATACTCTGTTCTTCACCGCCAAGGACGACACTCACGGTGTTGAGCTCTGGAAAACCGACCCCGCCACCAACGTCACCCAACTAGTGGCGGACATCAATACTTCAGGCGATTCCAATCCATCCAACCTCGTCGCTGTTGGAAATCTTCTTTATTTCGCCGCGACTAATGGCGCGAATGGCGTCGAACTTTGGCGGAGTGATGGAACCGCCGCCGGCACTTTCATGGTCCGCGATATTAATTCCGGCCTTAACGATTCCACTCCATCGAATCTGACCAATCTGAATGGAACTCTTTTCTTCGCAGCCAACGATGGCGTTTTCGGAAATGAGCTCTGGAAGAGCGACGGGACAGCCGCGGGAACCGTTCTAATCAAAGACTCATTTGTTGGACGTTTTGGGATTGATCCGAAAAATATGACGGTCGTGGGGACGATACTCTTCTTCAATGGTAGCGATTCAACAAACGGCAGCGAACTCTGGCGCAGTGACGGCACTGCCGCCGGCACTTTCTTGGTGAAGGACATTAATCCAGCCGCCTTGAACTCCAGCCCCTCAAATCTCACCAACATCAATGGCACGCTCTACTTCTCCGCGGACGACGGTTCGGGCCAGGAACTTTATAAGAGCGACGGCACAGCGGCAGGCACTCTCCGCGTGGCTGATCTGAATGCGAAAGCCGGTCTCGGTTCCAATCCACAAGGAATGGTCCTGGTCAACGGTTTTATCTATTTCACGGCCAATTCCGATACGTCAGGCCGTGAACTGTTCAAACTTGATCCTGCTGGCACCACGCCAACTTTGGTGAAAGACATCAATCCGGGGGTGGCCAGCGCGAATGTCGCAGATCTGACGGTGATTGGAACGACTCTCTACTTTACCGCTGACCCAGGAACGCGCGTGCGCGAATTGTGGAAGACAGATGGAAGCACCGCTGGAACTTTCCGCGTCTCGGATCTTTCCACCCGCAATGTCTCCTCACCGACAAACCTGATTAATTTCGCCAACACGCTCTATTTGGACGTTATTAACGCGGCCAATCAGGTGGAGCTTTGGTTCAGCAATGGGACGGCAGCCGGGACGAAGCCGCACGTTGAGGCCGGTCTGCTCAAAAGAGTGCTCCAGGTCGCCTTGCTTGATGACGAAGGCGATGATCAGGTCACCGCCATCGACGGTGTGGCCGGATCTTCAAACGTGCCGAGTATTGATCTGGCCACGGTGTCCGCTTCCGACCTGATCCGCGTTGATCTCACGACGCTTGTCCAGGCCTTCCTGGCCGCCGGAAAAACTCGGCTCACCATTCGGTTGCAGTTCAGCGCTGCCACCACGGATCTCTTGACCGTTTTCCTTCCGGACTCAGCTCATCAAACCGGCTTGAATATTACCACCGCTCGCCAAACTGGTGTGCTCGGCGACCTTTACGATTCCAATGGCGCCCTCCTCATTCGCGGCAAATCGATCCTCGATCTCCGCGCCATTTCCGGTGGCACTTATTACCTTCGCGTTTACAACCCATTTGGCCAAACGACACCTCTCGCGTTCGCTATTGAAGCCTCCATGCCCACTCCCGGCTATTCTCATCCCCTCACGGATTTCGACGAAATTCACGGGGGAGACGGCAACGACATTCTGATCGGCGACAAACATATCGATCACCTCTTCGGCGAGCGTGGCTCTGATTACTTCCTGGCAGATATGGTCCAATTCTTCGGCCAGCGAAGCGCCCCTGAAGTCCGTGATCTGGAACTCGGCGAGTTTATCGGTTCAACAACAGTTCCGGAGAAAATCACCCCCAGCCAGTCTGATCTCAAACCGCTCGATCCGGTGATTAACGTTCCGGATAATTCTCTGCTCGTGGCGCTCGCCAAAGTCATCGGTCTGCCCGTCACTACGTCATATCTCGGTCAGCCTTTTGTTCGCCTCCCGATCCACACGAGCGATATGTCGTCTTTGACTCGCCTTGATCTTGGCAACCTTGGGATTCACGCGCTGAACGGAATCGAGTTCGCCACCAACCTCCTCACGCTGAATCTCGCCAACAACTTCATTCGCGATCTCTCGCCTCTCGAGCCCGGGATTTCCGCTGCTGGTCAAACGGTTGGAACCCCCATCGGTCTAAGTCATTTGGAGAATCTGGCGCTGGATTACAATGCGATCACCAGCATCCGCAGCCTGGGCCAGCTCACCACTCTGAAAGCTCTCAGCCTTGACGGAAACACTCTGATCGACCTTTCACCATTGGCGGCGTTGAGCAAGCTCCGCTTCCTAAGCCTCGACCGGACGGGACTGGGATCCGTTACCGGCACTTCCGGCGCCTTCGGCGAGTATTACAGCTCGGGCGTAGATCTTCTCGATTTCCCGGACCTCCGGCGGTTGATTCCGACACGCACTCGGGTGGACTCGCAGATTAACTTCGCGAGCACGGTCGGTCCAGGGTTCTATGGCTTCGCCGAATTTACAGATCAGTTCGCAATCCGGTGGACCGGGCAGCTTAATGTTCCGACCACGAGCACGCTTCGGTTCTCGACAAATAGTGACGATGGTTCGCGCCTTTACGTTGACGGCAAACTCGTTGTTGATAATGGCGGGCTCCATGCACCTTTGGCAGTTGTCGGAAACGCAGTTCAACTCGCCGCGGGCTATCATGATATTGAAGTCATCTTCTTCGAACGGACCGGCGGAGCACAGGTCATCGTCGGGTCTGATGATGGAAGCGGTGGTGGCGATCAGGTCATCAATTTGAGCGGAACAGCCTTGCGTCCGCGCGGCGTGCAGGATCTTTCCGTTTTGGCTGGAATGGCTGACCTGCGGATCTTCAGCGCCAATAATAACGCGCTGGCTGATATCCGGCCTCTGACAGGTCTCTCGAATCTTCAAATTGTATACCTCCGCGGCAATTCGATAGGAAATGCAGGGCCGCTAGCCGGGCAGTATCTCGTTGATGATGGTTACAACAGTTATGGTTCATACCGGGAAACTGGTTCTGATTGGCTCGGTAATATACAGCCTGTGGCAGGCGCGTTTTGGACTGATTATCGCTATGCTACGGGAACGACTGGCATTCCATCTTCGACGAGCCGATGGACTTTTGACGGTCTTATTCCCGGCACTTACACGGTTTTTATTACGTGGCCGGAGGATGCCTCGCGAGCCAGCAATGCCACCTACCGCATCTTTAATGGATTGCTTGGCGATGGCTCGCTCGGACCGATTATCGCCCGCAACGGTTCAACTGCGACGTCCTTCGTGGTGAATCAGAAGTTTGCTCCCACCGGCGCTGTCCTAGATGGCCGCCCGTGGTCGAGCGCGGGAAATTACAATGTAACAGGCAACTCTCTGATCGTTGAACTTAGTTCCGATCTTGCTAACGGCAGCATCGCGGCAGACGCGATTCGGCTGGTCCGCACCGGCCCGATCCTTCCCAACCTGAAGACCATCGATCTCCGTTCGAATCCGCTGGATAATGGCAGTTACGAAATCTTTGTGCCGGCCGTTCAAAGCTTGCATACGACGACCGCCGGCTTTTCCCTGCAATTTGATTCCGATGCGAATGCGCCGGCTTTCACTTCGCGGATTTCGCCGCAGGGAGTTAGCCTGGCTGGAGTCAGTCTGCCATTTGCGGCCACCGATCTGAATGGTGATACCCTTGCCTTTAGCGCCTTCAGCGATAATCCAGGAGTGCAGGTCGGTTTCGTTTCATTCTCGCCTGGGGGACCTGGTCAAACCTTCCTTACCATCACACCACAAGCGGGTTTTACCGCAGTGGCTCACATTACCTTCGTAGTTGGAGACCGCTCTGTTAATGGTCACGCCGCGGGCCGCACTTCTGATTATAAGTTCGACGTCCTTGTCGGGACCGGCGGCATTTACGGGTCAAAATACGCCGATACAAATCAAAATGGCTTGCGCGATCCCGGTGAAGCGGGAATCGAAGGATGGCAATTCTTCCTGGATCTCGATGGAGACGCAGTCCTGGATCTAGCGCGGACCATCCCCACGTTCAGCGGAAATATCCAATCCAATACCTTTACTGCTGGCTCATTGATTACCGACAGTACTGGTAGGGCAAGGTTCTCTGTTCTCGATGCGCGGACTGGCCTTCCGTTGAACGCCTTTGATGGAAGCGTCGGAAAGGTGCAAGCCGATCTTGACGGGACCGCGCTGGTGTTCGGCTCGAATACTTCGACAGAACATTGGTGGGGCGTGGCTCACGACGGCAGCTTGCGGGTTGACTTCGCAAACGCGGTGAATCAGGTAACCGCCACCGTCGGATATGCTGCGCTCTTTGGTTTCCCGCTTTCGCGACCGACAATCATTGCGCACGATCAATACGGACGTGTGATTGGCCAGACTAGCATCGATCTCGCGCCAACCGATGCAGCCAAAGACATAACTTTCAGCTCGGCCAGTTCGAACATTGCATGGGTCGAGATCACCGCGCCGTCTAATTCGGAGCCAGTCCTGATCAAAGGTGTTCGTTACGCCAACACGACCGGCAAAGTGCCCGGCGAACTTTCCACGACCACTGATGCGAACGGCGATTATTCGTTCACCGGCCTTGCCCCCGGGAATTACACCATTCAGGAAAGTCCTCTTTCAGCATGGAAACCAATTTCACCCAGCGTCGCGCTGAACGCCACCTTCCCACAGGACGTGCAGGGTTTCGCCGCGACAGCGCCATGGCATCTCACGACACGCCGTGGCACAGATCTGGGACATTCAGGACAACGGAGTATTTACTTCGGCGACGAAACGACCGGCCAATATGCGGTCAATACGAACGGCACCTTAACCTCGCCGCTCATTGATCTCACGAAATTCGCCGGGCCGATCAGTCTTGATTTTAATTATTTCATCAACGCCATCGACGCTTCGCTGGCACAACTGTTCACGCCCGCCGATTTCTCTAATGCGGGTGTGGCCAGTCAGGATGGATATACCGTTGTGAACCCGTCCGCCGCTAACCCATGGCACGTGACCGGGCGCCGTTTTGCGGGAATCGGCCGAGCCGGAAATAGTTTCTATTTCGGCAATGAAGCCACGGGCGCTTATGCGGCGAATCAAAGCGGCACTGTTCTCTCGGCCCCGATCGACCTCCGCGGATTAGGCGGGCGCATTTCTCTTGATTTCGCTTATTTCTTGAACGCAGCAGCGGGCAGCCTCTTCCTCACTGGGGACATTGCTTCCATCGCGATTTTCGATGGTACAAACACCGTCAATCTTGGTACAAACAATCCCTCCGGCAAGAATCCAATCCTTCATAACACCCCCGGTTTCGAGGCCGTTTCGCTCGATATATCTCAGTTTGCTGGAAAAGTTGTCCAGATCCAGTTCGGCTTCGCCGCGAATGCTGATACTGCTGTTGGCGAAGGCTTCTATGTCGACGACGTCGGCGTGCGCGCTGATTCGATCGATCTTGCCAGTGTCGCTATTCTTTCCGGAGCGAATACAACCGTAATCGCAAATAATGGGAATCTGCAGAATCTCGCGGACACGACACAGTCATGGACCCCGGCGACATTCGACCTCTCCAATTTCGCCGGACAAAAGATCCAACTTCAGTTCAGGTTTAACAGTGACAACTATTTCGTAGGAGAAGGCTGGTACGTAGATGATGTTGTCGTGAGTCTCGGCAGCCGGTTGTTGTTTACACTCGGGCCGGGACAGACACTCACCGGAAAAGATTTCGGCGGCTTGCGCGTGCTTGATGCAGGGCCGGATCAAACCGTACCCGAAGGCACGCAGGTGAATCTCAGTCCGGTAGTAATAGATCCTGATTCCACAAATGGAAGTAACTTTTCTTACCTCTGGCATGTGGTTTCCAGCAATGGGCAAACCATTGCGGATGCCACCACTCAAAACTTCAATTTCAAACCAAACGATGATGGACGCTACACCGTTACCTTGACGCTGACCGACAATGACGATGGCGGTAAGGTTTATGCGGACACCCTGGATGTCTTTGCCACAAACGTGGGTCTGGCTGTGACTCTCGGAGCCGATCGCACGGTGAATGAAGGGGCGACCATTTCATTCAGCAACCCCGCTACGGATCCTGGCGCGGATACTTTCACCTATCTATGGCACGTCACCAACACCAATGCTCAGGTGATTGCGGATAGCACGAGTTCCACATTCAGCTTTTCAGCGCTTGATAACGGAACGTACACAGTTGATGTGACTGTGACAGACGACGACGGAGCTGTTTCAACCGATCAGGCGATCATCACAGTCAACAACGTCGCGCCGTTCGCGAATCTCGGAGCTGACCGCTCGGCGGGTGAAGGATCAGCAGTCACAATCCCCGGTCTGTTCAACGATCCAAGCTCGCTTGATACGTTTACATATCTTTGGCATGTAACGAGCAGTAACGGCCAAGTCATTCCTGATCAAAGCACGAAAGACCTGGACTTCACGCCTATTGACAACGGAACCTATACCATCACTTTCACGGTGCGGGACGATGACGGTGGCGCCAGTAGCGATCAACTCATTCTGACGGTGAGCAATGTTAACCCGCAAAACCTCAATGCCGGGACTAATTTCACCACTTCAGAGGGCACGCCGGTTTTATTCCACGGAAGCTTTACGGATCCAGGTTCGCTCGACACGTTTACACTTACATGGGCAGTCCTGAGTTCGAACGGAGAGGTCATTCCGGCTGGCACCGGCGCGGATTTCGGCTTCACTCCGAGCGATAACGGGACCTATACAGTGACATTCACAGTTCGGGATAAGGACGGCGGAACCTCGAGCACTCCGGTTACCCTTACAGTTAATAATGTGGCGCCGGCCGTAAACGCGGGAGCGGACCTGTCGGTCAACGAAGGAGCCACGGTCAACCTTTCTGGCACATTTACCGATCCCGGCGTTCGCGACACGTTCACGTTCCTCTGGCATGTGACGGCCTCAAATGGACAGGTGGTCGCGGACGGGACAACCCAGAACTTCACTTTCAAGCCTTTGGACAATGGCATTTACATTGTCGCATTTACTGTTCGCGACAATGCTGGTGGCGCCCAGACGGACACCACGCTCGTCACCGTCAGTAATGTGGCGCCAACAGCGCGTCCGGGGACTGGGCAAATAGTTAACGAGGGGACCCCAGTCGCTCTTGCCGCAAGTTTTTCAGACCCAGGCGCAAGGGACACGTATACGCTGCGCTGGCATATCACTTCCACGAATGGCCAGATCATCCCGGACAGTACTGTCGCGAATCTCACCTTTACGCCGACTGACAACGGCATCTACACCGCTACCTTGACTGTTCAGGATGATGACGGCGGGACCAGCAGTGCTGATGTCATTATTACCGTCAATAACGTGGTTCCTACCCTGGCTCTTGTTCCGGGGTCCACAGTAGAGGTGGGACAGACAGCGAGGGTGACCGGCGTTTTTAATGATGTCGGGAGTGATACGCTGCAGGGCGTCATTAATTACGGCGACGGAGCATCGGAAGCGCTCGTCCTCCAAACTGACAAATCTTTCTCGGCCAATCACGTGTTTACCAATGCGGACACATTCACGGCAACTGTTACAATTACCGATGATGATGGCGGCAGCGTGAGCAGCCAGGTCGCATTCACCGTCAATCCGGCGACTGCGGTTCCGCAACCGTCGCTGGCGCCACTGAACGGGGGCTTCATTGAACGTTCAACGGTTAATCTCGTTATTTTGCGCTTTAATGTTGATGTCGGAACGAGTCTCACTGCATCTGACATTATACTGCGGAATCTGAGCACGGGCGCGACGATCACGCCGGATAAATTTATCCTCACTTATAGCTCCAGCGGTAATACCGCCACGATCCTGTTCCCGAATCTGCCGAACCAGCGTTTGCCAGATGGCGTTTACCGTTTGCGCATTGGGGCAAGTTCAGTTCTGAGCAACAGCAAACCGCTCGCGCAGGATTTCATTGCCGATTTCCATGTGCTCGCTGGCGATGCGAATGGTGACCTGGCCACCAACGATCTTGACCTGTTCCGCGTCTGGCAGAACCAACTCAAAGCGCCGGCCAATCGCGATTTGAACGATGACCTGAATCAAGACGGACAAATCACGAGCGCTGATCTCGATATCGTTCGGAACAATTACGGCAACCGCCTCGCGCCGATCGGAGCAGTTGGGTCCAACACCGGCGCGACCGGAACGCTCAGCTCGTTCCGAACCGAACTTTTTGTTCCCTCTTTCCAGGCTCCGAGCGCGCCGGGTTCGTGGTCTAGCGATCTGAACTCGGCCGATGATAGGTTGCGCGGATTGGAGCGAATAGAATCGGCGGCTCCGGTGACGCTCACCTCGCCTTTGAATTCGGATTCGTTCGTCGGAACGCAATTATGAGGAAGTTGCTCCCATTCTTCTGCATGCTGATGATTTCGGCGACGACCGCTCTCGGTCAGTATGTCATTGTCACGATGCGGGCGGATTCCTCCAGCGTCTCCGTGGGCGCGAGTACCACTCTTCACGTCTACGCGCAGGTTGTTCCGGCGCAGCGAAGCACCTCTGAGCGAATTTTTTCCTGGTATGTGGATTTCATCAATGATGCACCCGCCGTCGCGCAGGCCGATTACACGCAGCTTTTGAAACCGACTTCGGACAAGAATCCTCAGACCTCCTCGTTTGGCACGACCGAAGGCGCAAATCGCCGGGGCATACATGATACGTTTATTAATGACAGTCCAACGAGCAAAAGCGGGACCGGTGTGAACACACCGGTGGAACTTTTCTCTGTGCCGATCCAAGCGATCGACGTGGGACAAGCTCGTTTTCACGTGGCAATCGGAACGACTGCTTCCGGCCTGGCTGCGGATTTTATCGTTGCGCCACAAGGTGGCGGCAATCCGCTCATCGGAGGAATTTATGATGCGGCGAATGCTGCCGTTGGTACTGTCCCAAGCGCCGCTTGCACGCCGACTCTTTTGGATGCTTACACTAAACTGGGGACGGGCGAGAACAAAATTACGCTCACGTTCACGCCTTGCCCCGGACGCACTCAAGTGGTTGAGTATAGTGACAAAATTTCTCCGGCGAGCTGGCTGGCGCTGCCCAATGGTCCGCACAATAGCGGTACAGCTTCTGATACAAATGTTGTAAAGATGCGATTTTATCGGGTTCGCATCAACTGAGAACATTCCCGTTTCCCCAATTCCCTCAAAAACATCTTGCTTTAACCAGCCCAGCTCCTGTAAATTCCTCGCATGTCGACACGTGAGTCCGTGTCGCCGAGTTCGAAAGCTTTCCTGTCGAGCGGCTTCCAGAACCTTTCGACAGGCCAACTTCAAAACTCGACGACTTTTTTTCTTTTCACCGTAGCCGAGATGCGTACATCTCTGGCCGGTCCGGCTTCGGCGATTTTGCGAAACCTGAAGTTCGACGTTCGTCCAGAACTCCAAATATTTTGGACATTTAAAAGACCCCTGCAATCCCGCGTCCGTACCGCATTATCCCGGATAACATGAATGATCGGGTCTTTCTCTCCTGTGGACCGTGCGGCGCGCACCTCTCGCCCTGGTCGTTGGGCTTTGGACCTCACTTGGCACGTCATGGCCGTCCGTAAACATTCTCGACATTGGAGATTCAAATCACCCTTGGATTTTGCCCAGCTT
>Ga0136846_1239790_pt1 | contig 26642 bp, 28 predicted proteins | sample HopSoiMetagenom2_FD_96841 | JGI IMG/M metagenome (GOLD analysis project Ga0136846, IMG submission 96841) | Grasslands soil microbial communities from Hopland, California, USA - 2 Assembly 2016 (version 4) | ecosystem: Environmental > Terrestrial > Soil > Grasslands | place: USA: Hopland... | reverse complement strand
TGTATTGCGCACGCGGGCCGTCGAATCCCGATTCTGGGGGTGAATTTCGGGAGTCTCGGGTTTCTCACCGAAGTAACCCTGCCAGAGCTTTATCCGGCGCTCGATTCGGCACTCGCGGGGGATGCCCACGTCGAAGAGCGCCTGATGCTGCGGGCAACGATCCTCCACGCTTCGTCGCCGTCCCGGTCGGGAGTGGCCGTGAACGACGTGGTGGTGAACAAGGGCGCGCCATCCCGGCTCATCAACCTGTCTGTGTTCGTCGGCGACGAGTTTGTCACCAACGTTCGGGCCGACGGTCTCATCATCGCGACGCCTACCGGATCCACGGCGTACAACCTGTCAGCGGGCGGCCCGGTCGTCGAGCCGAGCGTGGACGCGCTCGTGCTCACGCCCATCGCGCCGCACACGCTGAGCAACCGGCCCATCGTCATTTCCGCGTCGGCGACGGTGCGGGTGAAGCCGGTGATGGGCGACCGGGATGAAGCGTTCGCAACGCTCGACGGACAGGCCGGGTTCGAACTGCAGGCCGGGGATGAGATCAGCGTGAGCCGCGCCGACGAGCCGATGCGCCTGATTCGTCCGGCGACCCGGAGCTATTTCGAGGTGCTGCGGGAAAAGCTCAATTGGGGCCAGCGCTAAATCCCGTTCTCAGGTAGTGCACGCCTTCAGGTTTGCCTGCCAGGCCGGAGGCGCGTGCGCTACTCCGGCGCCTTCCGAAAGTGCAGAAAAAATTCCTGATTGCCCGTCGCCCCCTTGAGGGCCGACGGCGTCATGGCGACCCGATCAAGACCTGCCGCGGTGCCATGCGCGGTGACACGCTCGATGACTTCCGCGTGGACCGCAGGATCCGAGACGAGCCCGTGTTTCCCGACCTGGTCTCGGCCGGCCTCGAACTGCGGCTTGACCAGCGCCACCACATCGGCCGCGGGCGTGATGAGCGGGGGGAGCGCGGGCAGAATATGCCCCAGAGAAATGAACGACACGTCGATCGTGACGAGATCGACAGGATCCGGTATATCCGCCCGCGTAAGAGATCGCGCGTTGACGCCTTCGACCACTGTGACGCGGGAATCGCTGCGCAGCCGCCAATCGAGCTGCGCCCGCCCGACGTCGAGCGCGATGACGCTCGCGGCGCCCCGCTGCAGGAGCACGTCGGTAAATCCGCCGGTTGACGCGCCGACGTCGAGCGCGCGCTTCCCGGACGGATCGATCGCGAACGTATCGAGCGCGTGCGCGAGCTTCACGCCGCCGCGTCCGACGTACGGATGATCGGGTTCCAGCACCTCGATGCGCGCGTCTTCGGCAACGGCGGTGCCGGCCTTCGCGATCGTCCGATCGTCGACCCTGACGTGGCCGGCCATGATGAGCGCGCGGGCGCGTTCGCGCGACGCGGCCAGCCCTCGCTCGACCATCGCGGCGTCCAGTCGGATCCTGCGGGTCGCCATCAGACAAGCGCTAGCCGGGAGCCCGGTCTGAAAAAATGCCCCGGCACAGTGCTAACTTCGCCGCGAGACAACCCACTCGGCGATGGGCGCCAGCCAGCCGGCGCCGAGCTGGGCTGCGTCGAGCGTCTGCCGCGCCCGCGCCACACACTCGGCGGCCAGCACTCGCGACTGCTCGAGACCGAAAATGGCGGGGTAGGTCGGCTTGGTGCCGGCCGCGTCTTTGCCCGCCGTCTTGCCGAGCTCTTCGGCACTGCCTTCAACGTCCAGGATGTCGTCGACGATCTGAAAGGCGAGACCGATTTCGGCGCCGAAACGATCGACGGCCGCGATCGTCGCGTTGCTGCCGCCCGCCATGATGGCACCGCTGACTGCCGACGCGCGAATGATGGCGCCGGTCTTCCGCGCATGCATGGCCGCGAGGCTGCCGGCATCGAGGGCCGCGCCTCGCCCAGGCACCTGTCCGGCTGCCTGGAGATCGATCGCCTGGCCGCCGACCATGCCCGTGGCCCCCGCCGCTTCCGCGACGACGCCGAGCACCTGCAGTTTGCGCCGCACGATCGTCTCGTCGTCCGTCGCCGGCTCGCGCACGAGCAGTGCGAATGCCTCCGCCTGCAGGCCGTCGCCGGCGAGGATCGCGATGCCGTCCCCGTATACGACGTGCAGAGTCGGCCGCCCCCGGCGAAGCGTGTCGTTATCCATCGCCGGCAGGTCGTCGTGGATGAGCGAGTACGTATGAATCAATTCAATGGCGCACGCTGCCGGCACCGCGAGATCCACCGCCGCTCGTGCCGCTGCTTCGGCGGCGCCGCGCGACACGGCGTCCGCCGCGGCCAACGTCAGGATGGGCCGCAAACGCTTGCCGCCTGCAAACACGCTGTAGCGCATCGCTTCGCTCACGATTTCTGGGCATGCCGGCGGCACCGGCAGGTATCGTTCGAGCGCCTGGTCGACGACGGCGCGGGCGTCGGAGAGAAAGTCCGAAAGCGTCGCGGCGGCCGTCACGGCAGGCGTCAACGATCGCGGTCGTCGCCGGTGGCAAGTGTCGCGGGGGCCGGCCTGAGGTCGCCCCGTTCGCTGAGGATCTCGATACGCCGCTCGGCTTCTTCCAGCCGCGCGTGGCAGAACCGCGACAGCCGGACACCGCGCTCGTAGAGTGCCAGCGACTGCTCGAGGGCGAGATCGCCCTCCTCGAGTTTCCTGACGACGGACTCGAGCTCGGCGATGGCGGCTTCGAAATCCTTGATGGACGGATCGGCACGGTTGGCTGCGTCAGTCATTTCGTTTCCGACACCTTAGCTGCTATTTCGCCGCGGCTCAAGGTCACGCGAACCGTGTCGCCGGGCGCGACCTCAACGGCGTCCGTGAGCGCGCGGGTCCGATCGGCATTCCAGCACACCGCGTATCCGCGGCCGAGCACGGCGAGCGGGCTGAGTGTCTCCAGGCGGTTTGCGCACCTGCGCAGGGACGCGTCCGCAACGTGCCGCCTATGCGCGACGGCACCGGACAACCGGCCGCGGGCGGCGACGAGCCGCGTGCGAATCGCGCCGAGCCGTCGTCCCAGATCGAGCGTGTCGAGCTGCCGACGGACAGCCTGCAGCCGTCGTGCCCGCGACATCACTGCCAGGCGGGCCGTGTCCTCGAGGGAGCGGTCAAGTTCGGCGGCACGACGGCGCTTCATCGCGAGCCGCGCGCCATAACCGGCCATTGCGGGCCGGGCGGCGGCCAGATGAATACGGCGGCTGAGCCGCTGCACACGACCGTGTGCGGCCGCCACGAGTTGTTCGTGCAGTCGATCGATCCGGCCGGCGAACTCGTCGGTGCGCGCGACGACGAGTTCCGCCGCCGCCGACGGCGTGGGTGCGCGGACATCGGCGACGAAGTCCGCAATCGTCACGTCGCTTTCGTGGCCGACCGCCGAGATCACAGGCACGGGGGCGGCGGCGATCGCGCGGATGACGACCTCTTCGTTGAACGCCCACAAGTCTTCGATCGACCCGCCGCCACGGCCCACGATCATGACGTCAACGCCGGGCACCTTGGCCAGCGCACGCAGCGCCCGCGCGACGTCGCTCGCGGCCCCCTCGCCCTGCACACGCGCGGGACGAATCACGATATGGGCGTTGGCGTGCCGTCGGCGCAGCACGTTCAGGATGTCGTGAATCGCCGCGCCGTCGAGCGACGTCACGACGCCGATCTTACGAGGCAGCGCGGGCAGGGGCCGCTTGCGCGCCGCGTCGAACAGGCCCTCGTCCTGGAGCCGCTTCTTTAGTTGATCGAAGGCCAGCTGCAGCGCGCCAAGTCCCTGCGGTTCGAGGTGCTCGCAGACGAGTTGGTATTCGCCCTTCGGCTCATACACCGAAATGCGGCCGCGCGCCACGACGCGCAGCCCGTCGGCAGGCTTGAACTTCAGGTATCGCAGCGCCGATCGGAACATGAAGCCGCGCAGCTGGGAGGTCGCGTCCTTGAGCGTGTAGTACAGATGACCGTTCCAGAGGCGGCAGTTCGAGAGCTCGCCTTCCACCCAGACCTCAAAGAATTCCGCCTCGAGGTGATCACGAACGCGGACGGTCAGTTCTGTGACGGTATGGACTCGGCGGACGGGCGGTCGGCCATCGACGGCGGGCGGCCGGCTGTCGATCGGAGACACATCGCGCTCGACGGCGCCATTGTCCTCGCGCTCGGGCTCGTCCTCGTCTTCAAACGGAAGATCGAACAGGTCGCTCATCGGCTGCGAGCTCGGCAAGCTCGTCCAGACTGTAACTCAGACGCTCGATATCCGTCGCTTTTCCGCTCGTATCGTCGGCGTCGATCAATACGGCGTTCAAGCGGGGGTTGCCCGAGGCGGTTTCGAATCGTGACGGCAGCCCGGTCAGGAATCGTGCGAGCGCGGGCTCGATTTCGACGCCGATGATGGAATCGTGCGGCCCCGTCATGCCGGCGTCCGTCAGGTAGGCCGTCCCCTTTGGCAATACGCGCTCGTCCGCGGTCTGCACGTGCGTGTGCGTGCCGACCACCGCCGTGACCTTGCCGTCAAGGTGCCATCCCATGGCGATTTTCTCGGAGGTCGCCTCGGCGTGGAAGTCGACGAAGATGATCCGCGTGCGCTGCCGCATGGCCTCGATCTCGCGAAGGACCACCGCGAACGGGTCGTCGATGTTGAGCATGAACACGCGGCCCATCACGTTGATCACGCCGACGGGTTGGCCGTTTCGCGCGCGCGCGATGTAGCTGCCATTTCCCGGGGCCCCGGCAGGGTAGTTTGCCGGCCGCAGCAGGCGCGGCTCCCTTCCGATGAAGTCCAACGCTTCTTTCTTGTCCCAGATGTGATTGCCCGAAGTCAGGACATCGACACCGAGCTCGAGGAGCTCGTCGCCGATATCCCGCGTAATCCCGAAGCCAGCGGCCGAGTTTTCACCGTTGGCGATGACCAAATCGACGTCGTGGCGGCTGACCAGCGCCTGCAGGCCCGTCTTGATCAACTGCCGGCCCGGCCGGCCGACGATGTCGCCGATGAACAGGAGTCGCATGAGAATGATCGAGTTTACGCGAATCCAGGCGCCTCCGCGCGCTTCAGCTGAGGTCGCGGGCTTGTAACCAGCACATCCGATTGGGGATATCAGAATCTATAATATGAGTCTATATATAGCAGATAATATGCTTGACAAGCACTAATAATAGGCCTAGACTCTTAAAAGTTTTGAAACGGACTTCAACGGAAGGGGACTCAATCAAATGGCAGCCAAAAGCAAGGTGATCGGAATCGATCTCGGCACCACCAACTCGGTGGTCGCCGTGATGGAAGGCGGGCAGCCGTCGGTCATCGTGAATCAGGAAGGTGCGCGAACCACGCCATCGGTCGTGGCCTTCGGCAAGGACGGCGACCGGCTGGTCGGCCAGGTCGCGAAGCGGCAGGCGGTCACCAACCCCGAAAACACCGTGTTCTCGATCAAGCGGTTCATGGGCCGCAAGCACGAAGAAATTTCGGCTGAAGCGTCCCGCGTGCCGTACGCCGTCGTTCGTGCGGCCAACGGCGACGCGTGGATCGACGCTCGAGGCAAGAAATACTCGCCGCCCGAAATTTCGGCGTTGATCCTGCAGAAGCTCAAGCAGGCGGCGGAGGACCATCTCGGCGAGAAGATCACCGACGCGGTCATCACCGTCCCCGCATACTTCAACGACGCGCAGCGGCAGGCGACCAAGGACGCCGGGAAAATCGCCGGCCTGAACGTGTTGCGCATCATCAACGAGCCCACGGCGGCGGCGCTGGCGTACGGACTCGACAAGAAGAAGAACGAAACCATCGCCGTCTACGACTTCGGCGGCGGCACGTTCGACATCTCGGTGCTCGAAGTCGGCGACGGTGTCGTCGAAGTCAAGGCCACCAACGGCGACACCCACCTCGGCGGCGACGATGTGGACGACCGCGTGATCGAATGGCTTGTCGCAGAGTTCAAGAAGACGGAGGGGATCGACCTTTCCAAGGACCGGATGGCTCTCCAGCGTCTCAAGGAAGCCGCGGAGAAGGCGAAGATCGAGCTGTCGACCGCTCTCGAAACGGACATCAACCTGCCGTTCGTGACGGCGGATCAGAGCGGACCGAAGCACCTCCAGGCCAGGCTGTCGCGCGCGAAGCTCGAACAGCTGGTGGACGACCTTCTGCAACGGACGATGGCGCCGGTGAAAAAGGCGCTGGCTGACGCCGGCGTGGAGCCCGGCAAGATCGACGAGGTCGTTCTGGTGGGCGGGTCGACGCGCATGCCGAAGGTCCAGCAACTGGTGCGCGACTACTTCGGGAAGGAGCCGCACAAGGGCGTGAACCCGGACGAAGTCGTGGCCGTCGGCGCGGCGGTCCAGGGCGGTGTGCTCTCGGGCGAAGTGACCGACGTGCTGCTGCTCGATGTCACGCCGCTTTCGCTCGGCATCGAGACGCTGGGCGGTGTGATGACGCAGCTCATCGCGCGGAACACCACGATTCCATCGCGGAAGAGCGAGATCTTCTCGACGGCGGCCGACAACCAGACGAGCGTCGAAGTGCACGTCATGCAGGGTGAACGCCAGTTCGCGCGTGATAACCGCACGCTCGGGCGGTTCCACCTGACCGGGCTGCCGCCGGCGCCCCGCGGCGTGCCGCAAATCGAGGTCGCGTTCGACATCGACGCCAACGGCATCGTCAACGTCGCGGCGAAGGACCTGGCGACGGGCAAGGAGCAGAAGATCACCATCAGCGGCACCGGCGGCCTCTCGAAAGACGAGGTGGACCGTCTCGTGAAGGAAGCGGCGAGCCACGCGGGAGAGGACCAGGCGAAGCGGGAGCTGATCGACGCCCGCAACCAGGCGGACTCGCTCGCGTATCAGGCAGAAAAGACGGTCGCCGAGAACCGCGACCGGCTGCCGGCCGGCGACATCGCCCATCTCGAGGCGGCGATTGCCGAGGCGAGAAAGGCCGGGGCAGGCGAGGATCTCGCGGCCATCAAGAAGGCTACTGAGGATCTGCAGCGCGCCGCGCACGCCATCGGCGAGCTGCTCTACAAGGCGGCGAACGGTTCGAGCGGTTCAAGTGGTGCGAGTGGGGCACAGGGGTCGACAGGCTCGGGCGTCAAAGACGGCGAGGTCGTCGACGCGGAATATGCGGAGAGCGTGTAACCACGCTGATTACCAGGCTGATTATCAGGAGGACGTCATGACTATTGTTCGTTGGGATCCGTTTCGCGATTTCGGTTTCACGACCGGCAACAGCTGGGTGCCGCCGGTGGACATCTATCAGACGAGCGAGCACGAGCTGGTGCTCAAGGCCGAACTGCCCGACCTGTCTCGCGAAGAGATCGACATCACTGTCGAGAATTTCGTGCTGACGCTGAAAGGCGAGAAGAAGCTCGCCCCCGAAGTGAAGGAAGAGCAGTTTCACCACATCGAACGCAGCTATGGCTCGTTCAGCCGTTCCTTCTCGCTGCCGCGGACCGTGGATGCGACCAAGGTCGCGGCCGATTACAAGAACGGCGTGCTGACCGTGCGGCTGCCTCTCCGTGAAGAAGCCAAGCCGCGTCAAATCAAGGTGGACGTGGCCGCGTAACGCCCACGACCCGGCAGGACGGGCGCGCTGGAAGGGCGGAATCGTCCGGCCCTTCCAGCCTGTGCGTCCCGCGTGCTACGCTCTATTCTCGTCATGGACGACGCCTTCGAACCCGTGAATCCGGCGGCTGACGGCCACGAGGGACCGTCCGAGCCGGCGCCTCCCATCGAGAGCCGTTTTCTTTTCGTCGACGTCGCGGCGTTGCGCGCCAAGCAGCTTCGCCGCGGGGCGCGGCCCCGGGTCGGTACCGATGAGGGACCGCTGCCGCACAAGGCCGAGCGACTGGCAATGGAAGAAGTCCGCCGCGGACTGGTGCACTACGCCGTCACGGCGCCGAAGCCACAGCCGGAAGAGAGCGGGGCCTGAGCATGGCAGAGATTCAGCAAGTCGTCTTCGGTGTCGTGCAGGGGCTGGCGTCGAGCACCGTGTTCATCCTGGCGCTCATGATTGGGTTCTGTGTCGTCGTCGGCTTCACCAAGCTGAAGAAGACAGCCGGCGGGGTGATGGTCATCAAAAGCCTGGATGAACAGGTCAGCCACAAGCCTGCCGAATACCTCAAGCCTGGCGACCCGAGGGGACCGGCTGACCAGCTGCATTCACCGGAACTTCTGGAGGCTGCCGCCCGTAAGTAGGGGTATGTTGTGCCTGCTCTTCGGCATCCTGTTCTTTCCCTTCATCCTTCCATTTCTCATCATCCGGTTCGTGTTCAAGCTCGTGTTCGCATTGCTGATGGTGCCGTTCGTCCTCTTGGTGGTCGCCGGTGCCTTGTTCATGGCGTTCGCAGCCGTCATGCTGGCCGTACTCTCACCGCTCATTCCCTTGGCGTTGGTCGCGCTCGTAATCTGGGCCCTCACGCGACACTCTCGGGCTGCCAGCGTAATCCCAGGTTGATGATCCGCTGGAGCAGGGCTTCATAGCTCACGCCCTGCTTCTCCGCTGACGCCGCGAAGTCTTCGCCTCGCGCGATCTGCGGATTCGGGTTCGCCTCGAGCACCCACACGTTTCCCGCCTCGTCCAGCCGCAAGTCGATTCGCGCATACCCGCTCAACTCGAGCGCCCGGAACGCTCGCTTGCACAGGTGCTGAATCTCGTTGTTCTTGGCATCGGGCAGGTCCACCGCAGGCCCGCTGTCGATCCCGTACTTCTTCTGGTACTTCACGCTCCATTTGACGCGATCGGTCGCAATCCGCTTTGCGCCCTCGGGCATGTTCTTGAAAAACAGCTCCCAGACCGGCAGCGCCTGCAGCGCCTGGTTGCCCAGGATACCGACGTACAGTTCCCGGCCCTCGATGTATTGCTCGACGATGGCAGCGGTGCCGATGCTCTCGTGGATGAACGCCACACGCTCCTTGAGCTTGTCGTCGCTGTCCACGACGGATGCCTGCGAGATGCCGATCGAGGCCTCCTGCGTCAGCGACTTCACCATCAGCGGAAATGGCAGGCGCTTCGGCCGGCGAATGGGCCGGCCGATGCGGAATACCTCGAAATCGGGAACGTGGATCCGGTGATACGCCAGCAGCTTTTTCGACAGCGACTTGTCGCGCGCGAGCAGCAGGCCGCGCGGATTGCACCCCGTGTACGACAGCTTCAGGAGCTCCAGGTGACTGACAACGTTCTGGTCGAAGATCGTGATGTCGTCGAAGCCTTCCAGCAGGTTGAACGAGATGTGCGGCTTCCATTCCTCGGACGCACGGCGGAGCTCGCCCAGGTCGTCGTGGATCGGCAGCGCCCGCACTTCATGGCCCATCGCGGTGAGTGTCGACACCACGTCGTATTCGGTCCGCCACGGCTCGGCGGTGATATCGGTCCCGTCCGCGATTGTTTCCGGCGGAACCAGATGGCGATGCATGAGCGCCATGACGCGCAGCTTGTTCACGCTCACAGCGCCACTCGGTGACGGCCGCTGTGCAGATAGTTCATCGTCTGCACTGTCAGGAAGACGATGAAATCGAGCTTGGTGGCTTCCTCTGTATCCATGAGGTGAAGGTTCAACTCGCGGCAGCGCTGCACGATCTTCTCGAGCAGCTGATCGATAGTGTACTGGTAGCTGTCAGTGAAACTGGCCACCGTCGCACGCACCTCGCGGCGGATCCGTCCGACGAAGCGCGCGGCCGTCGGATTCTTCGCGTAGGCAGGCGACGCGGAAAACAGGTTGTGCAGGTCGCTGTCGTAGAAGTCCGGATGGTCGAGGCCGTAATGCTCGCGCTTCTTCCGGTAGTGTTCACGGAGGGTCATCCGCAGGCGCGGCAGCGGATCGACCATGCGCTGCGACCGGACGGCCGGCCGCCGGCGCGCAACCTCACGCATCAGCCGGTCCATATATTCCAGCTTGCGTTGTGCCGGCCAGCCGGCGAACCGCGTCCCCCAGTGCGACTGCGGGTCGAGCCACACGGCGAAGGTCTCGGCGAAGTCCTCGTCCGGATGGCTCTGCGCGTACCAGTGGTCCAGATGCTGGACGAAGCTTTTGCTGTACGGCTTCGGCGTGTAGTACTCAGGGTACGGGGTCGACGGCGTGCCGAACAGCCGCCGCCGGGTCGGCCGCCTGCGAAGTGCGTAGGCGTTGTCGATGGCGTGCCCCACTTCGTGGCGGAGGATTTTCAGGCACGTCGGTACGTCACTGCCCTCGACTTCGAGCATCTGCGCGAGCTCGAGCTTCTCGAGCCGAGGGTGGGCGAGGTAGAAGGGGATGGCGACGCCGGGTACGCCGTCCGGGGTAAACCACTCATCTGACAACCAGAAGTGCGGCCTGAATCTGACGCCACGCGCCTCGAGCTCGCCGGTGACGACGGCGATCCGTGTCTCGATTTCCGTGCCCTCGATCTTCAGCCCGAGATCGCACATGCGTACGTCGAGGAGCTTGTCGTCGCCAAGCGTCGTCCAGTCGGACGGCTTCAGCGGCTCGCGGTCGGCGGGGCCTGCATCCACCATTCGGTATCGTGTTCGTACGCGTCCGCCATCCGGAGCAGCATCGCTTCGTCGAATCTCCGGCCGATCAACTGAAAGCCGACGGGCAGCCGGGATCCGGCGCCCGCGGGAGACGGCGCGAGGGTAAAGCCACAGGGAATGCTCACAGCGGGAAGACCGGAGAGGTTCGCACTCACTGTAAAGATGTCTGCCAGGTACATCTGGAGCGGATCGGAGGTTCGCTCGCCCAGCAGGAATGGCGGCGTCGGGCTCGTGGGCATCGCGACGACGTCCACGCGTTCGAAAGCCCTGTCGTAGTCGCCCAGGATCAGCGTACGCACCTGCTGCGCCTTCACGTAATAGGCGTCGTAGTAACCCGCGCTCAGCACGTACGTCCCCAGCATGATGCGGCGTTTCACCTCCGGGCCGAAGCCCTTCTCGCGCGTCCGCGAGTACATGGCGTCCAGCTCGCCTTGCGTGTCGCGCAAGCCGTAGCGCACGCCGTCGTAGCGCGCGAGGTTGGAGCTCGCTTCGGCGGTTGCGACCAGATAGTAGACGGGGATGGCGTACTTCGCGTACGGCAGCTCGATATCGACCAGCGTGGCGCCGCGCGACTTCAACACATCGAGCGCGGCCCTGAACGCCGAGACGATGCCCGGATCGACACCGGTGTCGACGAGGCCGGACGGCACGCCGATCCGGGTGCCGCGGACATCGCCGGTCAGCGCCGCGGTGTAGTCGGCGACCGGCTCCGCCGCCGTCGTCGAGTCGGCGGGGTCCGCCCCGGCGATCACGCTGAGGGCGATCGCGGCGTCGCGAGCGCGGCGCGCCATCGGACCGATCTGATCGAGCGACGAACCGAACGCCAGCAGCCCATACCGCGACACGCGGCCGTATGTCGTTTTCAAGCCCAAAACGCCGCACATGGCTGCCGGCTGGCGAATCGATCCGCCGGTGTCGGACCCGAACGCGAGCGGTGTCAACCCGGCCGCGACCGCCACCGCCGACCCGCCGCTCGACCCGCCGGGGATTCGATCGACGTCCCAGGGATTGCGCGAGGCCCCGAACGCCGAGTTCTCGGTGGACGATCCCATCGCGAATTCATCGCAGTTCGTCTTGCCGATGATCACGGCTCCCGCAGCGTTCAGACGCGAAACAACCGTGGCGTCGTACGGCGGGACGAAGCCCTCGAGGATACGAGACGACGCGGTCGTCGGGATGCCACGCGTACAGATATTGTCTTTGAGGGCGACGGGAACGCCGGCGAGCGGAGCGTCGACGAAACGCTGTCGATCGCGATCGATCTCGGCCGCCCGCGCGAGTGCCTGCTCGGCAGCCACCGTGTTGAACGCGTGCAGCGAGGGATCGGCGGCCTCGATTCGCGCGAGGGTATCCTGGCAGACCTGGACCGCCGAACGCGTCCCCGCCCTGATGGCGTCGCGAATGTCCGAGAGTGTGTCCGCGGGCTGCGTCCTGGATGTGCGGCCTGTCGCGTCCGTCATCCAATGACTCGCGGCACTTTGAAAAATCCGCCGCCGCCGTGCGCGGCGCCGCTCGAACGATCCCGTTCCGGCGCGTTGCCGAACACATCGTCCGGGCCGAGCGATGGTCGTACTTCGTCCGGCCGATCCGCCCCGCGGCTGGCGACGCCGTAGGCTGCCGGTGTGACGTTGTTCGTGTCCACCTGCTGGAGCTCGCTGGCGTAGGCGAGGATCTCGCTGAGCTGACGCGCGAACAGTTCCACCTCTGCCGGTTCGAGTTCGAGGTGCGCGAGCGCAGCCACGGCCTGGACCTGCGCGCTCGTCAACGGCTCGGGCATGGCAAATGCTAGCATTTCCGGGGAACGCGGGGGGCCGGGGGCCCGAGTTTAGAGTAGAGCGTAGAGGGTAGACGAGCCCCGAGCGACGAGGTTAGGACGTTGGGAACAATGGTGCGGCCGGCCGCGGTCGCAGGGACGTGGTACCCGGGAACATCCACTGCGCTGGCCGGCGTAGTCGATGCATATCTTGGCCAGGCGACGCGCGACGTAGAAGGGGATCTTGTCGCGCTCGTCGTGCCGCATGCCGGGCTCGTGTATTCGGGTCCGGTCGCGGCACACGCGTATCGACTGCTCGCAGGGCGGACGTTCGACGTCGCAGTGATTGTCGGCCCATCCCACTTCGTCAGCTTCGACGGCGTTGCCGTGCACCGTTCGGGGGGATTCAACACGCCGTTCGGCGTCGTGCCCGTCGACGCGGACATCGCCGCGGCACTCCTCGCCGCATCCCCAGTTGTCCGCGAGCACGCGCACGCCCATACCCGCGAACACTCGATCGAGATGCAGCTGCCGTTTCTGTGTCGCGTCGCGCCACATGCCGCGATCGTGCCCCTGGTGATGGGGCAGCAGACCGCCGGTACGGCACTGGCGCTGGCGGACGCACTGGGCCGTGTGCTCGAGGGCCGCCGCGCCTTGCTCGTGGCGAGCACCGATCTATCTCACTATCACGACGCCGCCGTCGCCTCCCGTCTCGACGCCGTGGTGATTGATCATCTCTCCCGCCTGGACGCCGATGGCCTGCAGCACTCGCTCGACGTCTGTCCGGAGCATGCCTGCGGCGGCGGACCCGCGGTCGCCATCATGCGCGCGGCCCTCCAGCTTGGCGCGCGCGATGCGGTCGTCCTGGACTACGCGGATTCGGGCGATGTCTCCGGCGACAAGTCGTCTGTGGTCGGTTATGTCGCCGCCGCGCTCGGACGCTTCCGGCGATGACCTCGGAACGCGATCGCGCATGGCTGGTGCAGATCGCCCGTCACGCGGTCACCTCACACGTGATGCATCGTCAGCCCCTGGCTGCCGGCGCTCCGCAGGCGCCGATGGGCGGCGAGCCATCGACGGTCGCCGAACGGCGTGCCAGTGTCTTCGTGACGATTCATTGCAGGGGCGACCTCCGGGGGTGCATCGGGCGGCTCGAAGCGGACATGACTCTGCCTCGAACAGTCGCGCGATGCGCCGTCGCCGCGTGCAGCGAGGATCCGCGATTTCCCGCGATCGATCCATCCGAGCTGCCGTATGTCACCGTCGAGATTTCGGTGCTCGGCCAGATGGAGCCGGCCTCCGGACCCGCGGATATCGAAGTCGGCCGTCACGGCCTGCTGATCGAGAAGGGATGGCGCCGCGGCCTGCTGCTCCCGCAGGTCGCGGTCGAGTGGCGGTGGGACGCGACGACGTTTCTCTCAGAGACGTGCCGCAAGGCAGGTCTGTCCCCCGACAGCTGGGAGCACGGTGCGAAGATTTGGAAATTCGCGGCGGAAGTCTTCGGCGACGAGACGACTCACTGACCAAGTTGTTCGGAGACCACGGCGCCTTCGGAGTCGACCCGGACCGTAGCCCCAAACAAGTTGCCCCGGCCGGCCCGCTGATCGAGCGCCATTCCGCCGGCAAAACGCATGTCCGTCCACCGTACCGTCACGACTCCGGTTTTCGGATCGGCGATCCACCTCGCTGCCGGGTATCGCGAAAACCCGAGAAACGTCTGCGCCACGGGCGCAGCGGCCGCGGCCCGCACGAGTGGCGTCCACTGGTCCGGATAGCGCACCGTCAACCGCCACGGCGCCCGTCCCGCTTCCGCAGGACGGCGCAGCGCCGCGTCGAGAATGTCCACGTCGTGCAGCTCGTATGCGTTCGACAAGCGGGCGATCAGGCGCCACTTGAACGGCGACAGAAACGTCGGCATCGCCGCAAGGTCCACCAGGCAGCGGCTGGCCCCGCCAGCCGCAGTTGAGAAGGACGCGGTGCCGGTCTGCGGCCAACGGACCAGGAGGGGATGATCGCTGCGGCCCGGATCACAAGGCTGTGGCATCAGCGGTCCGAAGACACGAGGCGCCAGGACGATCGCTTCGTGGCGCGCCACGGCGCGCACGCCGTAATTGGCGGCCATCAAGAACAGGACGATCGCCGCATTGCGGCGCCTCGCCGCCTGCGACGTTTCGCCGAACAGCAAACCCGCGAACAGCGCCGCCACCAGATACACGTCCACGATTGGCATCAGGTCGGCGGCGAACCAGTGCCAGTCGAATGGGCTCAGGAGGCGCGTCCCGTACGAGGTCGGCAAGTCCATCAGGATGTGACACAGGACGCCGAGTGCGGACACCGCCCACAGCATCCCGAACGACGCACTGGGCGCATCGTCCAGCCGATCGGACCTGCGGTCGGACGCGCGTTGGATACGCCAGACGATGGCCGCCGTCAGTGCGCTGAGCACGACGAGTCCGAACGGCCCATGCGTCGGTCCGCGATGCCACTGAAGATAAGAGGCGCCGCCGCGCACCGTCGTGATGATGTCGATATCCGGCGCGTTCGACGCGAGCACGAGGGCGGTCGTCGTGCCGCGTCCTGCGCGGCCCAGGCGGGTGCGTCCGAGCGTGACGGCGAACAGCGTATGTGTGAGGTTGTCCATGGAATGGCGCCGCCGGTACGGGTCGTTGGTAATATACCTGTCATGCCACGATGCCGCTGGGGCGCTTTACTGGTCCTGGTCGCCGTCTCGGTGCTTGTGCCGGCGCCCGCGTCCGCCTGGGGATTCGCCGCGCACAAGTTCATCATGGGTCGCGCGATCGACCTGCTGCCGGCCGAAATCAGGCCGTTCTTCGCCGAACACCGCGACGAACTGGTGATACGCGTCGTTGACCCCGATCTGTGGCGGAACGTCGGCTGGGAAGACGATCCCAATCACTTCGTCAACTTCGGCGCTCCCGAGTTCGGGGCATATCCCTTTACCGCGCTCCCGCGCGAGTACGGCGCGGCGCTCCAGAAGTTCGGGCAGGCGGTGCTCAAACGAGGCGGCACGCTGCCGTGGCGCGAGGATGAACAGTTCGGCAATCTTCGGCGTGTATTCGACGGGTTTGCCAAGGGCGCCCCGTACGGATCGAGCGACGCCGTCCTGTTTGCTGCCGTCGCGTCTCACTACATGCAGGATGCGACCCAGCCACTTCACGCGTCGAACAACTACGACGGCCAGCTCACGGGGCAGCGGGGCCTTCACGTCCGTTTCGAGCGCGACCTGATCGAACGGTTCGAATCGCGCCTGACGGTCAACCCGCCGGCGCCGCGGTCGATCGCGTCCGCGCGCGACGTGGCATTCGACACGCTGATCGCCAGCCATCAACTGGTCGCGCCGCTGCTCGCCGCCGACCGAGAAGCCGCCGGGACGAGAGATGTGTACGACGATGCGTATTTCGAGGCGTTTTTCCAGAAGGTCAAACCAATGCTCGAAGAGCGGCTCGGCGCCGCCATCAGCCTGACGGCATCGATCATCTCGAGCGCGTGGGAACAGGCTGGCAGGCCAGCCCTGAAGAACGGAGCGCCGCGTCCGCTGCAGAGAGTCGAGCGGGCGCGTTGATGAAGCTGCGGGATCTCGCCGACAAGCTCGCCTGCCGTCTCGAGGGACGCGGCGATTCGGGCAATATCGACATCGAGCGTGTCGCCGGCATCGAGCATGCGCGGCCGGGTGACATCACATTTGTCGACAATCCACGGTACGCGCCGTTTCTCGAGACGACGCGCGCGTCCGCGGTGATCGTGACATCGGATCAGCCGATTCCGGCGGGCTCCGCGCTCGGTATCCTCAGGACGGACCAGCCGTACCTGACGTTCGCGCGTGCCGTGGCGCTTTTTGCTCCGGCTGCCGGCCAGAAAATCGGCGTGGATCCGCTGAGCAGCGTCGCCGCGGATGCGACGATTGCGAGCGGCGCGTCGATTGGACCGTTCGTCACGATCGGCGCCGGCGCTGCGGTTGGCGCGCGGACGACGATCTATCCCCACGCCTCAATCGGAACCGGCGCCCGCGTCGGCGAGGACTGCGTCATCCATGCGCACGTCTCCATTCGCGAGCGCGTGGCCGTTGGCGATCGCGTCATCCTGCACGACGGCGTCGTGATCGGCAGCGACGGCTTCGGCTTCGCGAAGCAGGCCGACGGCACGCACCTGAAGATCCCGCAGACCGCCGACGTGATCATCGAAGACGACGTCGAAATCGGCGCCAACACGACGATCGATCGCCCGGCCGTCGGGGAGACCCGCGTCCGCGCCGGCACCAAGATCGACAACCTCGTGCACATCGCGCACGGCGTCAGTGTCGGCCGCCGCGTCATTTTTGCGGCGCAGGTCGGTGTGTCGGGCAGCACGATCATCGAAGACGACGTCATCCTGGCGGGGCAGGTCGGCGTGGCCGGGCATCTGCGGCTGGGCAAGGGCGTCATGGCCACCGCTCAGAGCGGCATCCCCGCCTCAATCGAGGCCGGGCAGTACGTGTCCGGGTCGCCCGCGATCCCGCACAAGGATTGGTTGAAAGCGTCGGCTGCGTACCGGCAATTGCCGGCGCTCAGGAAGCGTGTTGTGGAGCTCGAACGGCGGATCGTCGAGCTCGAGGAGAAACTCGAAGAATGTCAGACGCGTCTGAACCCTCGGAATCCTCAGAATGGGTAACGCGGCATACGGTTCGCGCCGTATGCCGCGTCCGTCTCGTCGGTCTCCTCGTCCTCATCGCGCTCGCGGCTGGTGCCCCCCACGCGGTTGCCCAGCAACCGGGTCCCGTACCGGTCGACAGCATTTCTCCCGACAAGGCGGAGTTCCTGCCGCGGAGTCGTTTCCAGCTCGCAGCGAACACACTGAGCGGCGGAGATCCGCGGTTCACCTGGGACGCGAGGTTTGGCGGCAGCGCCGACGTCCTCGACTACCATTTCGGCCGGCTGGGAATCGTCGGCGACTACGAGGCGGTGGTGGGCAGCGAGCGGCGAAACTTCGATGTCGAACAGGGCCTGTATATTCTCGAAGCCTCGACGTCCGGCCGCATCGGCGAGAACGAGGTGGCCATGGTGTTTCATCACGTCTCGCGCCACCTCAGCGATCGCCTGAAGCCCAAGGCCACGGCGTGGAATGTCTTCGCCGCGCGCTACCTCCGCAACCTGGACTTTTCCGGTACTCAGGTAGCGCTCGTGGCCGGCGCCGGCAACGTCGTCACGCACGTGGACGTCGATTACACGTGGAACCTCAACGTCGACGTCTCGGTTCGACACCAAATCAGTCCGCGTGTGGGCGTGTACGCGCGAGGGCTGGCGGAGGCGTTCGGCGTCGATCCGGCGATCAGGGGCCGCACCGATCCGCAGCACAGCGGGCGGTTCGAGGGAGGCGTGCGTCTCCATGGAGGCGGCGGCATCCTCGAGCTGTTTGCCGGCGTGGAGCATCGTCTCGACGCGGATCTGCACGACTACATTCCGGTCACGTGGGGCGTCATGGGATTCCGCCTGGTCAACAAGTGAGATGGGCGATAATGCCGACATGCGGATGACGCGTCCGGCGGTGGTTCGAACGGCGGCCGCCGTCACGCTGGCTTGCGCGGTCGCGTGTGCCACGGCCGCGGTCTCGGCGGCCGTGCGGCCTCCGCGGCTGGCGTATCAGATCGCCAGCCTGCCCAACGGCTTGACGATCGTGCTCGAGGAAGACCACTCGACACCGATCGTTCACCTGCAGCTCACCTATCACGTCGGTTCCAAAAATGAGAAGCCGGGGCGCACCGGGTTCGCGCATCTGTTCGAGCACCTGATGTTCAAGGGGTCGAAAAACGTCGACCCCGAAGGCCACACCTCGATGATCGCGTCGGTCGGCGGGCAGAGCAACGCGTATACGACGGACGACGAGACCGTGTTCTGGGAAACCGCGCCGTCGCAGTACCTTCCGCTGATGCTGTGGCTCGAAGCCGATCGGATGGCGACGCTCCGCATCGACAAGGACAGCTTCGCCAACGAGCGGGAGGTCGTCAAGGAAGAACGGCGGCTGCGGATCGACAACCAGCCGTACGGCCGCCTGAACGAGATCATTTACGAGCAGACGTTCACCACGCATCCGTACAAACACCCGACGATCGGCAGCATGGCCGATCTCGAGGCGGCGAGCGTCGCCGATGTGCGCGACTTCTACAACACGTTCTACGTGCCCGAGAACGCGACGTTGACCCTCGTGGGGGACATCGATTCGGCGCAGGCGCTGCAGCTGGCAAGCCAGTATCTCGGCCGCGTGCCGAAGGCGGCGAAGCCGGTGCCCCGCGACATTCCGAAAGAGCCGCCGCAGACGGCGGAGCGGCGAGTGACGCTGCAGACTCCGTGGCCGCTGCCGGCGGTGGTCGTGGCGTATCACATCACGTACGACGGCGACCCCGACTCATATCCGCTGCACATTGCCGGCAAGGTGCTGTCGGATGGCCAGAGCTCGCGGATCTACAAGAAGCTGGTCTATGACACGTCGCTGGCGGTGGCCGCGTTTGGCGGGCCGAATCTGATCGAGGATCCGAACCTGTTCTACGCCGTGGCGATCGTGTCGCCTGGACGTACGCCGGCTCAGGCGGCCGACGCGCTGATCGCCGAATTCGAGCGGCTGAAAAGCGAACCGATCAGCGAACGCGAGCTGCAGCGGGCGAAGAACCAGTTTTCGCGCGACTATATCCTCGGACGCGAGTCGGACGAGCAGAAAGCCCGGCAGTTGTCTCATGCCGTCGTCATTCACCACGACATCAAGACGGCGGACGGCGAATGGGACATTTTCCAGAGCCTCAAGGCGAGTGACGTGCAGCGCGTTGCCCGGACCTATTTCACGACGCCGAACCGCACGGTGCTGACCCTGATGCCGTCCGGCAAGCCGCCGACCCAGTGATGAAGGCAAGAAACGTCGGCGCGATCCGCGTTCTCGGGTGTTGTACCGGCGTCACACTCGTTTCGGCGATCGCGGTGCTCGGCGCGCAGTCGGTCGCGTGGCCCCAGGAGTTTCCACCCCGTCCGCTGGCGGCGAGAAACGTGACGTTCCCGCCGTATGAGATGCGCACGCTGCCGAACGGCCTCCAGGTGATGGTGGTCCTCCACCACGAGCAACCGGCCGTCAGCATGCGCCTGCTCGTGCGGGCGGGCAGTGCATCGGATCCGAAATCGAAGAACGGCCTCGTCCATCTGGTCTCATCACTCCTCGATCAGGGCACCGAAGGGCCGGCGGCCAGATCGGCGGAGGAGTTCAACGACACGATCGACTTCATCGGCGGTGTCGCGGGCGCGGGAGCCGGCACGGATCTCTGTTACCTGAACATGGTCGTGATGAAAGACAGCTTCGAGGCCGGCCTGGGCATGCTGTCCGACATGGCGCGCCACCCCGCGTTCGCCCAGGAAGAGATCGACCGGCAGCGTCAGCAGCTGTTGTCCTCGCTGCAGGTGAGCTTCGACGATCCCGGGTTCATCGCCAACGCCGTCTTCGACCGGCTCGTGTACGGTTTTCACCCGTACGGGTTGCCCCAGACCGGGACGCCGGAAACCATAGCGCGGCTGACGCGAGACGACATCAGCGCGTTCCACCGCAAATACTTCGTGCCGAACAACGCGATTCTCGCGATTGTCGGCGACGTGACGGCCGAGGACGCGTTCGCCACGGCCGCACGGGTCTTCGGCGACTGGCAGCGCCGTGACATGGCCACCGATCCCGTTGTCGACCCGCCCACGCCGACGCGGCGCGTCGTCATCGTGAACAAGCCCGATTCGGTGCAGACGGAAGTCCGCGTGGGCAATCTCGGCATTCCGCGCAATCATCCGGACTATATGGCCGTCAACCTGGCCATCCGCATTCTCGGCGGCGAAGGCAGCAACCGCCTGCACCAGGTGCTGCGAACGGCACGAGGGCTGACCTACAGCGCCCAGGCGAACTTCGACACGTTCAAGGAAAGCGGCGACTTCGAAGCGGAAACGACCACACGAACGGCCGCAACCGGGGAAGTGCTGCGTCTCATCGTCGATGAATTCTGGCGCCTCCAGCGCGAGCGCGTGAGCGAGCGCGAACTGGCCGACGCCAAAGCGTACCTGACCGGGAGCTTTCCCCTCACCATCGAGACGCCGGACGCCATCGCGCTTCAGGTGCTGAACGTCATGTTCTACGGCCTGCCGATCGAGCAGCTCCAGAGCTTCCGCGACCGCGTGAACGCGGTCACCGTGGACGATATTCAGCGGGTCGCGCGCCTTTATCTGAAGCCCGATCGCCTGTCGGTGGTGCTGGTCGGGAACGCCGCGGCCTTTGCCGATCAGCTCAAGGGGGTCGGCTTCGGCTCGTTCGAGACGGTCGAGATCGGCAACCTCGATCTCGCGGCGGTCGACTTCAAGAGCGCCAGCGCGCAGCCGGGCGGCGGCACGCCGGCGGGAGAACGAGGCCGGCCGGTCGTTCCGCAACGTTCGTTGTTCACGCGACCGGGATCTTGACGCTTCGCGTCCTGCTGTCCTGCGGCGAGCCATCCGGCGACCTCTACGCAGCCGCGCTCACTCGGGAACTGCGGACGCTGGCGCCGGATGCCGACGTCTTCGGCCTGGGGGGACCGCAGTTTGTCGCCGCCGGCGGTCGTGCCGTCGCGGATTACCGCGGCCTGTCCGTCACCGGTCTCACGGAGCCGATCGCCAAGATTCCTCAATTCATCGCGGCGCGCCGCGCCCTCCTAAACGCCGCGGCGCAGTCACGTCCCGACGTCTTCGTACCGGTCGATTTCTGGGGATTCAATCACAAGCTGGCGAAGCGCCTCGCGCGGCAGGGCGTTCCGGTCGTCTATTACGTCAGCCCACAGTTGTGGGCGACACGGCCGTGGCGGCTGAAGACGATGCGCGAGATTGCGACGCGCGTGCTCGTGATCTTTCCGTTCGAGGAAGCCATCTACCGGCGCGCGCAGGTGCCGGTTGCGTTCGTCGGGCATCCGCTGATCGACCTCGCGAAGCCGTCGCAGCCGCGGCCGGACTTCTTGTCGCGGCTCGGGTTGCGGCCGGCCGCCCCGACCGTCGCACTCCTGCCGGGAAGCCGCGCTGGCGAAGTCTCGCGCATTCTGCCGGACCTCGTCGGCGCCGCCGATATCGTCGGGACCCGGGTGTCGGATGTCCAGTTCGTCGTGGCGCGCGCCGCCAATCTCGATGACCGCCTCTTCGACCTTCTGCGCGGCGGCAGGCTGCCCCGGTCGGCAGTCGTCGAAGCAGACACCGACACGGTGCTGGCCTCCGCGGACGTCGCGTTGACCGCGTCCGGCACGGCGACGGTCCAGGCGGCGCTGCACGACGTGCCGATGGTGATCGTGTACCGGGTGTCGCCCTGGACGTACCGGCTCGGGCGGCCGCTGCTCAGGGTCACCACGTTCGGGATGGTCAACCTGATTGCCGGCAGCCGGATCGTGCCCGAATTCATTCAGGACGCGTTCACGCCACAGGCGGTCGCCGCCGAGGCGATAGCGATGCTCACGGACAGTACGCGTGCGTCACGAATCCGGGACGGGCTGCGCGATGTGCGTGAACGCCTCGGTGGCGGCGGCGCAAGCCGCAGGGCCGCGGAAGCGATTCTCGAGATCACACGTCGATGATCGGACCGGGCGCGGGCGGCCCGGGCGTCCGTTGAACCGATCCCTGTTGTTTGCGCCGAAGCGCCACCACGAGCGCCACGCAGCCAGTCCACAGCGGCAGCACATCGGCGATCGGGAGGATTTCCAGGACGAACGTGGGCAGCAACAGCGGGTGGAAGCCGATCACGCGCCACATCACGAGCATCGCGGCGACATCGAGGATTTCGTCGGCAAATGCCCAGCCGAGCGGGCCGAGCGAAAACTGCAGGACGTCCACGACCGCGGCAACCCCATATGCGAGCCCCACGCGGGTGCGTGTGAGCGGCGGCGTCTCAAGCATCAGGGCGTCCTCCAGGGAACCGGCCAAGTTGTTCCTCGAGCGATGCCACGGCTGCGGTCAGCATCTGCCGGTGCGCAGCCGTCCGCGCCGAGGCCAACTGGGCCCTGGCACGCACCAGCGACAATTCCACCGTGCGCCGCTGTTCGAGCGATGCGCGTTCCTCGGCCGTCAGCGCGCGCCCCGGCGCCTTGCGCCGTTCGGATTCGGCCTGCTGAAACTCGACGTCCTTGCTTTCGAAGCCTCTCGCCATTTCTCACTCGCTCGAACTTCCTCCTATTGTACTGGCGCGTCTCGGCCATGGGTCGTTCCTCAGCCGTGAGCCACGCCTCAGCCCCGAACTTCTGTACAGTTAGGGAATGCCCTCCATCGAGTTCCGCGACGTGTCGTTCACGCGCGCCGGTGGCCGCCACGTGCTCGAGCGGTTCGACCTCTCGGTTGAGGGAGGCGAGGTGTTTGCACTCGTGGGCCGCAGCGGAGCCGGCAAGACGACACTCCTGAAGCTCGTCAATCGGCTGCTCGTGCCCGATGCGGGCACCGTGGTTGTCGAGGGACGCGACACGCGGGAGTGGGAGCCGATCCGGCTCCGCCGTCGCGTCGGGTACGTTCTCCAGGACGTCGGATTGTTCCCGCACATGACGGTGGCCGACAACATCGGCCTGGTGCCACGCCTCGAGGGGTGGGCGCCGGATCGTACCGCGTCACGCGTCGGAGAGCTCCTCGATCTCATCGGCCTCGACCGTCAGGCATTCTGCGCGCGGTGGCCTGATGAACTGTCCGGCGGCCAGCGGCAGCGAATCGTTGTCGCCCGCGCGCTCGCCGTCGATCCGCCGATTCTGCTGATGGACGAGCCGTTCGGCGCGCTCGATCCGATCACACGCACGGAACTCCATTCGGAGTTCCGCCGGATTCAGGACCGGCTCCGCAAGACCGTGCTGATCGTGACACACGACATGCGCGAGGCGTGGGCGCTGGCCGATCGCATCGGGGTTCTCGATTCGGGGCGGCTGATCGCATGCGACAGCCCGGCGGCGCTCGGCAGATCGGCCGACCCGCGCGTCCGCGAGCTCCTTGCCGGGGCAGCGCTGGCGGGAGCGGCGCCCTCGTGACGCGGTTGTTTGGCTTCTGGTCGTCGCACCGCGCCGAGCTTTTCGCGCTGCTGGCCCAGCACATCACGCTCGTCGCCGCATCCACGCTCGCCGCGGTCGTGATCGGCATTCCGCTCGGAATTTTTGCGGCGCGCCGCCCGAGGTTGAGTGCACCCATCGTCGGGCTCGCCAACGTCGTGCAGACGATCCCGAGCCTCGCGATGTTCGGCTTCCTGCTGCCCGTGCCGCTCGTCGGCGGCATCGGCGCGCGCGCCGCCATCGTCGTCCTGATCCTCTACGGGCTGCTGCCCATCGTGCGGACCACCATCACCGGTATCACCGGCATCGACGCGTCCATTCGCGAGGCGGGTGTCGCGATGGGCATGACGCCGCGCGAGTTGCTTCGTCTCGTCGAGCTGCCGCTGGCGTTGCCGTCGATTGCCAGCGGCGTACGCGTGGCCGCCGTCGTGGGCGTGGGATCAGCAACCATCGCGGCGGCAATCGGCGCCGGCGGCCTGGGCGAGTACATCTATCGCGGACTGTCGATGGTGGATTCGACGGTAATCCTGGCCGGCGCCGTTCCCGCGGCCGTCCTGGCGCTGGCGGTCGATGCTGGGCTGTTATGGGTCGAGCGTCAGCTGTCCGCCAGGCGACGGACAGCATCGCGCCGAGCCGCCGTCGCGGTGGCGACGATGGCCGTGCTCATGTTTCCCCTGGCCGCCGCGGCCGGCCGATCAGGCGGTGCGATCGTCGTCGGTTCGAAGAACTTCACCGAACAGGTGGTTCTCGGCGAGCTCCTCGCACAGTCGATCGAGCGAGAGACCGGGCTGGCTGTTCAGCGCCGGCTCAACCTCGGGGGCACGCTCATCTGCGACCGCGCACTGTTGACCGGTGACGTGGACGTCTATGTCGAGTACACCGGGACGGCGCTGACCGCGGTCTTTCATCAGCCAGTCAAGACGAACGGGCGCGCCGTGTTCGAGGATGTCAGGGACCGGTACTCGCGCAGCGGACGGACGGTACTCCCCCCGCTCGGATTCGACAACACGTTTGCGATTCTGGTCCGCGGCGGCGACGCGCGCCGGCTCGGCCTCAAAACAATTGGCGACGCTGTCCCCGAAGCGCGGAAGTGGCGTGCGGGGTTCGGCTACGAGTTTCTCGAACGCCCCGACGGCTATCCCGGGCTGGCTGCCGCGTACGGACTGAGCTTCGCCGCGCCGCCCCGCGTCATGGACCTTGCGCTCAGTTACCGCGCGCTGGCGACGGGCCAGGTCGATCTTATCGCCGGCGACGCGACCGCGGGCCTCATCCGGGCTCTCGATCTGGTCCAGCTGGAAGACGACCGCCATTACTTCCCGCCCTACGACGCCGTGCCCGTCGCCCGCGCCTCGACGCTGCTGAAATATCCACAGGTCCGCGGTGCGCTCGAACGTCTCGCCGGCCGTGTCACGGCTGCAGACATGCGAGCGCTCAACTACGCGGCCGATGTCGAGCACCGCGACGTTCCGCAAATCGTGAGGGAGTTCTTGAAGTCGAAGTAGAACCTTCGGGTGCGAGGTTCACGCATGAAGCCTCGGACCCGTTACGTCGCCGTGACCCCGCCCGTGTGCACGTACGCTTCTTCGCCGTGCTCGCTCTGATCGAGGCCGGCCGGCTCGTTTTCGCGATCGGTCCGCAGCGGGATCACCAGGGCGATCAGCTTCAGCAGCACGAAGCTCATGACGCCGCTGTAAACGATCGCGGCCACGACGGCGACCGCCTGAATGCCGAGTTGTGCCGCATTGCCGAACAGGAGGCCGTCGGCCGTCCCGTTGAGCGCTTTTTGCGCAAACACGCCCGTCAGCAGCGCGCCGACCGTTCCCCCGACGCCGTGAGCGGCGACGACATCCAGCGAGTCGTCCAGCGACGTTTTCGCCCGGAACTGCAGGCCGTAATAGCTCGGAATCGCCGCCAGGCCGCCCAGGGCGAGCGCGCTCATCGGGCCGACAAAGCCCGCGGCCGGCGTGATGGCGACCAGTCCGACGACGATCGCCGTCGCCGCGCCAACGGCCGTCGGTTTACCTGTGCGCATCGCGTCGAGCAGCGTCCAGACCACGAGCGTGCCCATTGGCGCCAGGAGCGTGGTGGTGAATGCGAGCGCGGCACTCTGGTTCGCCGCGAGCGCGCTGCCTGAATTGAATCCGAACCATCCGAACCACAACAGGCCGGCGCCGAGGATGGTGAAGGGCACGTTGTGCGGCAGCATGAGGACGTCCGGGTATCCACGTCGCGACCCGACGACTTTCGCCGTGACGAAAGCGGCGGTGCCCGCGTTTACGTGCACGACGGTGCCGCCGGCGAAATCAAGCGCGCCCATCTTGGCGAGCCAGCCGCCGCCCCAGACCCAGTGCGCGATCGGGCTGTAGACGGCGATCGCCCACAGGCTGATGAAGACCAGATAGGCGGAGAAACGCATGCGTCCGATGACCGCGCCGGAAATCAGCGCCGCCGTGATGATGGCGAAAGTCGCCTGGTACGACATGTACAGCAGGTGGGGGATGGTGCCTTTCGCATCGAGACCCACCCCGCGCAGGAATACGTACGATGTGTCGCCGATCCAGTCCGAACCGGTGGAGAAGGCCAGCGAGTAGCCGACGAGCGCCCACAGCACACCGATGAAGCCTAGCGCGATCACGCTCATCATCATGGTGTTCAGGACGTTCTTCGCGCCGACGAGGCCGCCGTAGAAGAACGCGAGCGCCGGCGTCATGAGGAGCACGAGCGCCGTCGAGGTGAGCATCCAGGCCGTATCCGCCGGGCTAATCATGCCGTGATCTCCTGTCGCTGGTCTGTCGAAGTGTCAGACCGATGTCTGTTGTCGCGGACGCGGGAGTGTATATCAGGACTTTATAAAACGAGAAACACTAATGTGAACAAAAGTGTTCTAGGGCCGGCTCTCCACGGACATTTCTGTGCCGCCCGCGTGCCGGCTCGCGACCGTCCGGGTCCGATCCCCTGTGGTACGATGAACCTTTTTCAAGGACTATCGATGCCGACCGTGAACAGCTTCGGAACGCGAGGGGCACTGGCGATTGCCGGCCGCGTCGTCCAGATGTACAGCCTGACGGCGCTTGCAGCGGCAGGCTTTCCCGAAGTCGCCCGCCTGCCGTATTCGCTGAAAATTCTCCTCGAGAACCTGCTGCGGAATGAAGATGGCCGGTTCGTGAAGCCCGCCGATATCGAGGCGCTGGCGAAGTGGGACGTCAAAAGCACCGCGGCGCGGGAGATCTCGTTCATGCCGGCACGCGTCCTGCTCCAGGATTTCACTGGCGTGCCCTGCGTGGTCGACCTCGCCGCCATGCGCGACGGCATTGCGCGCCTGGGCGGCGATCCCAACCGGGTCAACCCACTGCAGCCCGTCGAACTCGTGATCGACCACTCCGTGCA
>Ga0136846_1243544_pt1 | contig 26696 bp, 26 predicted proteins | sample HopSoiMetagenom2_FD_96841 | JGI IMG/M metagenome (GOLD analysis project Ga0136846, IMG submission 96841) | Grasslands soil microbial communities from Hopland, California, USA - 2 Assembly 2016 (version 4) | ecosystem: Environmental > Terrestrial > Soil > Grasslands | place: USA: Hopland... | reverse complement strand
GGCGCGCGTGGAGAGCGTTGGATTGAACAGGCTGACGCGCTGATTGCTGAGATCCGCCCAGTCGCCCTGAGCTTCCAGACCAAACACCCACTGGCTGGCTTGCCAGCGATAACCGAGCTGACCACCGATGACGCCACCGGATCGATCGCGGCAGCCGGAAGCGACGGCGACGCCGGCCGCGTCAAGGAAATCCACGCAGTTGTGGTTCTGCGCCCAACCACCATTGCCGCCGATATAGAAGCCCGTCCAATTGTAGATCGGAATAATCGGTGCCGGTGGCGGCGCCTTCACGGCCATATCGGCAGCCATGGCGGGTCCTAGGGTACCCAATGCCGCCAGACAAACGGTTGTCAGCAGAAGCCTTTTCATCTTGCTCTCTCCTTGCCGGCCGCTTCCGATTATCGAAACGGCGGGTTGTTGCAATGCATCATCCCCCCAACTTCCGGGTGAAACTCTATGGGCGAGAGCGCAATCTCCCAGTGCCATAATGGCAACACTCAAGACGTTTCGAACTCCGCGTGAAATCGGAAGGTGATCGGTCTCGCCGACAGGACCTGAATGACCGCCGCGCTATCCGAACGAGGGAAGCCGCCGCTGGCAGAGCTTCGCCTCCGTCGCGAATCGCCGGGGATCGGCCGCTATTTTTCCGGATCGCGCTTGGCGTCCTGAGCAGCATCCTGCTCGCTCAAGCCTTGCTCGATCCAATCGGGAATCTCGCTCGACGGAATCAGCCGTCGCGGCAAGAAGGGATTGAGCGTGCCTGCGAACACGATCAATCCCTCATTGAATTTCTCTCGCGCGAAACTCCTCGCGTCGGCTTCGCTCTCGAACATGCGCGTCTCTCGCGGGCTTCGCCGCTTCGGCAAGGTCCCGCGCTTGTGCACCTCGAACGTGACGTACCAGGTCTGCGGCATCGGCCGGGTTCCGGATCGCGATCAAGCGGGCATCTGCCGGCAAACGATGACCGGTGAGATCATGTGGACGTCCTAGTTGCGCCGCTCTTCACGGCGCTCCGTGCGCCCCGTACGCCTTTCCTGGCGCCGTTCAGTTCGGCCGGTGCGCCGTTCCTGACGTCGCTCGTGGCGGGCTCCTCGCCTCTCGTGGCGTCGCTCCATGCCGATCGTCTGCGCCGGCGCTTCTGTTCCGAACAGCACCGCGCTGGATGTCGCCAATCCGAGCACAGCGGCCCATCCTAGCAATGAAAGAGCCCGGCGACGATCGACTCGTTCAGACCTTGACGTTTCACTCATGTCAATTGCTCCCGATCTTGAGGACGTTTCAGTACTCAATGGCTTGACGTGCATTCGCTTTCTCAACGGCGGGCGTCTCGCTCTGCAGATCCACCAACGGAGACCGTCACCAAACCTGGTTGCCGAACCAGCTGTACTGCGGCGGCCGCGCGACGAGCCCGATACGCCTTTCAATGTGCCTCCTTGCACTTCTGCTTTGACGCTGCGGCTTCACATCAGCCTTTGTCGACGGACGCGCTCGCAGTGGTTCGGCATCGGGTGCTCCAAACTGGGCAAATGCCTCGCGCACGCGCGTCTGTGGAAAATCGGCGTCCGGCGGGGCGCCGAGCTCAACCTTAGCGACGTCGGCCGCCACAATCGTGGGCCGGCTAGTGTCGAGAACGACCCGCTCGGGCAATTTCCAATCGGAATGGATGCGGATGGTGGCGGAGCGCGCAGCGCCACCGTGCATGGCAGGCCGATCCGGCACCAGGGCATCCGCAACGAAGAGCATCGCGAGCAAGGTACAGCCGATATAGAACAGATATCGTGAGATGGGCATTGTCGGCGCCGTCGCCGCCGCAGATTTTCGTCTGGCAAGCAACGGGCCGCGGCGACAGAATTGGTGAAGCAATGCAACCGGCATGGCGTGGTTGCCCAAAATCGAGCCGCCGTCGCTTCCGCCCGGCGCGTCCCTGGTGAAGTACTTGCTGAGCATGGGCGACGCTTCATCAGCGAACGCATGCACACCGCAGCAGATCAATGTTCACCGCGTTCACGCACGGCTTCACTTGAGCCAGATCAACGAATTCAATGTATCGAAGCATCGTCTCGCGCAGCGTTGCAGGCACCGGTCAGTGCTAGTGACATGCCCCTTGGTACAATGACCAAGAGGGCAATTGCAGGAAGGTGGTGCGCAACGCAGAATTCTCGCCGCGTACATCGAGCTTCTGGCAGGGAGGGCCGATGATGAGTCAATTCGAGCTGAGTTCGCGCGCAGCACTTTGTCGGCAGCTCGCAAGCGAGGATCCGGCAAACCGCACCGTCTGGATGGCCGAGGCAAGAAGCTGGTCGCGTATGGCGGCAGAGTCGCTCCATGATGAGCGCGGATTGGACGACGGTATCGTCGCCAGATTCTTCTTTGCGTGCAGCAAATTGGTCACGGCGCAACAGGATCCTACGAACCGAACGGCAGAGATGATGAAGAGCAGATCCCGAACCGCCATGCCGTCTCGGAGCTCGTCACCGACTGTCTGAAGCAATCTGGCGAAACGCATTCGCGCGACTGCATACCTGGCTCCGGTGCAGAGACAGCCGGAGCCTCCGCAGTGACTGCGAGAGCTTTCCGATGACGGTTGCGTTGCCGGGCGCTAGAGCGCCATCCTTCAGATTCACTTTACTTGATCCGAACTGATCCGGCGAACTCGAACGGGAAGCATATTCGATTTGTTCGATTCCTTGATCTAGAGCAAGTCGCCGCCCTGTTGCTGCGTTGGTGTTGTGGCGTTGAAGTTCATTTTGGAGAACGTCCATGAAGTCGATAAGCGCAAGGAAGATTGCCGTTACCGTCGCCGCGCTCGTATGCGGCACGACGCTGTCCATCGGCTGGACCGACCAAGGCGGAATTTCGCTGCAGCTCGACAAGGCGCAAGCAGCGACGCGATTGTACGTCACTCCGTATTACCGCGGTCACTACTACACGAACGACGCTCTGCCCTGGTACGCGGTGCGAGCCTATTACTTCGGCGGACCGTGGAGCTACGGCTATAGCGGCTGGACCGACTATGCGGCGCGCAACGGTATCGGGTGCGTCCCAGGCTCGCTGGTGAAGGGCGGTGATGGCATCATGTATGTGTGCCAATAGAGCTTGCTGATGGCGCGATGGCGGCGCTCATTGAGCCGCCTCTCGCTCTAATCTGCGCCCAGGAGATCGACGGCTGGGGGGATACCGTGACCTATGTTCTAGTCGTCATCAGCTGGCTCGGCGTTGCGAATGGCGCCGTCATATCGACACAAGAGTTTTCAAGCGCAGAGCGTTGCGAAGCAGCCCGGGCGGCGCTGATGGAATACGCGAAAGCGCGCAGCAGCGACGAGACGCTGAGACCGCTTTGCCTGCAGAAGTAAAGAGCCGAAAAAGGCTGTCGCGCCGCCCCCATTCCGCTGCAAGCGTCTTCGCGTCGCCTGCGCCTACCAGCTGCACCGTTTTCTTGCAATTCCTTGACCTTGATCAATGGTCCGGGCAGCGAACCATGGAGCGATCCAAATTCACTCTCACCGGACGGAGACCATCATGAAGCGTGGCATGCTCACAAAATTATCACTCGCAGGTGCCGTGATCGCCCTCGGAGTGTCCGGCTCGATCGATTGGTCGGCCGACCAAGGCCTCTCGCTCTCGCTGAGCCGGGCAGAAGCACGGGTCGGGCGTCCCTTGACACCCGTGTCAGTCGCTGGCGTCGCCCGCCGCACCACCAGACGCGCTGTCGTAGGCGGCGCCGCCGTCGGCGCGGCCGCAGCGGGCACGGCATGCGTCCGCGTTCTGGTCAATGGTAGCTACGTCTGCCGCTGATCACCATAGCCGTCGGCTCTGAGCGGGGCATCCTGTGGGGTAACGTTCTTGCAGGATGCACTGTTCAGGTTTCAGGGGTTATCGATAGCGCGCCAACGCGCGAGTGAGCAGAGATCAAGAGCTCCAGCGTCTACGGGATCGCATGCACCTGGCGTTCGAAGCATTCTGAGGTACGCAGCTCATTTTGCGGCGTCGGCATCAGCGCCGGATCGGTTGCCAGTCGATGTGGTCAGTCTCGTGGTGACAGCGGTGAACCGGCCGGAGCGCCGCTCCGGCCGGTCTGCAATTCGGCTCGTTCAGAACGGCGAATCCGGGAAGTAAAAATCCTTCGCGTTAGCCTTGGTCACCAGTGTTGCGTCGAGGATATAGCTGCCGCGAACCGGGGCTTGATTGTAAAAGTTGGCGACGGTCAATTCCATGGCGGTTGCAACCATTGCGGGCGGGTAAAGAACGTCCACCGGGATCATCTTGTCGCCGTCCATGACCTTCTTGACCATGTCCTTCGAGCCGGCGCCGGCGATGACATACTGAATGTCGGTGCGCTTAGCCTGATCGATGGCCTGAAGCACACCCACGGCCATATCATCATCCTGGCACCACACCACGTCGATCTTGGGATATTTGGTGAGGTAGTCCTGCATAACCTTGAAGGCATCGTCGCGATTCCAATTGCCGAACTGCTTTGCGAGAACTTTCACATTGGAACCGGAGATCGCCTTGTCGAACCCGTCCTGGCGCTGCTGGTCGATCGGGATCGGCAGACCCCGGATAACGGCGACCTGAGCACTCGGCGTGTTCTTCTTGATGTATTCCCCTGCAGTGGCACCAAGTGCCGGATTGTTGCCTGCCACATAAAGATCGCGAACCGAATTGTCGTTGTTGCTGGGCGCCCGGTCCACGAGCGCGACAAATATATTCCTGTTCTTCACCTCCTTGATAGCGTTGACCAGCGTGTCGGGATCGGACGGCAGGATGACCAGCGCGTTGATGCCCCGGGTCACGAGATCCTGCACTGCATTCGCCTGCGTCGCCGGATCTGGAGACGTCTTCACAATGACGTTCAAGCCCGGATGTTGCGCCATCAGCAGCTTTGCCATCCGTTCGGCATGAAACACCACGCCGGCCGTCCATCCATGGTCGGCGGCGGGAATGGAGACGCCAAGGGTGACTTTCTTGTCTTCGGCGTGGGCCACGCCCGTTAAAGCCGCCATGACGACGACGAATCCCAGTATTCGCTTCCGCATGTCTTCCTCCCAAGAGCGGGTCTTGTGATCAGCGACCGGCGACCCGACAACCCGGCCGTTTACGATTTTCGCACCAAGGAACGTTGGACCAGCATCGCAACGATGATGATCGCGCCCTGGATAGCGCCGATCAGATACTCGCTGACAAAATTCGAAAGCAGCATGATATTGCCGACGATCTCGAGTATGAACGCCCCGCAGACGGTGCCCCAGATGCGGCCGACGCCGCCGCGCAGCGCGGTGCCGCCGATCACGACCGCCGTGATGGCCTGCAACTCCCACATGAGTCCAGTTGTTGCTGACGTTGACCCCAGGCGGGGCACGTAAAGCAGACATGCCACGGCCACGCACAGTCCTTGGATGACGTAGGTCATCGTGCGCACGCGTTCGACGCGGATGCCGGAATAGCGCGCCACATCCTCATTCGATCCCACGGCCAGAACATGGCGGCCATAGCGTGTTCTGTGCAACACGAAGGCGGCAACGCCGGCTGTGACGACGATGAGAATGACGGGAACCGGAATCCCCAGAACGGCCCCGAAATAGGCCGGACGATAGAGGGTATGGATGTCTGGGGACCGCAGGGTGATGGCGCCACCCTGGGAGAGCCAGGTCGTAAGACCGCGATAGATACCCATGGTGCCGAGCGTAGCGATGAATGGCTCGATGCTGCCTGCTGTGGTGATCAGACCATTGGAAAGCCCGCAGGCAGCGCCAATGACAATGGCAAGCGCCATCCCGACCGCGAGCATTGTCGCGGGATTGGCGATAGCGCCGCTATTCATGAACATGATCATCAGGCTGGCGACGAACGCGACCATAGAGCCGACGGACAAGTCCAGGCCGCCGGCCGATATCACGAACGTGGCACCGACAGCGATGATGGCGATGAAGGCGCTGCGGGTGATGACGTTTAGCAGGTTGTCAACGCTGATGAAGTTTGGGTTTGCGATCGCCCCGAGTATCAGAAGAAGCGCCAGTGCCACGAAGGGGGCGACGGCCCGCAGGTCAATGTCCTTCCAGGACTTCTGGATTTTTCGGGCGTCTGCTGCGAGCTCGGTCATTTTGCTATGCAGCCTCGCCCGATTTGACGCCGGTCGCCAGCACGACGATCTCGTTCTCGTTCATGTGCTCGCCGGTTACGGCGCCAACGATCCGTCCGGACCGCATGACCATGATGCGGTCGCAAATGCCGATCAATTCCTGCATTTCGGACGAGACGATGATGATCGAGCGCCCTTGCGCGGCGAGTACCGCGATGAACTTGTAGATCTGTTCCTTGGTGCCGATGTCGATGCCACGCGTCGGCTCGTCGATGATGATGATCGAGGGGTCAGTCATCATCATCTTGGCCAGCAGCAACTTCTGCTGGTTGCCTCCCGAAAGCTCGCCGGCGAGCATGTCCTTGCGGCTGGCGCGGATGTCAAACTCGCCGATTGCCTTGTCGAGCTCGACGTACTCCTTCGCCCGGTCGATCTGAAGTCCGTGACGGAATTTGTCCAACGCAGCGAGCGTCAGGTTAACGCGCAGATTCTCTGCCAGCAGCAGGCCCTTGCCCTTTCGATCCTCGCTCAGATAGGCGATACCGGCCTTCAGGCTGGCGTCGACATGTGGAAACTGCATCGGTTCGCCTTTGATGCGGATGACGCCGCGGCCGGACCGCAAGCCGACGAGACCTTCCATCAGCTCCGTCCGCCCGGCGCCGACAAGGCCGGCAAAGCCGAGGATCTCGCCTTTTCCTAGCTGGAACGACGCTTCTTGAGCGAAGCCCGGAACGGAAAAATCCTCGATCTCGAGGATCGTTTCCCGGGCGGCCTCTGCGTGGCGTTCGGGATAAAGCTTGGCCACGTCGCGACCAACCATCAGACGCGCCATATCGACCGGCTGCAATTCGTCCGTCCGATGGCTGGCGACAACGCGGCCGTCGCGCAGCACGGTCACCCTGTCGGCGATTTGCTTAACCTCCGGCAGCCGGTGCGAAATATAGAGGATGCCAACGCCCTTGGAGCGGATATCGGCGATCACCTTGATCAAGGCCCGGGTTTCGATTGACGTAAGCGAAGCTGTCGGCTCATCGAAGATCACCACGCGGTGAGGGACCAAAAGGACCCTGGCTATTTGGACGAGCTGCCGTTGTGCGATGGAAAGACGTCGCACCACGACGCCGGGATCGACGTCGGCACCCAGATTGCGTACGGCCTGACGCGCGCCCTCGTTCATGGCGCGGTCGTCGACGACGATGCCTTTGGGCAATTCCCGGCCGAGATACACGTTCTGGGCGACGGTGAGATCGGGGGCAAGAAGGATCTCCTGATGGACCAGGACGATGCCGCGCCGCTCAGCGTCGACCGGACCTGCGAGAGTGACGGTTTCGCCGTCGATCTGCAATTCACCGCGCGTTGGCTGTAAATGGCCGGCAAGCAGCTTCATGAGAGTCGACTTGCCGGCCCCGTTCTCGCCGATAATTGCGTGAACCTCGCCGGGACGTAGCGCCAGGCCTACGTCCTTCAGTACCTCGACCGCTCCGAAGGACTTCGACAGCCCGACGGCCTCCAGCATCGGGCCTCCCGGAGCAATGGTGGGATGGACGGCGGACGTCTTCATCCGACCCTGGTCCATACGTTGCCGGCTTTCGAAGACGCTACCGCTGCTTCTATGAAGCGCATGCCAGCCAAGCCGTCATGCACGGTGGGATAGATCGTTCCGGCCTCGGGCGAAGCGCCGGTCCTCGCGGCGCTGATCGCCCGCGCAGCTTCGGCGTAGATGGTGGCAAAGCCTTCGAGATAACCCTCGGGATGTCCACTCGGAATGCGGGACACGCGGGCAGCTTCAGGCAGCGCCCCGGCGCCGGCGCGGGTGAGCAACTGCTTCGGCTGGCCGAAACGGGTGAACCACAGATGGTTCGGGTGCTCCTGCGTCCATTCCAGCGCGCCCTTGGTGCCGTAGACGCGCAGCTTGAGCGCGTTTTCGTTGCCGACCGCCACCTGGCTCGCCCAAAGCGTGCCACGCGCACCGCCCTTGTAACGCAACAGGATCTGGACATCGTCGTCGAGCAGGCGGCCAGGTGCGAAGGTGGTGAGCTGCGCCAGAAGTGCATCTGTCTCCAGTCCGGTGACGAATGCAGCTAGATTGTAGGCGTGTGTCCCAATATCGCCGATGGCGCCGCCGGCGCCCGACCGCTTTGGATCGGTGCGCCACTCGGCCTGCTTGCTTCCCGAAAGCTCGGCGCGCTCGGTAAGCCAGTCCTGCGGATATTCGGCCTGCACGACGCGGATGTCGCCCAGCTCGCCCTCGGCGACCATGGCGCGCGCCTGCCGCATCATCGGATAGCCGGTGTAGTTGTGGGTGAGAACGAACACCTTGCCGCTTTTTTCCACCAGATCGACCAACCCCTGCGCCTCCGCCACCGTGGTCGTCATCGGCTTGTCGCAGATCACGTGGATGCCGGCCTCGAGGAAAACGCGGGCAACGGGCGCGTGTAGATGATTCGGCGTCACAATCGACACCGCCTCGATCCCGTCAGGGCGCGCCGCCTCGGCCCGGGCCATCTCCTCGAACGATCCGTAGGATCGTTCGGCCGCGATGCCGAGATCCACCGCTGAGGCCTTGGCCCGGGCAGGTTCTGAAGACAGCGCGCCTGCGACCAGTTCGAACTGCCCGTCGATCCGTGCCGCTATGCGATGAACGGCACCAATGAATGCGCCCTGACCGCCGCCCACCATACCGAACCTGATGCGGCCGCCTGCGCTGTCGTACCCGCTTGCTTCAATCGCCATACGAGCCTCCTACCCCAGACCGAGCATCTTGCGGTTGGCCGCATCGTCGGTGCCTGCTCCGGCAAAATCGTCGAAGGCGCGCTCGGTGACGCGGATGATGTGATGCTCGATGAACTCCGCGCCTTCGCGCGCGCCGTCCTCCGGGTGCTTGAGCGCGCACTCCCACTCCAGCACCGCCCAGCTGTCGAAATCATAGGCTGTAAGCTTCGAGAAAATGCCGCCGAAATCAACCTGTCCGTCACCGAGCGAGCGGAACCGCCCTGCCCGATTCATCCAGCTCTGGAAACCGCCATAGACGCCTTGCCGGCCCGTCGGATTGAATTCCGCATCTTTGACGTGGAAGGCCTTTATGCGCTCGTGATAGATGTCGATGTAATCGAGATAGTCGAGCTGTTGCAGCAGAAGGTGCGACGGATCGTACAGCAGATTCGCCCGCGCGTGGCTCTTCACCCGTTCGAGGAACATCTCATAGCTGACGCCGTCATGCAGGTCTTCGCCAGGATGAATCTCGTAGCAGAGGTTGACGCCGTTCTCGTCGGCATAGTCCAGCAGCGGCGTCCATCGTCTTGCCAGCTCGTCGAACGCTGCTTCGACAAGGCCGGCCGGCCGCTGCGGCCACGGATAGATATAAGGCCATGCCAGCGCGCCAGAAAAAGTGGCGTGCGCCTCCAGTCCGAGGTGTTTCGATGCTCTAAGCGCGCGCTTCACCTGGTCGATCGCCCATTCCGTGCGTGCCGACGGGTTGCCGCGCACTTCCGGCGCCGCAAAGCCATCGAAGGCCGCATCGTAGGCGGGGTGGACCGCGACGAGCTGGCCCTGGAGATGAGTGGAGAGTTCGGTGATTTTCAGCCCGTGCCGTGCCGCGACCCCACTGATCTCGTCGCAATAGCTCTTTGAATCGGACGCCTTCTTCAGATCGAAGAGGCGCGCGTCCCAGCTCGGGATCTGCACACCCTTGTAGCCGAGCGACGATGCCCACTTGCAAATCGCGTCAAACGAGTTGAATGGAGCCGTATCGCCTGCGAACTGAGCCAGGAAAATGGCCGGGCCTTTTATCGACTTCATGAGCATCCTCCCGAACGTCGCTGAAGGTTTACATAGGGTACTGCCGCCAAACGGTTGGCGGTGTTTTCGGGCCGTTCTGACGACTGAAAACCGGCTGCGGCTCGATCAGGTTGACGGCGCGCCCGGCAAATTCGAAGAGCCACAACAGCTTGGTCGTCTGCCCGCCCCACGGCCTGACGATCGCGGCAGTCTCGTTCACGAGCACGGCTCGCGCGGCGGGCGTGCCGATCTATTCCGAGATACACGAGCTCTCCTCCTCAGGCTCCCATGCGGCGGACGATCTACGTCGTCTCTTCCGCAGAACACGTCATCCCTGTTCCGCTGCCGCTCGCCGCAACGGCGCGAACGGCCAATGCGCTACGGCAGATTGTTCCTCATTACGATGTCGATCCGGATCTTTTCCTGTCCGCTCAGGTTCGGCGCGGTCCTTGCAAACGCAGGCAGCACACGCACCGCCGCGCGCCGATAGCCGGCCAGACATATTGCCAGGACGGGCATTGAACTCCTGCATGGACGGCATCACGAAGATGAAGAGCCGAGTCCGGCCGCAGGCCAAGTCAGCCGCCACATGGGGGTGAAGGGCGCCGCCGTCGACCGTCTCCTTGACGCGGCGGACAATGTCCGGCCGCACGCCTAGTCGATTGCGCAGAACGCGGTCTCGGGTCGCGGCGCTGACCCAAGCCTCGCGCCCGGCATCCTTCAGGGTAAGCGGTGTGCCGGCTTCCTGCCCCTTCATGGCGATATCCTAGCAGAGGCGTTTTGAGGTACGCAACTCATTTTGAGGGACAGGCGTCCTCGGGGCACGCGGTTGCGAAGGAACCAGCTTCGGCAGTGCAGCGCTGATCAAATAGAACAATGCGCAGCAAAGCGAATGCGCAGCGAAGACCGGCATTCTGAGCAGCCGATCCACCACTTTAGAGAACATTGCTTACCGCGGCTGCCGCCACATCTTTTTTTTGATCTCCCGGTGCACACGTCCCGCACACGGCGCCTTCTAACTATCTAAAAGGCCGGAACTCTCGTTCCAATCCATCAAGGGCCAGTTGGGCCAACGACCGCCGGGAAACGCGTGGCCAATCACATATCGTCCGCCTTGCGCGACAACCCCGTTCTTGAATGCCTCTTCCGATCTCAGACGTTCTAAGACGTTCGCGCGCATTCAGGATGAGCGCTTACGCCCATTTTCTCGCGGCTGCTCCTCTTCCCCGTGCTGTCGAAAGAGCTCCAGCAGGCGCTTGCGCATGATCATGCCGGGCCGGTCGGAGGGCATATGCATCTCGATCTTGCGGTTCATGTCGACGATGGCGTCGGGATCGGTAGATTCCAGCATGTCGCGATCCTCGGCGATGATCGCGGCGTCCCAGTCGATCAGTTCCTGTGTCGAGCAATCCGTTTCGGTGTCGTTCCGGAACAACAGCTGAACGACCTGGATCTGTCCATCCGAGATCGGCGTCGCGCAATTGAAGATGATGTGACGAATGCCGGACGGATATTCCATGTCAAGGCGCCGACAGAATGGCATGAACCATTTGTTGCGTTGATGCCTCCTGGTCATCGGCTCGGTCGTCCCGGTGATCCTGTGAGCGCCTGGCGGATTGCGGATCGTGATGATCGTCTCGGCGTCGAAGCCGTAGTCGGTCTCGACAATTTCGTACTTCTCCGGTTTCGGCTGATTGATGTCGCCAAAAGTGCCTTTGTGAACGAACGCAAAGTGGGCGTTGTCGAAGGAATTCTCCATCAGCCGAAGCGCGGCCGTGTTCCATTTGTCGTAGAACTGGTTGATGCGCCGATAGCCGGTCGTGCCGTCCTCCGGAATTGCCGGGATGTCGCTCAAGGGTTCATCAAGTGCCACCCAGACATAGCCATAGCGAGTCTTGGCACGGAACGAGCGCGCCTTCGCCTCGGGAACTGGCTGCTCGAACGGAAATTGCGGGATCATCACCAGCTTGCCGTCGCGATCGTACTCCCAGCCGTGATAACCGCAGACGATGTTGCCGTTGTTGCACCAGCCTTTTGATAGCTTTGCCGTGCGGTGGCAGCAACGATCTTCCAGCGCGGCGGGCTCGCCCTTGGCATCGAGGAACAGGACGATCGGCTCACCGAGCAGTGTGAAGGGCTTCGGGCCATCCTTGAGACGATCGAGCGGCATCAGTGCATACCAGAACCGGCGCAACACGGGCTGCTTGGTGTTCAACATGATGGTCCTCCGCGACTCTAGGCCGCCAGGCGCGCGACGACGCGCGCGGCATCCGTTTTGAGCTTTTGCAGATCGAGGCCGGGAATGGCGCCGTTTTCGACGACAGTTCGTCCGCCGATCAGGAGATAGCGAAGTTTCGCCGAGCCGCCGCAGGTCACGGGCGCGATCAAGGGATCATGCATCCCGAAATGCCTGACGTCGTCGAGATTGAAAATCGCAATGTCTGCCTGTTGTCCCGGCGCCAGCGTTCCGACATGGGGCATGCCGAGCACACGGGCGCCGCCCGCGGTCGCCCAGTGCACGACGTCCTCGGCAGTCACGGCTCCCGCCCCTTTGACCGCGCGATGCGTGTGCCAGGCGCTGTGCATTTCGCAGAGCATGTCGGCCGCTTCATTGGAGGCCGCCCCGTCAACGCCGAGCGAAACCGCCCCGCCGAGGCGCGCCATCGCATCGGCAGGCGCGACCCCGGAGCCGAGACGGCAGTTGGATTGTGGGCAATGCGCCATGCCGGTGCCGGTGCTCGCGAGAATCCGCACCTCCTCCTCGTCGAGATGGACCAGATGCGCGAACCACACGTCCTCGCCGAGCCAGTCGTGATCGGCGAGCCAATGCACCGGACGTTTGCCGTGGACCGAGAGGCAGAAATCCACGTAGTCGGAGGTCTCAGACAAATGGCTGTGCAGCCGCACCCCCATCCGCCGCGCCGCTGCGATCACTTCGCGCAGCTCACCGGGATCGAGCGACCATGTCGGCGTCGTGGGCGCCAGCGCGACCCGCGACAGGCTACTCGGCGAAGCATCGTGGAAACGCTGCGCGCAGGCCTCGACTGACTGCAGCATGCGATCGAGCGTTTCGACCGGCATCGCTGCGAATCTGTCGGTATCGACATGGCGCGCGGTGGTGCCGCCGCCGCGGCAAAACACCAGGCGGAGGCCCAGACTGCGCGCGACCTCAAAGATGACGTGTGCCGGGTCGAACCCGAACGTGTCACTGAAGAGATAGTGATGATCTGCAACCGTCGTGGTACCCGATAGCAGCAGCTCCGCAAGCCCGATCCGGGCCGCGACGGCAAGTGCCTCCTCGTCGAACTTCGACCAGAACCGGTAAGGCACCGCGCGCAGCCATCCCGCGAGCGGCAGGTCGATACCGGACCGTACGCCCTTCAATACGCTTTGGAACAGATGATGGTGGGTCGAAACCAGGCCGGGATAGATCACGCCGCCGCCGGCATCCAGCCGCTGCTCGCCCGGCTGTGGCGCGAGTGCGCCGATTTCGACGATCACGCCGTCACGGATGCGAATTTGGCCGGCGCTGCGCATGGCCGCCCCCGGCAGGCCGGTAAAGATGCCCACGGCGTTGTCGATCAGAATGGCGCTCATGCCTCGGCTCTCGTCTCGCTGTCGTGCCAATTGGACAGGGCCAATTGCGACAACGCGACCATGGCCGCGAACAATGCGACCCCGGTCAGCGTGATCAGCAACAGCGCTGCAAACATGCGGGGAATATCGAGGGTAAATCCCGCATCAAGAATCTCATAGGCAAGCCCCGACGAGCGACCGCCTGTGCCCGCCACAAACTCCGCGACGACCGCGCCGATCAACGCCAGGCCGCTCGAAATCCGCAACCCGCCGAAGAAATAAGGTAACGCACCGGGAATGCGCAGCTTCACCAGCGTCTTGAAGCGGCTGGCACGATTCATCCGGAAAAAATTCGCAAGCCCCGGATCTACGCTGCGCAGCCCAAGCGTCGTGTTTGAGATGATCGGAAACAACGCTACCATGGTCGCGCAGATAGTCAGCGATAGCTGAGTGTTCTTCACCAGGATGATGATGAGAGGTGCAATCGCAACGACGGGGGTCACCTGGAGGAGCACTGCGTACGGAAACAAGCTGACTTCAACCGCCCGGCTCTGCACAAACATGAAAGCGATCAGCGTGCCCAGAACCACGGCTGCAACAAAGGCCTGCAAGGTCACGCGCAAGGTCACCAGGAGCGCGCGCAGCAGCGAGGGGCCGTTGTGCAACAGGCTTGCGAAGATATCGGTCGGTTTCGGAAACAAATAGACGGGAACGGCCGCCAGCCGAAGCCCGATCTCCCACACCATGAACAAGACGATGCCGACCGCGATCGGCGCCGCGATCCGCACGAAGACTTCGGATTCGAAAAGTGGCTTCACGATCCGCCTCCCGCGGCCGACTGAAGCGACGCCTCGGCGAGCCAAGTCGACAATTCGCGACAATAGGCAGCGAATTTCGGACTGTCGCGAAATCCCTGATCGCGCGGCTGCGGATGGTCGATCGTCATCGTGCGGAAGATGCGGCCAGGGTTCGCGGCCATGACGACGATCCGGGTCGAGAGGAATACAGCTTCGTAGATCGAATGCGTGACGAAGATCGTGGAGAGCTTTCGCTCCCACGACAGCTTGACGAGATCATCGTCAAGCTTGTTGCGGGTGAATTCGTCAAGGGCACCAAACGGCTCGTCCATCAAGAGAAGGTTGGGGCTCGTGACCAGAGCACGCGCGATGGAGACGCGCATCTTCATTCCCCCGGACAGCTGCCGTGGAAAATGCCGATGGAACGCGGAGAGGCCGACACGCGCGATGGCATCCGCGACTTTCGGATCTGCCATGGCCCGCGGCATGTTGGCGAATTCGAGCGGCAAGCGGACGTTGGCCTCGACCCGAGCCCATGGCATCAAGGTCGGCTCCTGGAATACGAAAGCGAGGCGCCTGCCCTCCTGCCCCACTTGCGTGAAATCACCGCGCCACCACAACAGCCGGCCGTCGGACGGCTCGATGAGATTGGCGATCAGCTTGAGCAGCGTGCTCTTGCCGCAACCGGACGGGCCGATCAGGGTCAGGAATTCACCATCAGCGATGGAAAGATCGATCGGCGCCAGTCCGCGCGCGCCATTGGCAAAGACCTTTTCGGCGGACAAGACTTCAACGGCCGGTGGCCGGTCCCAAGCCGGCGTCATTTGCCTTGGTTCCTGATCGAGCGGTTGAAAGGGCACCAGCGCCGTCATGTTGGCTCCGCTAGTTCACGCCGATCTTCAGGTCCTTGACGAAACGATCGTCAAAGGTCTTGCGCCAGTCGACTTTTGGGTCAAGCAGCCCGCCCGTGACCAAAAAATCGTAAATCTTCTCGTAGCGGTCGGCAGTGATGATCCCGACGCCGAGCGTTGCCGCATCCCCTCGATCGATTGCCTTCATCGTCTTCATTTTCTCGATCGCAAACGCGAGCTGCCCATCTGTCATCTTGTCATTATCAGCCTTGATCAAGGCATTTCCCGGCGCCGGATCCTTCATGTAGTCGCGCCAGCCCTCGAGCGAAGCCTTGACGAAGCGCGCCACGACGTCGGGCTTTTCGGCGATCATCTTCTCGGTCGTGACGATGGTCGAACCGTAGGGCGGATAGCCACCGTCGGCGAGCAGAAAGAACTTGGCCTTCTCGTTCTGCTGCTCGGCTTGATACGGCTCGGACGACGGATAGGCCTGCTGCGCTACAGTCTTGTCGGCGAAGAAGGGCTGCAGGTTGAATGTGTAGGGACGTATCTGGTCGTCGGTATAGCCATATTTGGCACGAAGCCAGGGCCAGAACGTCGTGCGCGACGATCCGGCAATCAGGATCGGCCTCCCCTTGAGCGCGGCGAGATCAGCCACATCGTCATGGGTCATGATCCCCTGCAAGTCGAACTGAAACGAGGAAGCGACCGTCACCAGTGGCAGGTTCTGCTCACGCCCCTTGAGGACCTGTATGTCGTAGCCCATCATGAAATCAGCATCGCCGGCCAGCAGGAGCTGCGAACTGTTCACCTGCGGACCGCCCATCTTGATCGCGACGTCGAGGCCAGCCTTCTCGTAGAGCCCCGTCGCCTTGGCCTGGTAGAACCCGCCATGTTCGGCCTGCGCGAACCAGTTCGTCAGGATGGTCACCTTGTCTGTTGCCTGCGCCGGCGCGAGCGACGCGGCCAAAGCGGCGCCTGCCAGAAAACCGGCTACGACTATTTTGGACGGAACTTTCATGACCATGCGAGGTGCCCTTTCGTATCACGCCGGCACCAGCCGGCGAGCACTGTACTAGGAGACTTTCCGAGCTTGAGGATGCCTAGACAGACTGTCACCTGAAAGCATTTTTATTCGAGCCATCCGTTGCCTTTGGAGCAACGCCACTTTCGTGTGCAGATAGCTTCCTCTTGTCGAGATCGAGCCAAGCTCCACCAACTCATCGGCTTGGCAAATCCTCGTCCAATAAGCAGAGCCGGACATGTGGTTGGCGGGACCGGATCGGGGATTCGCAAGTTCGTCGCCTTCTTGGCGGTGCCGGTTTGATAGGCAACCGGCTGCCGAAAAGAGGCGCAGGGTGGGCCTGCAAAAAAGATGGATCCTAGGTGCCGGTGACCAACTGGTCACCGGCCAGATTTTGAGTTCGTCAGAACTTCATGGTGACGCCCGCATACACCGTCTCTTCCACCCGTCGTGAAGCGCGACTAGAACCGGCTCATTTCCCGCCGTAGCCCGGCGAGAAACCGGCTGCGCATATCCGCGGTGGCGACGTTCATGTGATAGAGCGCATAATAGCGCACGCGCGCCTTGCCGCCCGTGAACCACGGCAGATAGCGCTTGATGATCTTGCGCGGCGGATCGGCCATGGCAATCGCCTGCCAGCGCGGCCGGCCATAGGTTGCAATACCCGTAATGCGCTCGATGTGTTGCAGCATCGGTCTGGCACGGCCGGGCTCGGACAGGTCGAGCGCGATGCCAGGGCCGAACATGCGATCGAACCAGCCTTTGAGCATCGCCGGTGGCCCGAATGACCAGGTCGGAAACTGCACGATCAGCGCGTTCGCCGCCATCAAACGCGCGACATAAGCCTCGTTGTTGTGCCGGTTCTGTACAGGATCGTGGTAGTCGCGCCGGCGCTGCGCGCTTAGGACGGGATCGAATCCCTCGGCATAGAGATCGAGCAGATCGATGGTATGGCCGGCCTCGGCGAGCCCCGCGAGCGCTTGCCTACGAATGGCCGCGTGAAAGCTGTCGGCAAGTGGATGGCAATACACATAGAGCACGCGCATCGCTCATCGCCTCGCGCTGACAAAGCTCCGCATCTTGCCGGGATTGAGCAGGCCATGCGGATCGACCTCATGCTTGAAGCCGAGCTGATCCGCATCCGCGCGCTTGTAGCGGCTGCCGTCCTCGACGGTGAAGACGTGCGGATTGGCGATGAAGACCCCGCGCTCCTCGTGCAGACGTATGATCTCGTTGAGGCGATCCGCATCGGTGTAGCGTATCACTGGCAGGCTGCTGCAGGTGACGCGGCCGCCGAAGCGAATGAACTCGAGGTGCTGCAGGACCTCGTCTGGAAACAGGTCGCGCATCTCGGCTACCTTTTCAAGGACGCGCTCATGCGGGTAGAGGCATTGCAGGTAGGTCACGGACCGATCGCTCTTCAAGACCTGCAGCGTCGTGTGGTTCCAGCAATATTCGTACAGCGGGACCCGGCTCGGGCTGTCATCGGTCGGCATCTCCAGCGTGATCGTGCCGCGACGGCCGAGAAGCGACCGGAAACTCTCCAGCGACGGCTCGGCGATCATCGCCATCAGCACGCTTTTCCCTTCGGGGCAATGCGGCTTCAGCGCCCCGAAATACGAAGGTAGCGGCCAGGTGACCGGCGCGAGAACTTTTTTGATGATCCCGTCGGCCAAGGCGGCCTCATAGCCGAACGCTGCGGCGTCGATAAAATCGTCAAAAGCCACCACCACGTCTATCCATTTCCACGCCGGTGCGAGCGGCATTTCCAGCGCAGTGATAATGCCGGTGGTACCATAGGCGCGATTGACCTTCTGCGCCGCGTCGCCGCGCAATTCTATAACGCGCGGCTCCTCTTCAAGAGTGACGATTCGCGCCGCCAGAATGTTGCCCGGCTCCCGCAAGCCGCCATAGGTGATGGATCCGATCCCCCCCGAGCCGCCCGCGACAAAGCCGCCGATCGTCGCCATGCGCTTGGTCGATGGATGCATTCGCAGCTCCCACCCATTAGCCTGCGCGGCGGCATCTATCGTATTCATCTTGGCGCCGGCGCCGACACGCGCGACGCCGGGCTTTATCCATTCGATGCTCTCAAGCCCGGAGACGTCGAGGAGCACACCGCCCTCCAGTGGCACCGCCTGCCCATAATTGCCGGTGCCGCCCCCACGCACGGTCAGCGGCACCCGATGGCGCGCGCAAACGGACGCGACCCGAACCACGTCGTCCTCATTCCGAGGCAAGACGATCAGGTCGGCCGACTTGCCGTCGAGCTGCGCATTCAGGATTGGGCTGTACCAGAAGAAGTCGCGCGAGCGTCGGCGTACGACCTTTTGTTCGGTGACCACGGGAATGCCGCCGAGATCGGCGATAAGCCGGTCCAGCGCGTCGCCTGCGAGATCGTTCACGATCGGTCACCCCTCGGTGCACGCTGCGCGAGTTCAGCCGCTATCGCCTCAGAATTGACGACGAAGCCGAAGCACTGATTGACGTTGTAGATGGTTGCGGCCATGCAGTAGTCGGGCGACGTCGTGGCTGCGCAGTCCTCCAGGAGCACGCAGTCATAGCCGCGAAAATTCGCATCCTGCAGCGTGCAGAGCACACACTGATCGGCATTCACGCCTGCGAACATCAGCGTGGTCACGCCCAGATTGCGAAGAATGCTGTCGAGCTCGGTATCCTGAAAACCTGACATCCGGTATTTCGCAACATGGATGTCGGTCGGCTCCACCGAAAGTTCTTCGACAATAGCCGCCGACCAACTGCCCCGCTCCAGCACCTTCGCGCCTGAGCCCGGCAGCGCATCACCGAGCCCGACACCCATGCCGCTCGGATTGTACACATGCAGCAGCGACGGGCTGAGATTGAGCAGATCGGGCCTGTTTCCCCAATTGACCCAAATGATCGGGATGTCGGAGCCGCGCAGCATCGGCAGCAGCCGCCGCAAGGGTGCGATCGGACGGCGTGCCGGCGCAATGTCGACACCTATATGCGCCAACCAACCCCCGGGGTGGCAGAAGTCGTTCTGCATATCGACAATAACGACCGCCGTGCGCGCGAGGTCGAGCGTGATCACCTTGCCTTGGGCCTGGACGGCCATCGGTCGCGGCAGGACCGGCTGGCGCACCAGATTGGCCCGCCCCTCGGCAACCATCCAGCTATTCGAACCACTCGAGCCGAGCGGCAGCAAGCCTTCATCGTTCGCGGAGGGATGGGTTGATGTCACACCCATCGACTAGAGCCCCTGCAGGACGCGCATGTCTTCCGCATCGAGCTCGACCGGCTCGCCGCTGCGGATCAGCTCGGAAAATCCCTCGTTCGGGGTCATCACGGTGAGAGTATAGAGCTTTCCGGTTCCTGTATTCTCGATCACGTGCTCGGAGCCGGGATGCAACAAGAGTGAGTCACCCTTCTTGATCGGCAGGGTCTTGCCGTCGCAGCGCGCAACACCCACGCCGTGCAACACATGAAAGAACTCATGCGCAGCGGCATGCTCGTTGGGCGGCGTCGCCCCCCCCGCCCGGAAGATTTCGATGACGAAGATATTGCCGATCCGGTCGGTCACTTGATCGAAGAGGATGGCGAAATAGTTGGTGTCCTTTGGCGAAATGCGGAACGCTTTCGCCTGCGTGAGCTCGGCAACGCTGAACGACATATGATGGATTCCTTGAACGATGCGCGTGTCGTCATCATGGATGTCGCATGCCGCAACATCACTTCAAAGCGCTTTAATTCGACAGACCCGTTGCCTTTTCGGCAACGAACCACCATGCTGTGAAAATCGTCGGGGCCACGGATATGCTTCACAGCCGGCTATTGAACTATGTCGACGAGGTTGCCCGCACCGGCTCGATCCGCAAGGCGGCGGACCGCCTCAATGTCGCGGCATCCGCCATCAGCCGTCAGATTCTGGCGCTCGAAACACAGTTGGGAACGCCGATCTTCCAGCGTCTTCCGAAAAAGCTGATCCTCACTGCCGCGGGCGAAGTCCTGATCGGACATGTCCGTCAGACGCTCAAGGAGCTGAGCCGTACACAGGTAAAGATCGAGGAATTGAAAGGCCTGCGACGGGGCGAAATTACGGTGGCGATGATGAGCGGTCTCGCGTCGAACCTCGTCCCGAGCACTGTGAAGGAGTTTCGAGCTGCCAATCCGCGGGTCAAGCTGAACCTGACGCTCTTCAATACAGGGACGGAAATTCAGCTTGCCGTCGCCAGCGGCGAAGCGGATCTCGGCATCGGATTTGACTTTAGCAAGGACAGCAATTTGAAAGTGCTCGCTCGAGGGGTCGGGCGGCTTGGCGCGGTGATGGAGCCGAATCATCCATTGGCAAAGCGAACTGGCATTCGCCTTAGCGATTGTATCGACTACCCCCTCGTCATCGCCGACACCACCAGCGCGATACGCCCCTATCTGGACGCGGCCTTCGCCCGCGTCGCGATCGACATGCAGCCGGCCATCGAGACAAACTCGATCGAGATCATGCGGCATGCCGTGATCTTGAATGACGGCATTAGTTTCCTGACCCCGTTCGACGTCGAGTTCGAGCGACGTGCCGGACGGCTTGCCTATGTGACGGTTCGCGAGCTATCTCACGACACGCAGGCGCTGATGCTGGTGGGCCATATTCGCGGCACCAGCGCGATCGCAAGCGTATTGGCGGAGATGCTGAAGGCAATGATCCGGGACGTCGCCAGCTGATACGCGGCCGACGGCGGGCGGGGCGGGATGATCATCGCGGTCGTCGGCGTCCGAGCCACGTTGCCGAAAGAGCAACACTACAGACGAAATTAAGTGCTTTTCACGCCCTCGCGGATATCTAACAGTGATCAAGGGCGTCATGGGGCTCATTGGCCCCAGGGTGGACGCACCACGGTGCATCCTGGACCCCCACCGAAACGGAAAACGACTGAGATGAAACTAAAATCGCATTGGTGGTGGGACCTCTCCGCGGAAGATTTCCGCCGTCTCGACATGAAGAGGATCGTCGCTGTTCTGCCGGTCGGTGCCGTTGAGCAACACGGTCCACATCTGCCCGTCCGCGTTGACACCGCCATTGTCGAGGGCATCATGCAGCACGCAGTTGCCCGGATGGCCGACGATTTTCCAGCACTTATCCTACCGACGATGTCGATCGGAAAATCGAACGAGCATTCCGCATTCCCCGGCACATTGACGCTCTCCGCGGAAACTCTCGGGCGCCTTTGGTACGAGGTCTGCGAAAGCGTTCATAGAGCCGGCGTACGGAAGGTCATCTTCGTCAACTCGCATGGAGGGCAACCGCAGGTCATGGAGATCGTCTGCCGCGAACTCCGTGTCAGGCTGGGAATGCTCGCGGTCTCCTCGCAATGGTCGCGCTTCACGGATCTTTCCGATCTTTTCACCGCGACCGAACGCAAACACGGAATCCATGCAGGTGAAATCGAGACCAGCGCGATGCTCCATCTCCATCCCGGTCTCGTCGACATGGCCCTTGCCGAGGATTTCCGGTCGCTGTCTCAGACTTTGGAAACGGAATGCGAACTCTTGATGCCGGAGAGCAACGCAGTCGGATTCGGCTGGCAAATGCAGGACATCAATCCCAAGGGTGCCTGCGGCAATGCGGCCCTCGCGGACGATAAGCGCGGCCAGCAGGCAATCGATCGCGCGGCCAGTCGGTTGATCAAGCTGATCTCGGAAGTCGACAACTATCCTCTCTCGCGCATACGAGCGACCGCGGATTTCACGCCCTCGGCCGCGGAGTGAGTCCAGGGCCGCGATACGTTCGCTCCGTTAGTTCACTGGGATGAAGTTTCAGCAGATGTCAGCAAGCTCTTTCCGACTCCCCGTCCTTCCGCCGAAGATCGAGACGTTGACATTGACGGACGGCACACGGCTCGAGGCAGACGTATACCGCCCGGCGACGCCGGGATCGTACCCGGTTCTGCTTCAGCGTCAGGCCTATAGCAGGCGGATCGCATGCAGCATCTGCTACGCGCATCCTGCGTGGTACGCCTCACACGGGTATATCGTCGTGGTGCAGGACGTCAGGGGACGCGGCACGTCGGAAGGGACATTCCGTCCCGGCGAAACCGAAGTCGAGGACGGCGCTGAGACCGTTGAATGGGCGGCACGTCTCGACGGAGCGAACGGCGATGTCGGGATGTACGGCTTCTCCTATCAGGCCTACAACCAACTGCTTGCGGCCGCAGGAGACTGCCCCTCGCTGAAGGCCCTCGCGCCGGCGATGGGCCCCTGGAGTCCGGCGCACTGGGTCTACGAGAACGGCGCCCTGCAGATGAAGCACATGATCGGCTGGGGCATTCAGATCACGGCCGAGGCAGCACGACGCGCCGGCGACGACGATGCCTTCAGCGCGCTTCAAGCCGTCGGAAGCAATCTGCCATTTGGTGGCCCGATCGCAGCGATGCCGCAGCTGCTTCAGAACTACCGGCATTATTCACACGTCATGGACTGGCTCGAAACACCTGTCGATTCGCCGTATTGGGACCGCATTTCCCCCGCGACACGCGTAGATGCCATTCGCGCCCGCCATTTGCCGATGCTGTTCGTCGGCGGCTGGTTCGACCCTTTCCTCCCGGCCACCGTCGAGTCCTTCCGGGCGCTCGCAGCCAGCAGCGAGGACACCCGACTCATTGTCGGACCCTGGATCCATTTTCCTTGGACACGGAAGGTCGGCTCAGTCGATTTCGGGCCCGATGCGCAACGCAACGTCGACGTCGATCATATCCGGTTCTTTGACCACGTTCTCAAGGGTTTGCCGAGCGAGGCTGAACATCGAAGGATCGAGCTGTTCGACATGGGACTGAAAACATGGCGGCAGTATCAGGATCTGCCTGACAACACCCAGGCCATGTTTCTGGGCGGCACGGGTCGGACATCGATGGACCCTCAAGACGGCATTCTTCGGCTTCGGCAGAACGCGGAGGACAATGTCGAGCATATTGTGCATGATCCTTGGCGGCCTGCACCGACGATCGGCGGCTACTACGGTGCTCCGACGGGGCCAGTCGATCGGCGGGTTGCCGATGAACGCGGCGACGTCCTGACCTTCACGACGGAAGCTGTCGAAGACGCGATCGAAGTGGTCGGCGAACCCGAGGTCGAGCTCGACCTCAGCTGCGACCGTCCGAGCTTCGATCTATCCTGCATCCTTTCACTGGTGACCTCTGACGAAAGGGTTCTTCAGATTTCCAGCGGGTATGCGCACTATCGCATGGCAACGCCCGGTCGATACCGGCTGAAGCTGGCTGCCACGTGTGCAACGCTAAAGAGGGGTGAGCGGCTGCGGCTCTCCATCGCGGGGGCGGATTATCCGGCATATCCCATAAATCCAGGAACAGGCGGGGATCCGGTCAGTACACCAAAGACGCATGCTGTCGTGACAACAATTGCGGTCTGGCACGGTCCGTCCCGGCGATCACTTCTCCGGCTGCCGGTGGGGCTCCGCTCCGAAATCGGTCCCTCCCCGCCTTAAGCTGGCTCATCCGTGCCGACACTCGCCCGTCGCGCAGCAGCACGAAAGACACTCAGTTCAAAAACGCGGCCCCTCCAAAGCGGCACATTTCTTGCCCCTGCTACCGGAACCTAGGGGAATTCCGGATGAAATTGACCAAAGCCGCCGCGACCATTGTCCTCTTGATGAGCCTTGCCGCGCTGCCCGCACCGTCCCAGGCGCAAGACAAGGTTTCAGTCGGGGTGTTCCCGGTCAGCTCATCTCTGCCCTACTTCGTTGCGCTGGAACGCGGGTTCTTCAAGGAGCAGAACATCGAGCCCGAAATGACCAAGCTGATGGGCGGTCCTCCGAATGTCGCCGCCATGATGACCAACCAGATCGAAGTGTCCGCGGTGCTGGTGATGCTCGAAGGCCTCAATGCCGATGTCAAGAAACCGGGCGTCGCGATGTACATCAGCCTCAACAGCCAGACCAAGGTCTGGAAGATGGAGCAGTTCGTCGTCCGCAACGGCTTTCCGGCGAATTCCATCGCCGACCTGAAGGGCGCCAAACTGATGTCCGCGCCGGGGCCGGCCAATCTCAACACCGCAAAAGCCGTCTTGGCCAAGAACGGTCTTAAGGAAGGCGACTACACCATCGATCAGCTCGACATGGGACAGCACGTCAACGCGATGACCGCCGGCACCTTCGACGGCGGCTATACGCTGGAGCCCAACGCGTCGATGATGATCAAGGCCGGTATCGCCCGCTCGCTCGAGGCCGGCGTGATCTCGAAATATATTCTGGGCAGCGAGACCGCCGACGCCTATGCCGCGGGCTGCGCGATGACCTCTGACTTCATCCAGAAGCGGCCCGATGTGGCGAAGCGTTTCGCGGCGGCGTGGGCCAAGGCGATCGCGTTCATCAATGCCAGCCCGGACGAGGCCCGAAAACACCTCGCCAAAAATACGTTCACGCCTGACAACGTGGTCGACATGGTCTCGATGCTTGGCTACGTCATGGTCGGCGATCTTAACCCGAAGCAGCTCGCCGACTTTCAGGCGCTTGCGGATTTCGGCACGTCGATCGGCGTCGTGCCGGAAAAGGTCGACGCCAGCAAGTTCCTGCAGAAATTTTGAGGCGCGCATGACCAGCTTGGCTCCGAGCATGGCGCGCCCGCCGACCGGCAGCTTTGACGAGTCTCGCCGGACCGCGCCGCATGTCACGATCCGCGGCCTGAGCAAGCACTATCCCGACGCCGTCATCTACGACCGCTTCGATTTCGATATTCCCCGCGGTAAATTGATCTCGGTGTTCGGTCCGAACGGCTGCGGCAAGAGCACGCTGATCAACATGATCGCAGGGCTGATCCCCGCCGATGCCGGCGAGGTGCTGTTCGACGGAAGGCCCCTCAGCCGCGTCAAGTTCGGCTATGTGTTCCAGAACTACCGCGAGGCGCTGTTTCCCTGGCTACCGGCATTCGACAACATCGCCTATCCGCTGAAGGTGATGGGGATCCCGAAGGCGGAACGCGAACGGCGGGTCGAACGGCTGGTCGCCCATCTCGGCGTCAAGATCGACCTCGCGCTCTACCCATACCACCTGTCCGGCGGCCAGCAGCAGCTGGTATCGATCATGCGCGCGCTGATCGTCGAGCCGGAAATCCTGTTCCTCGACGAGCCGTTCTCGGCGCTCGACTACGAGATGACCCTGTTCATGCGCGACCAGCTGCAGCGCGTATTCATGGAGACCCGGACCACGACGGTGCTGGTGTCGCACGACCTGGAAGAAGCCGTCTATCTCTCGGACTACGTGCTGCTGCTGTCGCGCCATCCGGCGCGCGTGGTCGAATTCGTCCCCTACGACGCGCCGCGGCCACGCACTGACAGGACCCTGTCGGAGCCGGGCTTCATCGCCACCAAGGCGCATTGCCTGAAACTGTTTCAGCACGAGGTACGCCGGGGATGACGAAATCCAATGCCCTGCTGCCACTCGTTGGCGTCGCCATGTTGCTGGCAATCTGGGGGCTCACGACAGCGCTGAAGCTGGTCGACCCCGTGCTGCTGCCGTCACCGCTCGCGACTTTCCGGACGCTGTGGGAGGGCATGCTCAGCGGCAAGCTCGGGGTCGATTTCCTCAAGACGGTGATACGAACGATCTCCTCGACCGCGATCGCGGCCGTGATCGCGATCCCGCTCGGTATCCTGCTCGGCTCTTCCGAAAAACTCTATCGCTCGGTGGAGTTTTTGATCGACTTCTTCCGCTCGACGCCCGCCTCCGCGATGTTCCCGCTGTTCCTGGTGCTGTTCGGCGTCGGCGACCGCACCAAGATTTCCGTTGCGGCCTTCGGCGCCGCGCTGGTGATCCTGTTCAACGTCGCCTATGGCGTGATGAACGCGCGCAAGACCCGCCTGCTCGCGGCAAAGGTGATGGGCGCGTCGCGTACACGCGTGCTGTTCGACGTGATGCTGCTGGAATCGCTGCCGCAGACGTTCGTGGGCCTGCGCAACGGGGTGTCGCTGGCGCTCGTCATCATCGTCGTTGCCGAGATGTTCATCGGCTCGACCGACGGCCTCGGCCAGCGCGTGTTCGAGGCGCAACAGCTGTTCGACATGCCCGGCATGTACGCGGCGATCTTTGCGGCCGGCGCCCTCGGCTATACGCTGAATCTGCTGTTCTTGCTGATCGAGCGCCGCTTCGTGCACTGGGCGGGGCGTTAATTTCAACTACCCAAACGTGGCGGCCAGCGGTGGACAAACAGCCGATTTTCATATTCGCGAGCAAATGCCAGCAATGGCCAATCGCGATTGGTCCCGGCGATGATCTGCAAGCCAACCGGTAGCGCGCCGTCCTCGACCACACAGGGCAGTGAAATCGCCGGTAACCCAAGTGCATTCGCAACCGGCGTGAACACCGCATGGCCGCGCGGGCCGACCGGCTGACCGTCGATCATGACGGGATATGGATCCGCGGCCGGCCACGGCATCGCCGCCGCGCTCGGTGTGATCAAGAAATCGTAGCGCTCGAACAGAGTTTCGAAGCCGCGCCTCATCGAAGCGATCATGTCCAGCGCGTCGAGATAGTCCTTGGCGCCGTATTTCTGCCCGGCCACGGCCATTTCCGCGATCGCAGGCGCGACCCTGTTCTCCCAATCCCG
>Ga0136846_1234955_pt1 | contig 26702 bp, 33 predicted proteins | sample HopSoiMetagenom2_FD_96841 | JGI IMG/M metagenome (GOLD analysis project Ga0136846, IMG submission 96841) | Grasslands soil microbial communities from Hopland, California, USA - 2 Assembly 2016 (version 4) | ecosystem: Environmental > Terrestrial > Soil > Grasslands | place: USA: Hopland... | reverse complement strand
CGCCGACTGCCACAGGTTCTCCAGGATCTCGGGGTTGAGGATGCCCTCCTCGAGCTCGCCGAACAGATCCACGTCGGTCTGGCCGCCGGCGGCGCGGTAGTCGTCGATCGTCACCAGTTGGAAGCGTTCGTTGGTGACGTCGACGCGGCCGTCGTTCCGGCTGTGAAGCGCGTACTGCCAGTTATGGCCGGCCTTGGCCTGGGCGGCGTAATGGGCCTGGACGTCCTTATCCTTGATGCGGGAGAGAGCGCGCGCCTCGCGCAGATTGATCCTGTCCTCGCGCATGGCCTGCAGAACGTCGGGGTGCAGGTCGGCCAGGGCGCCGAGCCTGCGGACGTCCAGTTCGATCAGCCCGCCCAGCGCGTCGGCGATCTTCTTGTCGGTCATCTTGGCCGACCGCATCTTCCCGATCGCGATAATGCAATCGACGATGTGGGGGTCTCGGCGATAATTGTTGGGCAGGTAGATGGCCTGCTTGATGGCCACGGGATCGGTGATGACCTCGACTTTCAGGAGGAAGTCGTCCGTAGCGACACCCTGGGCGATCAGGTGCTCGGCGCCCATGTAGCGTCGACGGCCTTCCAGGATCATGAGCGGCTTTTCGTTGGCGCCTTTGCCCGGGCGGGCGATGACGGCCATGACGTTGCCGGCGACAGCCATGGTCGAGGCCAGCTCGGGGATGTCGGCGTCGGCCGGTTCGCCGAAGCGCATGTTTTCCGGGGCGATGCCGAAGTCTTTGAAGGGGGCATAGCGAACGTCGGGCGTGGCGGCCGGCTTGGGGGCTGCGGATTTGGCCATGTCAGGAAAGTCTCCTGCGCCGGCCGGGCCTATCCCAGCGCTCAGCGCAACCTCCCCTGCCCTCCCTCTGCCCTTTAGGCAGGAAGTAGCGACTGGACGGGTTCAGGTGGTCGGGAACCTCGTCGCTGAAGTAGTCGCCAATGGCGCGCAGGGCGTCGATCCGGCGCTCGCGATGCCACCGATAACAAGCGAACTTGATGGCCTCGCCGAAGGGAGCCACTGCGTAGGTCGTCATGCCGGGCGCTTCGGATTCCAAGCTGATGGGATCGGGAAAGTGCGCCTCGCTCCAGTTTTCCAGACCGTCGCGAAAGGCGTCCAGCCACAGGCCGGCCTTGGTCGAGAGCGGGGCGTCGAAGCTGCAGGCGTAGTGCGGCCTAAGGGGCTCGCCAGCCTCGGCGATCTGTATCTTGGAGATCCGCAGGCCGAACGGTGGAACGCCGTAGAGGGATATGAAGGCGGCCAGGTGAAGCCTCGCCACTTCCTGCAGGAACGGCAGCAGCGCGTTGGAGTTGGCCTGCAGGGGCAGCACCGCGGCGGCTGGGGCCAGCGGCATGAGCGTAACCCGGGACGCTGGCGACTGGTCTAGCAGGGTGTTGAACTTGAACATGGGGTCTCACTGCGGAAGGACGGCGTTCATGGCCTGGTTGAAGTCGTTGTGGGGAAGGGGCGGCAATCGAAGACTGGCCTGCAGGCCAAGGTCGATGGCCCGGTCGTAGAGCTTGCGCGCTGAGCGTTCGCCGTCCTTGCCGCGATCGCCTGCGATCAGAAGGCGGCGCACGCCCGGCGGCGGCCGCCAGTGCCGAAGGTTCGAAGTCGAGAGCAGCGCCCAGGTCGGCCAGCCAAAGTGGTCGCGCGCTGAAAGGGCCGTGAAAAGGCCCTCGCCGACGCAGAGATCCGGACCGACCAGATCCAGGCGGACGGCGCACGGGCAGTCAGGAGAGCCAACGGTTTTGCGCGGCACGCGCAGGTGATCTGCCCGCCGGCCGTTCGGCATGAGGTAGGTGATTTCAATGGCCGTCAGGTCGCCGTTCTCCGCTCGTATGGCGGCAAGGAGCGCTGGTAGGGTCCGCGACTTGCCCTGATAGACGCTGACGGGGGTCTCATAGAGAAATCGCAACGTCTCGGCGCCGGGAAGCTCGCCGAGGATGCCGCGCTGCCGGCAATGAAGTTCAGCCAGTGTCCGGGCTATCGGGCGGCCCAGGTTCCACAACGTGCGAGCCTGGGCTATGCGCTCGGCGTTCGTGCGGTCCTCGTCGAACGAGCGAGGCGCGCCGGCCGATCCGGTGAGATAGTTGTCGCGATCCACCAGGCGGCGGGCCCGAAGATCATCGAGCACCTCAGTCCAGGGCGTGTCGTTGAACGTGTGGACGACGACCCGTCCATCCCGGTTGAGCGTCAGCGAGACCGACCGGTCCTTGGCGCTATGGCCTGGCGCTGGAATATTGGCGCGACGGCCCTTGTGGTAGACCTCGCCACCCATGGCGTGAACGATCAGGTTGAGGTTGGACATGGGGCTCGTCGCTCCGAAGGTTGGACAGTCCTGAGGTCAGGCCCGCATCCCGGGCATGGGGATTGGCGGGCGATAGAAGGCGGGTTCATCCAGGGCGAACCGGCCCAGGACCTCGCCCTCCCCTTCCCCTCCAAGGTCACTGAGGAGGCCGACTATTCGGGCGCGGCGCGCGGGCGCGGCAGACCGGTAGGCTGCGCGCAGAGCGGCCAGGCCGCCGGCCGCGTTGACGTAGCTGATCAGCTCGTCGCGGCGGGCCCGGACGCCAAGCTCGCGGGCGAGCGCCTGGCGGCGGCCCCTGGCCCCCTGCCCGCGGGTGATGATGACGGACCTCAACGGGTTTGCGTCGGCCGAGACCTCGATGTCCTGGGCTAGACCGCTATCGACGATCTGCGCCAGACGCGGCATCAAGCGGCTGCTGGCCATCGCGCCGAGGATATGGACGGCCTTGGGCCGGGACACCTGCAGGAATTCGGTGAAGTCGCGCGGGGCCACGGCGACGGCGTTGCTCGGTATCCCGACAACGAAGTCGTCGGAGCCGAGAAGGCCAGCCAGGTGGTCGAAGGCCTCCGAAAGGGTCAGCTGACCGGTGTGGATGGGGATCAGGGCCCGCGAGACGCCCCTGAAGGCGATCGTGGCGCCGATGTAGGCGCGATGGCGCTTTGCCAGGGCCAGCGAGGCGGCCTGGTCGCCAACGACATCCGGCATGACGAACAGCGGCGGGGGAGCGGGCTCCTCGGCGAGGTTGTAATCGCCAATGGCAATCTGGAGCTGGTCGTAGCCTCGGTGAACGACATCGAAATTGATGGCGGGCACGTCGCCGGCGTCACGCAATCGGCGCTGGAAGGCGCCGAACGCTCCGGAGTCCACGAATGAGGGCGTGTTGTAGTCGACGATGACCCGGGCCAGCTCGAGGAGCGCGGCGGCGGAGATCTCGCCAATCTCAACGCCGACGCCGTGGCCTGCCCACGCTGCAGCGACGAAGTCGTTGGCGCGGGATAGGCCTGACGCGTACCGGGTGATGCAGCCGGCGAGCTGGTCGATGGCGCCCGCCGCGCCCCCGGCGAGGAGACGCAGACTCGGCCTATGATGGCGATCGGCGTGATGCGCCAAGGCCTGTGCAGTGGGCATGAGACGGATCCCGGGCGCGGCGCGACGCGCCTAGTGGATGGTGATTGGCTTTCGGTTGGCGAGGGCCAGCAGTCGCGCCTGGGCGGCGGCCTGCACCTCACTGGGATCCGCGCCATAGGCGACTGCGTGAAGGACCTCGGACTGAATGGCGAGGTCGACGGCCTCGACCAGGACCGAGCGAGGAACTTGCTCGGTGTAGATAGCTGCGTGGGCGAGATGCTGGGCTGCTGCGAGAGCCAGCCCTGCAGGTCCGAGCAGGCCGCGCTCACGGATCACACGGTCCAGACTTGCGGTACGTTCAGCGAACATCTTGGGGAACCGAATATCGCCCCACAAGGACAGCGGATTGGCGATGCTGACGGCAAGCTTCCAGCGCGGATCCTCGGCAACATCGTTGGAGACCCGCTTGGCGGGGTCGTATGCGATCGTGTTGAGGATCTTGACCAGGACCTCCCCGACAAATCGGACCGCGTCGCTGCGCGAAAGGCGATTGAGGTGAGTGGCGCAGGCGTCTTGCTCGAACAGATGCGGCAAGGCCAGCTGAGCGGCGGACTGCATGGGGATCTCCGCGCGTCTGGCGGGGTGTTTCCCCGCCTTCCTGACGCACCAGACCCGGCCCTCCCCTTTTCCCTTTCAGGCGATTGCAGCTTCACTCGTCCCGATCGGTCCAGGCCAGGTCGAACACATGCGGGAAATAGTCGGCGCAACGGAACGCGCCGGCGTCGCTGGTGATGTCCTCGGGGTTTTCGACGACGTAGACCCGCCCGCTCGAGCCGGCATGGCGCGGCTTTTCGGCTTGGCGGAGATAGACGGTGGCGCCGTCGCGAAAGGTCAGGGCTTGTCCAGGCGCGACTTCGCGCCCGCTCTTGTCGAGCAGCTTCATGTTTGGTCTCCAGGTTGGAAGGGGTGCTAGGCGGCGACGGGAGCGTGGGGCTCCCAAGCCTGCAGGGCCAGGTCGAGGACGCCCTGGGCGACTTCGGCCAGGGCCAGGCCGCGAGTGATGAGGATGCCGATCGGCGGGTCGTCGGCCGGGTCGATGGCCCGCTGGACGAGTTGTGGGTCGAAGATCTGGGTCGTGGTCGAATTGACGGCTACGATCTCCAGGCGCTTGGGCAGCGGCGCGATGGCCGTGAGCATTTCAGCCAGGGCCTCGCGGGGCGTGCCATGCGTCACGCGCACCGGGTCGAGACAGCCTGACGACAGCCTGGGCGCTCGGTAGGTGCGGTACGCGATCTCTCGAGCAGGCGCGGCCATCGCCTAGATCCATATCCCGAGAGCGACCGTTGCGTGCTGCGAGGCCGAGATCATGGCTCGGCGCCCTTCGGCGTAGCTGGCGAAGGCTCGTATGTGGCTGGGAAGATAGCTGCGTGCTGGCGGCATCTGGGGATCCTCATGCTAGGCGCGGGAGCAGATCTCCCCTTGGCCCTGTCACCCCAGCTCCGCCCTCCCCTGCCCTTTCAGTGCACCAGGATCCGTTCGACCTGCAGCGGAACAGCGAGCAGGTGTTTGACGCGCTCATGCCGGCGATCGAAGCTCATGGCCTGCAGCTCGGCCGCCTCGTCGATGGGCAGCATCTTGGCCAGCTGGTCGGCCAGGCAGTTGACCAGGGCGCCGCCGACGCCCCGCCCGTGGGGGTGCTTAATCGGAAACCCCTCGGCCCCTCGCGGCTGCCGCTGTTCTGTCGTGTAGAGATAGGACAGCACGTAGAAGCGCAGGGCCTGGTTGTCGCCTTCGTCTAGGAACTCGCCGACCTTCAGATCGCCGGCGGCGCGGATGCGCTCGCCCCACTTGATGAGAAACGCCAACTCTTCGTCGCACACAGAAACGCACTCGCACTGTTATTGTGACGTTTTCCGCGATCTTGCACGCCGGCGCAATGCGGCGTTTTCGCTTCAGTTTTCGAAACCACACCCTCCAAAAAGGAACGCCAGAGCTTCCGGGTTAAGAGCCTTCAACCAAGCAAGTTCCTATCAGGGTTTGCGTGCGGTCAGTTGAAAGGCTGCTGATAAGTGTGGCCTTGAACCGTCCAGTAAGCGGCCCCAACTGGCCGCTCTCGCGCGACAAGGTAAGCACATCGCCGCTGTCGCCGACGACGGTGGCAGCCATCCCATCGGGATCGCTTCTGACCAGAGACCAGCGATGGCTATTTGTCGCCCTGGCCGTGCCGTCTAAGGCCAGGGTCGCCCGATCTGTGCTTCCGCCATTGATTGTCAGGCTCTGCGCCACAGGCACCACGCTCCGCTGATAAGGCGGCGAGGTCTTCACCTCGACGTAGGCCCCAAACTCGCACGCTATAGTCAATGCCTCCGCGTGTGCGGTCCCGGCGACTACCATCCAGCCGATAGTCGCGACTGCTAGTTTCTTGGACGTTCTCATTGCGAGCCTGGCAGCCCGGGGAGGATGAAACGCTGCGGCTTGGGCATCATCGAAATGAGTTCGCCGGGCCGGCACTTGTGTGTCCCGGTGGGGCTCTTGATCCCCTCGTAAATCGCGTTTGAACTGGCCAACGCGAAGACGTGGAAATTACTGTGAAAGCCCACCAAAGCCGCGACGATCTCACTCTCATCGGTGTTGAAGCGGTAAGCAAACTGTTCCGCTACGTGGTGGCGCCCCGCCACTAGCGTTTTGTGCTCGGGGAGAATGGTCAGGAGTGTATGCGCAGTGACTTCAGGCAATCCACCGTTCAGGAACCAGAGCGTTTCGATCCGGCCATCGAGTGGAAGGGCCTGGCCCGTATGTTCACGGAACAGAGCCATCGCCAGTTTGGCGGAGAATACGTCCAGGTATGCCTTCGTGAGAGGCCCGTCGGCACGCATTTGAATCTTCTCGACGAGCAATCCACTAGGTCGCTCAAGCAGCATCGGTCTAGCTTTGTTCTTGTCGAGAACCTCCGCCAGAACGCCCGGTGCGCGCATGTCCAGCATTCGCCGCAGGTCGAGCATTTCATGAGCGCGCCAGCTCGACATATCGTCGTCGATTCCAAGGCGCGCGAAGAAGCTCGCGACTAGGTCAGCACCCCTTGTCCCGTTATTGCACGTCCTACAAGTTGCATATTCCATTCCCTTCAGACGTCGGCGCTGCCTGAACATGCCGATGGGCGGCATATGTTCGAGAGTTATCTGATCTTGGGCTGATGTGTTCGCGCAGTAAACGCAACGAGGTTCGCCATCGACGATCGATCGGTGCGTGCGATGGTTGCGCGGGCTACCGTCTTTTCCACTACGCGGCATGGGTCAGCTTCAATTCATCGCCGAACACATCGCTCAGAGTGCGTAGGCGTTCAGCCTGCCAAAGCGAGTGGTTGAGCTGCTTTTCGGGGAGTCCCTCACCGTAATCTCGGTCCCGCGCGAAATTGGCGTCCATTTCCGCCCGAACCGCTTGGGAAGCGCATATGCTCATCCAGATCGAGTGTAAGTCGTCAGAGACTGAAGGTCGGAAGAGAAATGTGGCCTGATCCTTGGCGATAAGGAAGGCTGTCTCGCGCTCATCACCTCGCGCCGGCCGCTTTGAGTCCTGGATCGCCTGGCTCAAAATGTGTCGCGTCGCGTCGTACACAGCGAACCGCTTCTCGAACAGGTCGGCGCGGAGCTTAAGTTCGTCCAGCGCTACTTGCTTTTGCAGTATTTCAGCTTGCCTGCCGGCGATGTCGGCCTGCCTACCAGCAATATCTGTTTGGGCACTGGCGATCCCCGACTGGCGCACGCCGATCACCACGGCGGCGATCACCGCCAAGATACCCGTAACCAGGGTGGCGAACGCCTCCCAGGTGAATGCAGTCCACTCAATCGTTCCGCCGCACATAGTTTCCCCTCCCCGTGGCAGCGCCATCTTACTGCCGCTCTCGGCCCATGGCTCGCTGTATTGGAGCCGCTCGGCGCCCCCGGCTTGCAACCCGGCGGATATCTCCTACATTGTAGTAGGTGAAGGAGATCCGGATGCGAGACACCCTCGGAAATTTCGAGCACCAGGTGCTCCAGGTTCTGCAGCAGGAGCCGAACGACGCCTATGGTCTCAACATCCTGAAGCGGATCAAGGCGCGCAGCGGCAAGGAGCCGTCGGTTGGCGCGCTCTACACGACCTTGGATCGGATGGAGAAGAAGGGGTTCGTCAGTTCCTGGTGGGGCGACGCGACCGCCGAGCGCGGCGGACGCCGCAAGCGCTACTACAAGATCACCGGCCAGGGCGTGTTTGCCCTCAACCGCACGACCGCCCAGGTCCAGGCCTTCGTGCCGGGTCTGCTGCCGCAGGGGGCGTAGCCATGGATTGCAAAAAGACGATCTGGCAGAAAGTGTCTCCGGTTTTGCCGGCGTCCAAATTGCCGAAGCCGGAGTTTCCGACCCTCACCACAACTGAGCTGGCACAATGGACGGTGCGGCTCGCGTCCTACGTGGATACGCTCTCGGTGATCCTCCGAAAATTGGTCAACGGTCTGCGCCAAGAGATCATCCGCCATGAGCATCTCGCCACGTCCGGTTCGTCGGTCCGGGTGATTTCATCCGACAATCGTGGAATGGCGCTCACGGTCGGACAGGCGCTGTCAGCGCTGCTGCCCAGCGCGCCTCGTGACCCGGCGCTGATCATGGCGGTGCACGCCGCATTGATCGTGACTGCCCAGGTCGGAAACTGGAACCGTGGGTTTGAGTCGTCAGAGGTGGCCGATCACGTGAAGCCGATGGCCGATCAGCTGGATCAGGTCATCGACACCCTGAACGAACGGCTTACAGCCCACCAGCCGCCGCTTCGCTGAAACTGAACTCCCGACCGTCCACCCTGCCCGTGCCATGCGAGGCAAACCCCGGAGGTCCGAGATAGGACCCGAGCTCCGGGCTACGGACGGTAGTTTCGGACTAAAAGCTGCTGCCCGTTCGGAAAATAATGGGCTCTCGCGCGGGCTTCGGCTTCGAACTCCTCCGTCTTCAGCTGCGCGGCTTCGAATAATTCCTCCTGCAGCAGAGGCCTCAACGCGGTGAAGCGGCGACGATACAGATCAAGCTCGTGGAGCTTCCCCGGAGGTCGAGGCTCCATGTGTACCCGCAGGCCCATACGCTTCAGCGCCGCCTCGATGGCTGCCGCTTCTGCCAGGTAGCTGGCGATCCTGTGGGAGTCCTCGATGTCCCAATCTTCCTCGGGCGCTTCTCGGTCCCAATCGCTGATGGTCTCGATCATGGCCTTGAATCGCGTCGTGGCCTGGGTGACTGCCGACCGGCGTTCGTAGGCTGCCGCGGTCTTCGCTCGACGAGCGGCCTTGCCCCATTTCGTATCGTAGATCCACGCAACGGCCGAGAGTGCGCCGGCGGCCAAGGCGCCGACGCCGAGCCCGAAGCCGAACGGGTGCGCGATCAGGTAGGCGCTGAGTGATGGGACCCAGCCCTTGAAGAAATTCAGGACGACCGCGAAGCTGGCAATGCCGAAGAAACCCAACAGGCCAATGACCCAGGTTGTGGTTTCACCAAAGGCTTTCAGGATCGCGCCGGCCGATTTCATGGTCGGACTGTGAGGGGATTTCCCCGCACGGTCTAGTTCCCGATCGGCGGGGCGTGCACCACCTCCCCGCGCCATGCGAGGCAATCCCGGGAGGGCCGAGACAGGACCCTGGCTCGGGTCGGCGCAGCCGACTGGCGAGCGGTCCGCGCCCAGCGCGGAGGCGCCCAACCTGCCCTTCAAGCTGCACAACTGAAGCTAGTTAAGATACGCAACTCGCCAATTCGACTACGGTAATGACCCCTTACGGTAGTCGCCGAGCCTAGGATTACCGGGCCGCCGGCGGCATCAAAATTGGAGCATGTTGTACCGAGTAGCGTAGTTGCAGACCCAAGCCAGTTCCGCGTCCTGTAGTGGCGCCCACGAGACTCCTCGCGCTTTTTTGAGCGTGTGGGTCTTCTCAGACCGAATCCACCTGTGCCATAGAGGTGTCGCCGTGACGCCGACCGCCATGTCCTTAGAAAGGCATGTGCGCAGGTGAATATAGATCTGATCAAGACGACCTTCGGGTTTGTCGCCGACCACTACGTCGCCGTTTCGGTGGGCGCTCTGGTCTTAGCCGCCAGCCTTCGCCAGGCGGTCAAACTGTCCAAGAAGCAGGGCAAGGAAGCTCAGCTGCGTCACCAGCGTATGGAGACGTCGGCTAGCAAGGTCCTGGCCAAGATCCGCTCCATGGTTCCCATGCAGAACCCCGGCCCGGTCTTCGCCTACCTGCGCAAGATGAACCCCTATGCGTTCGAGGAGATGATCCTCCACGAGCTGGAGCATCGTAAGCTGAAGATCCGCCGCAACGCCGCCTATTCGGGCGATGGCGGGATCGACGGGACGTTCTTCCTGGACGACCAGAAATGGCTCGTCCAGGCCAAGCGCTACGCCCAATACGTCAAGAAGGAGCACGTCTGGGCGTTCGACGCGGTGTGCAAGGAGCACAAGGCCAAGGGCCTGTTCGTCCACACCGGGAAGACGCCCAAGGATCTGCTCGAGCTCAAGCGCCAATGCGGCGTCGTCCGGATCATTTCCGGGGAGGAGCTGATGCAGCTGTTCTCCGGCCAGGCCGTCGATCTGCGCACGCCCGACGAAGTCGCCGCCGCCCGCAGGGCGGCCGCCCTGGCCACGCCCGCGCCGGTCCGTGGCGCCTTGACCACGGTGGGTTGAACAAATGGCAGCTGCGACCGCGCGTCACGCTTCCGTGCAACCCCACATAGACGATACGTCAACACAATCTGTCGGAAGCTCGACAGAGCTTCACTATGCCTGGTGGGAGCGCCTGGCTCAGCTGCGCGACCGCCCCGTAATGACAGCGACGTACAACCAGGCCGAAGCGGCATTCGCGTCCGCTGAGCACTTCATCTCGTACTGGGCGAGCCGGGCCGAGCGCCTGGGCTGCCAGCCGGTGCATCTGCTTCGGCCGCCATCGGCCCTCGGCGTCGATGACGGCGGCCTGGCATGGCGCTGGGAAGGTGTCTTGGAGGCCGTAGGGGTCTCGGAGGGACAGGTGTTCGCCGCCGGGCCCGAGGGTTTGGCCAAGATCTACCGGCTGCTGCCTGACGGTGGCGTGTCGATGGTGAGAGCGCTGCCGCGGTCGGAAGTTGCGGAGCGATCAGTAAGCGTGGGGGAGATCGGCTAGTGTTTCGAGAAAGAGATACCATTCGGGCGCTCGTGACCGAGTGGCTGCTGAGCAATTCGCCCGGCGCCGACGTGATCGCTGATCTGAACCCCGTCTTCGGGGGTTGCAAGGTCGACCTGGTGGCCGTCAAGGCGAGCGGGCTGGTCGCGGTCCTGATCCCCAAGGGGGGATGCGTCACCGAGCTGCTGGGGCGCGTGGACGCGTCCAAGGGCTTGGCCGAGACGCTATGGGTCGTCACCACACCGGAATTCGAGGCGACGACGCTGGAGTTCATCCCCGTCGAGGCGGGCGTTCTGGTCGTCGATCCGGCCGAGGAGTCAGTGCGGATCCGACTGAGCGGGCGGCGCAATCTGGTCGATAGCCGCGCGCTGGCCAGGCTCCTCACCATCCGCGAGCTGCAACGGCTGACAGGCCTGGAGACGCGCGACTACGGCGACCTGGTGCGCGACCTGGTCGACACGCGAAGCGGCCGGATGATGCGCGAGCATGTGTGCGCCGTCCTGCGCGGGCGCGATCGAGAGCCGGTGAGCTACAGCGTCAGCGAGGTCGCCGGCGTCGCCACCCATCGCAGCAGCTTGCGGCGCGCGGCGGCCATGGTCGCAGCGTCCGTGGTTGCGGTCTTATCAGGGGCGTTCCCGCTGGACGACGCCTTTGCAGCGCCGGCCAGGACGATCGAAGGGCCCGCCATGGCCATCGATGGGGACACGATCCGCGTCAATCAGCGGCCTGTTCGGTTGTGGGGCGTCGATGCTGTCGAGCGCAAACAGACGTGCGTCGCCGATGGTCGGCCCTACGGCTGCGGCGAGAAGGCGACCGGCGCCCTGGCCTCGTTCCTAGGCTCAACTCCGGTGCGTTGCGAAGTGGTCGACACCGACAAGTACGATCGCTCGGTCGCGCGCTGCACGTCCAACGGCCGCGATGTTGGCGGCTACATGGTCTCGATCGGCTGGGCCCTGGACTACACGGCCTACTCGCACGGCGCCTACCTGGTCCAGGAAGCCCGCGCGCGATCGGCCAAGCTGGGGATCCACGGCGGCGCGTTCGTGCAACCGGCCGATTATCGGCGGACAGAACGGGCCGAGGCGCTGTTGAGCCGCACGGGATCGACCGCCCCCGCCCCTGCAGAGGGATGCGCGATCAAGGGTAACATCTCCAATGGCCGGCGCATCTACCACATGCCCAACCAGGCCGACTACGCGGCCACGGTCATCGATGTGTCGCGAGGCGAACGCTGGTTTTGCTCACGCGGCCAGGCGGAAGCGGCGGGATGGTTCGCGGCCAAGCGCTGAGGGAGTTCGAACTAACTTGACGGCCTACTTGAAGCCGGCGGCGCCGGGGAAGAACGATGGTCCTTCGGGGCTCTCGACAAGGGAGAAGGCATATCCACAGTCATCGTCGTAGCGATGGCCGCTGAGCGATCCGCTGCGCAGTCGCTCGGCAACCTGATCAAGCTGAAAAGCCAAGTCCTCGACGCTGTGCCGCCGAGTGCCTTGAATGCGCACCGTCAACTGCTGCAGCGGATAGGCGCGCTCCCGCCAGGACGCAGATACCTCTTCGTACTCGGGAACGATCGGATTGGTGTCGGAGGGTGTGGTCGGGGTTGGCATCGAATCCTCTGGTGTCTGCATTGTCAGCCGATGGCGTTGTCACGGCCGGCGAAGTCCAGAGCGCTGATACGGCGCTCGAGGAGATGAACTCGTTGTCGGATCTCCTTGCCGGCGGCCAGCGAGCTTGCGGTCACGGCCACCTGGCGTAGGGCCTGCAGCGCGGCCTGGGCGTCGCCCAGCTCGATTAGGGTTTCGTAGGCGCTCGCCCAAACGGCCTTTCGTGTCGCAAGGGCTTCCTTCGCATCCAGGAAAGGCACGCGGACCATCTGAGCGCTGGCCGTGGCGGCCGCCGTGAGAGGCCGAAGGCCGCCGGCGTCGATGCGCGCGGTCAGAGTGTCGGCGTCAACGCCGTCGGCCAAGGCTGCGACAAGAGCGTCGGCCAGAGGCGCGAGACGGTCGTTGACGAAGCCCAGGCGCGCGAGCGCTTCGTCATAGGGAGCGGCCCAAGCTGGGTAGTTCAACGCGGCGACCGCGACCGCGGCATGGAAGGGGTTGATACGCTGATGGGCGGCGTTGCGGACCGCATTTAGAGGCGTTGCGGCGACACCCGGCCCCTCCCCTCGTGCTGGCTTGCTGTTTCCGCGCCCCAGGAGGGCGTCTAGGCGGCTTTTCAGGTCCTCGGCGTAGGCGAGCGCCAGATCCGGGTCACTGATGCCCTTGGCAAGGCCTCTGAGGCGCTGCGCGAGGCCTGCGCGCGCCTCGGGAGTGTCGAGGGGCTGACGGTCGCGTTCCCGCACAAACAGAGCCTCCGCGAAAGGCGACGCCAGAGAGATCTGGCGGAGAAGCGGCTGGGGTCCTTCGGTGCGGTAGATCTCGTCGGCATCCTTGCCTTGAAGGTCCGCGAACCGAAACGACTGGCCAGGTCCAATCAGGGGCAAGGCCGCGTCGATCGCGCGCCTGGCCGCGCGCCGTCCAGCGTCGTCGCCATCGAAGCACAAGACCGGTTCTGGGTGCAGGCGCCAGGCGATCGCCATCTGGTCTACGGTCAGGGCGGTGCCCATGGGCGCTGCGGACGGGATGCCGGCGCGGTAGCAGGCGATCACGTCGAAATAGCCTTCGACGACGACCAGAGGGCGGTCCGAAGTCGCCAGCAGGGCCCTCGCCTGGGGGGCGCCGTACAACACCTTGCCCTTGGAAAACACGGGGCTGTCGGGGCCGTTGAGGTATTTGGCGCGCGCCTTTGGCGACAAAGCTCGCCCTGCGAAGGACACCACCCGGCCGCGTGCGTCCAAGATTGGAAAGATGATGCGGTCGTTGAACCGGTCGATTGGCCGCCCGCCTGCGGCCGGCTCGACCAGGAGCCCAGCCGTGAGCAAGTCGGCTTGCGCCGCGCCCTTGGCGACCAAGTAGTCCTTCAAGGCCGTCCGATCGGGTGGGGCGTAGCCGACGCGGAAGGTCGCCAACTCGGTGGCGGGGATCTGGCGCTTGTCGAGGTAAGCCCTGGCCCCCTCCCCTGCTGGCCGATGCAGCTGCGCCTCAAACCAGGCGGCGGCTTGCTCGAGGAGGTCGGTCAGGGAACTGCGGGCCCGATCCTGGGCGGCGTGCTGTGGGCTACGCTCGGGCAGCGCCATCCCTGCTTCAGCCGCCAGGCGCTCCACGGCCTCGGTGAAGCTCAGCTTTTCGGTTTCCTGCAGGAAGTTGATGATGTCGCCGTGCTTGGCGGTCGAGAAGCAGTGGTAGAACCCCTTGTCGTCATTGACGAAGAACGAAGGGGTCTTCTCCTTCACGAAGGGCGAGAGACCGGCATATTCCCTGCCCTGCCGACGCAGCTTCACGGTCTTGCCGATGACGTCGGAAGGCCGCAAGCGAGCCTTCAGCTCGTCCAGGAACTGCTGGGGAAAGCGCACCAGGTCTTAGGCCTTGGCTTCTCGCAATGCGGCCAGGGCCTCCTCGATGACCTGCGCCACCGGGATGTTTCGGTCGTTGGCGATACGATTGATCTCGTTCTTTGTCTCGAGCCGAAGTCTGGTCGAGAACGGGGTGTCGCGGCGCACCAGCTGGCGCTCCCGGAACACGATGCCCTCCTCGACTGGCGAGGGCGGCGCGATCGGCCGTTGCGGCGCGAACTTGGCGGCGGTCGGCGCAAGCGCGGCCGCGGGGATCGGGGCGCGGTCCTCGTCTTCGAGTTCGGCCAGGAGGTTGCGGCGCTTCGGGGTGGATTGTTCGGGCATGGGATCCTCCGTTAGGCCGCCGCGCGGGCGGTCTTGAGAAAGGCTACGGCGCTCAGGGCCAGCTTGCCGGCGTCGATGATCGACTTCTCGACGTTGGGGACCAGGGTACGGTCCAGCCCTTCCAAGGTCGTCGAGTAGGAGAACATCGCCTTGTAGGGCGTGCGCTCGTAAACGGCGCCCAGCACCGGAAGACCCGCGTCCGCCACGTCCTTGTCCAGAAGAGCCATCTCACGCGATTTGACCGAGGGCACTCGGCTCCAGACCAGACCGTGAGGGATGGTTCGACCGGCGTGAGTACCGGCATTGCGGATCATCTTCTGAGTCTTCAAGGCGTCGGTGACGTCCAGAGTGCTGGGATTGGCTGGGATCAGGACGAGATCCGACGCGCCGGCGGCGAAAATCATGGTGACGTTCGCGGTGCCCTCGACGTCGACGAGCGTCACGTTGGCGCCTTCGCGCTTGCTGCGGGCAATCTCATCCTGGATCGAATGCTCGTCGGCCGACCGTACGGTGATGTTGTCCCTACGCGCCGGGCCCTTCGCCCAGTCGAGCAAACGCCCTGCCCGGTCCGCGTCGATGATGTCGACGCGGTAGCCGTCCGCCGCGAAGGCGCCTGCGAGAACCAGGGTCAGGGTTGATTTTCCAGCGCCGCCCTTGATGGACGCCATGGTGATCACCGGCACGATGCAGTCTCCTTGTTGAAGCGATGCCGAATGCGCGTCGAGTGATTAGCGGCGGGAAGTCGCATCGCTGACGACAGCACTGAGCGGTGTTGACGTACTCGCACCGTATTTCACGCGTGGGCATGGCGCAAGCACTTCGTCATCCCGTTGACAGCGCCACTCATCGGTTTCGCACTGCTGTCGTCGCGATTGCGACGAAAAATCGCAGGGTTGTCGACGTGCATTCGTATTGCATACGTCATGTCAGCAATATGTATACGTCATGCAAGCACGTCGCTTTCGCCCTGCAAGCGCCACCTAATGCAACACCTGGCCCGGCTGGCTGATCCGCGCCAGGCGCATCCAGCTCTGCCGAAGGAGAACCGGCTCAGCGCCTTCACGGATCTTCTTGATGATTCCGTAGAAATAGGCCCGCCGATTACGCACGCCAGGAACAAACTCCGCAAGCAGCGCGGCCACTGAGAAGGCCTTTTCGCCTATCTCACGCGCCAAGCTTCGAATTTCGAAGTCAGGGAGCAATAGCGCACGGTTCGCGCTCGCAGACCCATAGGCGAACACAAGAGACTGCCGCGTGGGGTATCGGGCCGGGTCGCGGAAGAACTCAAACCCTTTTGGCTTCAAAATGGCCGGCAGGGCGGCGAGAACGCTCGCGGAGCTGGGAAGGTCGAGCAGGACGCTCGTTGGCGCGCCGAGGCCTCGCAGATCGATCTCGATGACTTCTTGGTCGTCGACGATCGAGGGCAGCAGCAGCTGATCATCACCGGCCGGAACGCAGGGGAGGGCGCTTTGGCCCTCCGCGGCGCCTGCAGGCCAACAGCGATCGCCGAATTCATCTTCCTCAACGTCTGGCCAATCCTGGGTCGATCCGGACATGGCGGGAGAAGGGGAGGGCCCCCGTACGTCTCCTCGCCAAGCCTCTTTGTACGCTTCTGAGTCCTGAGGACTATTCGTAGGAGTAACTTGCTCCACGTCCATGTCATGCAAGCCCGACATTTCTGTCACGCATGGAGCAGCATCAATCACCGCTCCAGCAAGGGCTTCGACAGTCTGTTCACAAAGGCTCAGCGACATGGCGAGGGTGTCCAGATCAGGACTTTGCCGGGTGGCGGCGATTACCTTCAGGGCCCGTTCGCCAAGAGCGACCATCTCAGGATCAATCGGGTTGGCCAGAAGACCAAGTAGCTGGGTCTTGTAGGCCGAGAGCCGGCGGCGCCTTGCCCGAGCCTCCAGGAAGTCGGCTAGCGCGGCGTCCTTTGCGTCGGACAATTCGCAGAAGCGAGCGATCAGCGGCCGAAGATCAAAGCCGTAGACTTCATCGGGGGCGGTGTGGTCGCCGCGGATCCAGCGCTGGCGGTTGCCGCTGTCGCGCATGAGTAGGAGACCTGCACCTACCAGCTCGCCGATCAGGCGCGCGATGTGCCGGGTCGTGCATTCGAGCCGAAAGGCCAGGTAGTCGTTCTTGAGCGTCGCCACCAGCTCCAGGCCGTCGGTCGGGCCTGGCTCACCGACCTGTGACCAGGTCCGAAAGTTCTCCGGTTTGTGGTGCTTGACGATCAGGCGGAGGAGATCGCGGGCTCGCTGGCTGATCCCGTATTCCTTGCAGTCCAAGTCGTCGATCGCGCGCAGGACATGTGTCTTGGACTTGCCGTCCGGCAGCCCTCGCCAACGCTTGGCGGCCTGGGCCGCACTCAGCGTTTTGGCCGTAACAAGTCGTTGCCCCCGCGCGTTGGCGCGAGCAGCTTCATGCGTCTGCATGACGTCTTCTCCCCAAAAGGGGAGGCCTGTTTCGGGCAAAGCTCCGCCGTCGCCGAAATCAGCGTTTTCAGTTGATTGTGCCGGGGGGACGCGGTAGAAACGCGGTGAGATCGTTTTTGACTTAGAACGGTTTTCCGTTCTTAAGCTGCGTTTCTATCGCGCCGCCGGACCTTCGGGTTCGGCGGTTTTTCTTTGGCGGAATCAGTCCTCCAGCTCTACGTTCAAGCCGGATAAAGCGGGCGCCCGCGATTCTCGTCAACATCCTTCCTACCGCGCGGTAGGAAAATGTTTCAAATCAACGCGCAGTAACGCCTTGTTAGGACTTAGCTGTTTAGGCGGATTTACTGCTAAAACGGCAGTCTAGGCGGCGACGGATGCGTCGCCCGAAGACCAGTGCCAGCGCTCGCTGCGGGCAATAGCCGCCTTGCGAGCATCTTCGCTGGTGCTGTGAAGCAAGCGAGAGGCGAACGAATAAAGCACCTCGCCCTTGGTCGCGTCAGCAGCTTCTGCAATCTCTGCCAGAGCCTCAGCAAGATCCGGTCGCACGGAAAAGACGCGAGAAGGGGCTTGGCGCGGCATGCGCTCAACAGGGAGAAGCGCGGCCGAGGCCTTGCGCATCTCAGGCAAAAGGCAGCGCCGCAGCATTTCAGGGACCGAACAATCGACGTCACGTGCCGCCCGGCCGAGCTGGGCGAGCATTTCATCGGACATCCGAACCTTGACGTTCGCGAACGGTTTCACGTGCACTTCGCCCCTGACCATAGGATCAATATGGACGATTTCACGCTAGGACTCAAGGCTAGGGCGCTCTTTTTCCTAGAGAACATTCGTCGCAGGTGAGAGTAGCGGCAGGGGCCCAAAGACTTCGCTGGGCTTGCTACTCCTTTTGCAGACGGGCGGCCGCGCAAGTCTGCTACTCCTTTTGCATCGCACCTTTACGTTGCACGCGGCCCGGAAACTTGAAGGAAAGCATTCGCAAGCGCTCAGACCTGATTCTGCGAGATGATTTCGTGACTTGCTGACCCAGCCTCACGCAATCTCGCCCTTCAGGCGCAGGAGCAGGTAGGTGGTGCGCGCCGAGAGCGCCACCGACCCACGGTAGAACAGCTTCTTGTTGGCCGCCGCGGCGCTGGGGAGAACGTCGCGGGCCGGCCGCTCCGGTGTTATGACCGCTGCGCGCATCAGGCTGATGGCGCCATCAGAGCCCAGAACGTGCGCAACATAGAGGTCACCAGCTGACGCCGGCCGGCCAGTCGCCCGTTGCCAGGCTTCGGCATTGTCACGCGTGAGGTGGCCGGCCAACAGGGACGCAAGCTGCGGGTCCATACGCAGCGCCAGGATGTGGGCGCGCATCATCGGATCGGAGACGACCGGACGGCCGCCGGCGGTCAGCTGGATTGCACTAGCCTCCCGGGCGTAGCCGTAGCGGGCCCCGTGTTTGCGCATGAGGCCCAACCAGGTGGCCTCGACAAACTGAAAAAGACCGGTAGCCGAGCTGGTGGTCGCCCTAGCGAATGGATTGAAGGCGGACTCGCGGCGCGCCGCGCGCTGCAGGTAGTCCGCCGACACGCCGGTCAGCGAGGAAGCGTCTTGAATAGCGCTGGCGACAAAAGGGGTCGGAGTAGTCCGACGCGCGGGCTTGAGAAGCCGGCCAGCACGCCGCCACCAGGTTGAGGCTGGGCGAGGGGAGGGAGCTGTGGTCGGCGCCGGCAGCGCCAAGACGTGCAGAGCCTGGGCCGTCTTTGCGGCAACGGACGGGTGCATGTCCTCCAAGCCGGGCGGTAGCGCCAGCGTCTCGGGGCCGCGATTTCGGCTGGCCAATGCGATCTGCTCGGCGCGCATCGCCCTGACGACGGGGCTGACGGCCAGGACTTCAAGCACTGGGCCGGGATCTCGGATCGTGGCAGCAGGGGGACCGTTCAGCACCGACAGCGCCGCGGCCGCCGTGAGGGATGCGGTTACGCCGTCTTGCGCAGTGATTACAGGGGAGGTGGGTCGGGCCACGTATGCCGCCGCCACGATCGGCACCGTGGTCGCCAGCAGCGCGATGGCCAAGCTCCTAGCCGGCGGGAAGCGCACACTCGATCGCGCCAACGCGAAAGCCCCGCCGATCGTCGATCGGCGGGGCTTCATTTCGAGCGCAACTGGCGCGCTGTCGTGGCTCAATGGCTACCCCACCACGGAAAGCGACGGCCGCGCACGGGCTGCCTGCGGATGCAGCTGGGTCACGACAGGGTGCTCGACGCGCTCGCCGTTGAGGGCGGTCGTGAAGTTGAATTCCGCAACCAGAGCCGAGCGCATGATCATGTCGAAGCTGTCGGGGTCGGTGCTTCGCGACAGGGCTACCATCAGGTGATCGAGTTCCACACCCAGGGCCCGGGTGATCTTGTAGATCTCGGCGAGCTTCTGCGGTCCGTCGGGCTGAGCCTTGGCCACTGGCCGCTTCCCCTCGCGGATCCGAGCGTCGTCCCGCTCGTCGTTGTCGGCGGTCACTTCCCAAGTGGCGTAGCGAGCCAAGGTGGACCTCGAAATGCCCGTCACCCGCGCCAGGTGACGCAAGCCAACTTCCTTGAAACGACGATCGAAGAACCACGAGAGGCGCAGCTTCATCTGCTCCTCGGTAAGCTCACTATCTTTCCACGGCATGTATGCGACACCCCTGCCTGACTGCCACCAGTGTAGCAGACTTTTGCAAAAGGAGTAGCAAAATCCTCGCTAATATTCGTGCCCAATAGAATACCGTTTACGCATCGTTAATGCTGCGCATGGCCTCAGAATACAGGCGCGTTCCGCATGGGGAACTTCCCGATAGTATAGTATCGAGCCCAGTGACCGCAAAACACTGTGAGCCTATCGATGGGCCCGGGTAATGTGTTCCGCATAGGACTGTAGCGCGGCGATAAGCATCGCTCGGCGCGACCAGACGCCACGAGCCCGGCTATCCTTGCGGGCCCGCAGAAAATTGTGTTGGCCGACGCGCTTATTCAGGGTTGCACTGGCCTCGGCGGACAGGCGCACCGCACCAGCTTCAAGGTCTTTGCATATATCAATCCGCAGAATGACCGTTTCCAGCTCCGCCGACGAAAGCGAGCCGATGTGGTCTAATGCCGCATGGGCAAACGCCTTCAGCGTCACTTCCCCTTTTGAGGGATCCTGCAGCAGGGCCAAGGCCTTGCGCAGCGTGTCCTGGAAGGCCGGATCGCCGGTCAGCCGAATTTGACCGCCTGACTGAGCGGCGCTCGTCGACTCCAAGCCTTCGTCCTCCCGGGGTCGGGCCCGATTCAGGGGGCCCATGCAGGGTGGACTCAAAGTCCTAATCCTCGCCCGACGCAACGCAAAAGCGGCCAAGCTCCTAAAAAACCCAAAGGCGACGGAAACGGGTGGGAACAGCTGAAATCGGCCCGATTGCGTCAAAATTGATGCCACCGGACCTATTAGCCGACCCAACTGACGCAGAAATGGAGCCAGATCGCCAATAATGCGGCCAGTGGCCGCATTTCTGCTGAGCTTCGTTAGAATACTCCTAACGGTTAGCGTCGCGTTAGTACACTACTCGTTGTGTAGTCGCGCGGGCCATGGCTTTTCATAACTCACCTATCGGCTGCGATGAGGTGTGAGGGAAAGTAGATGAACGTAAAATCACTCATGGGTCTAGGCGCAAACAAGGTGGCGAACTTCGCTTCCAGCGGCGCCCTGACCCTCAACAGCCTCGACGAGAAGAAGATGACGCAAATCGTCACCTTCGGCGTCGTTGCGGTGGCTGCCGCCATGGCCGTTTCGGCGGCGATGGCGGGCACCGACACGACCTTCGACCCGGCCACGAACCAGGTCGAGGGCATGATCAAAGGCTCTCTCGGTAAGCTCGTCACGGTCGCCTCTGTGGGCGTCGCGATGGTCAATATCGTGACCGCCTTTAACTGGAAGGTCATCGGAAGTTGTCTGGCGGTCGGCGTCACGGCTGGCCTCGGCCCCGACATCCTCGGGGGGTTCGTCACCGCGCTCGTGTGAGACGGCGACACCCCTAGATGATCTGCGTGCGGCCGGGCCGGTCTGATTGGTCTCCCCCGTCTCGGTCGCACCACTCCCCAGAAATCTCCTCGAGATAGCCGCCGCCAATTGGCGCGGCCGAAAAGGATTCGGGCATGGATGCCTATATCCCCCAGAACCTGGATCAGCCGACCCGCTACATCGTGTTCACTGGCGACGAATTGGCCGTCGTGGTGATCCCGCTGATGGTCCTGACCGTCACCCTCAATTTCATGGTCGGCCTGTTGGTCGGCGGCTTTGCGCTGTGGTTGCTGCGCAAGTTCAAGCAAAACAGTTCGCTGCACCGGATGAAGTGGGCCGCGTATTACGCGCTGCCGGTCTACATCTTCCGCTTCAAGGCAACCCCGCCCTCGCACCTGCGCGAATTGGTGGGTTGAAGCCATGAATACTGTCCACGCCGCCGACGCGGCCCGCAAGATGAGCATTCGCGCGACGATCCTGGGCGCGGCCCTCGGCGTCAGCCTGGTGAGCAATGCCGCGATGGCTGTCGCCGTCGCCACCATGCAGAAAGTCATTCTGGTTCCGTCCCTGGTCGACACCGTCGAGGTCCGCACGGGCGGGGCGATCGACCGTGACTACTTGGAACGGCTGTCGCGGGACGCGACGTACCTGTTCTTGAACCGCACGCCCGAAACCGCTCAGTATTTCGAGCAGCAGCTTGAGCGCATCGCAGAACCTGCGACCTACCAGGCCATCAAGAGCCAGCTGATCGAAGATCGCCAGAAGCGTCGCGAGACCAAGACCTCGCAGACCTTCTTCCCGCTGGAATGGTTCGTGAAGCCCGGCGGCCTGATGGTCGAGGTGACTGGCAAGCTGCAGACCAGCGACGGAAGCCAGATCATCGAGAACGAGACCAAGCACTATCGGCTGCGCTTCGCCCGTCATGGCTCGGCCGTGCGCCTTTCGTCCTTCGAAGAAATCGCCGCCAAGGACCGCGAAGGCGCCCAGGCGAAGATCGTCGTGGAGGATCCGCAGTGATCCTCGCCGCGGAACGCGCGCACAGGCGCGCCAACAAGATGGAAGCATCAATGAACGTCGCCAAGATCTTCCTGGCGGGAGCCGCTGCGTGGGCGCTGCTGGCAGGATCCGCCCAGGCCGATCCGGTCCAGGTGCGCAACGGCCGCTTCGAAGCGCCAGTTTCAGCCAATCAAATGTCCCGCGTCGTCATCCTGGGCGAGAAGATCGTCGAGGTGCGAAAGCTCGACGATCCCGAGGGTCCCCAGATCATCGTCGAGGCCAGCGAGGCGACCGGCGACGTGTTCGTAGGTTTCGATGGCGATGTCGCGGGCAAGACCTTCTCGGTCTTCTTCATCACCAACACTGGCCGCACGATTCAAGGCGTGCTGGTCCCGGCCGCGATCGACGGCCAGACCGTCCAGGTCCAGGTCGATCCGGCGACGCAAGGCCGGATTGAGCAGCGACCGGATCGCCGCTCGCCGTATCAGGAGACCCTGACGGGTCTGATCCGCCTGATGTTCAACGGCGAGTCGCCCGAGGGCGTCGTTCGCCAGGTGCTCACGGAAAAAGAGGGCGCCGCCGGCCCCTTCGCGGTGCGGGTCGCGGAGACCTACGACGTCGCTGGCTTTCGCGGGCAGGTACTGGAGCTTCGCAACACGACCGACGCCAAGCAGGCCGTCGTGGGCGACAGCTTCTTCGTGCCGGGCGTGCTGGCGGTCGCGGTGAGCGCCGAGACCTTGGAGCCGCGCCAGGTTGGCCGCGTGTTCCTCGTCGAGGAGCATTGAGATGACCGAGATCCCGGCGGCCGAGAGTCCCTACATCGCGACCGAGGGCGTCAACGCCGCCACTCAGCGCAAGCAACGCCTGATCTGGGGCGTGGTGATCAGCGCTGTCCTAGTGGGCGGCGGATGGTTCACCTGGGACTACCTGGTCGATGACAAGCCCAAGGAGAAGGTCTCGGCCGAGCAGGCCGAGCGGATCTCGGCGACCGCGAGTGTCGCACGCGGCGCCAAGACCGACAGCGCGCGAGATCTGAGCGTCCAAGTCTCGACGCTCGACAGCGACAATCGTCGCCTTGAGCAGGAAAAGGCCGAGCTGGCCACGCGCCTGGCGCAGGCTGAACAGCAGCGCCTGAGCGACCACAGCAACGCCCTCAATACGATGAAGGCTTACGAGGATGAGGTGGCGCGCCGGAGCCAGGCCCCGGCGCCCGCACCGGTCCAGGCTGCTCCGCTCGTCCAAGGTCCGGTGGGCGCTCCAGCGGCCTACTCGGCCGCCGGCGATCCGTTCGCTCCGGCAAGCGCCCAGCAGGGGGCGGGGATACCGGGGGCCGGCCGTGTCGCTCCGCCCCGTCGTAGTTTCGCGGTGATCAAGACCTCGGCCAAGCCCGCGACGACGGCTGAACCCGACAGCCAGGCGGCTGCTGGTGGCCAGGCCACGGGCGGCGGCGACCAGTTCGTATCGCAGGGCGTCCAATACTACGACAGCAAGCGCTTCGTCCCGCCGAACGCCTACGCCAAGGCGCGCGTCCTGGTCGGCGTCGACGCCACGACCGGCGTCTCGCAATCGGCCGATCCCAAGCCGGTGATGTTCCGCATCACCGGTCCGGCGACCCACGTTGGCGCAGGCGGCCGCTATCAAACCACGGACCTGACCGGGTGCGTCGTCAACGGCGCGGCCTACGCCGAACTGTCGTCCGAGAAGGTCTACATTAAGCTGCAGCGCATCTCGTGCCCCGCGGGCCCGAAGCAATTCGCTGTCACCGCTGTCGAAGGCTACGCCGCGTCGCGCGGCAAGGCGGGCGTTCGTGGCAAGGTGATCAGCCGCGAAGGCGGGCTGACAACCCGGGCGTTCATGGCGGGGACGCTGCAGGGCCTGGGCTCCTCGCTCGAGCGCTACACCAACCAGAGCCTCAACACGATCACCGCCGGCGCCGGCGGGGCCCTGCAGACGCCCGAGCTCAACAAGTCTCAGATGGCGTCTGGGGCGCTCGGCGGCGGGGTGGGCAACGCCGCTTCGGTGCTGGCCGACTATTACGTCAAGCGCGCCGAGCAGTACCAGCCAGTGGTGGAGATGCCGACCGGCGTCGAAGTCGAGCTGGTGTTCCTCAAGGGTTTCGAGGTCGCCAAGAAATGACCCGGCCCTTCCGCAGCCTCGTCCTGGCGGCCCTTGTCGCCGTGCTCCCTCTCACCCTCGCGGCCTGCGCATCGAACCAATGGTCGTGCCCGGCTCCCAAACAACGCTGACTGGAGACAATCATGAACCGCAAGAAAATCGCCCTGCTTGGCGTCTGCGCCACCGTCCTGGTCGCCGGCGTCGGCGGCTACGCCTTCAAGGCCGTCGCCGGCGGCAGTGAAGCGGCCCTGATCAAGAAGGTGGGCAAACGCTTCCCCAACACCAAGATCACGAGTGCCAATTGCGATGTCGACATGGGCGGCCTCTGCGAGGTCGTCGCCGGCGGCCAGAACGTCTTCTACGTCTCGAAGGACGGCAACCGGGCGTTCGTCGGCGCGGTGCTCGACACCGAAAACAAGATCGACCTGACGGACAAGCGCCTGCGCGAGCTGGCGGCGGTCAACAACGTCGAGGGCAAGCTCAACGGCCAGCCGGCCGCCGCCGCCGCGCCGCAACAGGCCGCCGCTGCCGCCGCGCCAGCCTCCCCGACGGGGCCGCTCAAGGTGACGCTGCCGCGCGACAACGCGATCGTCCACAACCCGGGCGCGGCGGTGAAGATCACCATCTTCACCGACCTGAACTGCGGCTACTGCCACAAGCTGTGGGAAGATCTGAAGACGGCGCCCGACATCGAGGTCACCGAGTACCCGATCGCGTTCCTGGCGGCCGACAGCCGTGACAAGGCCAAACTGGCCCTTTGCTCCAAGGATCGCGTGAAGGCCGTCGCCGCCATCTACGGCGGCGGTGAACTGACCTCCCCGGGCAACTGCGAGGCGGCCGACAAGGCCGTTGGCGACAACACCGCGTTCGCGCAAGCCAACGGCATCACCGGCACCCCGACGATCGTCCGCGCCGACGGCCAAAGGATCAGCGGCTGGAAGCCGGTCGCCGACCTGCGCGCCTTCGCGAAGGGCGCCTGAGCATGAGGGCGCTTCTCGCTATCGGCGCTGCCTGTGTGGCCCTGGCTGGCTGCGCCTCGAACACCTCGGGCAGCTGGTCGTGCCATGCGCCCAAGGGGTTGGGCGGCACCTGCAATTCGATCGAGGAAAACGACCGTTTGATCGGCGCAGGCGGCGCGGCCGACCCCGCCGCCTCGGCCATCGAGGGAGCGCAAGTCGTGCGCTGGTGGAAGACGCCGCCGTGGTCGGCGCTGAGTGGCCCCGGCGTGCCGGCCCGTGAAGGCGACCAGGTGATGCGGGTGGTGTTCTCGCCCTTCGTAGACCGCGCCGGCGACTACTACCCGCGCTCAGAAGTCTACGCGGTCATGCGCCGCGGTGGCTGGTGGGGCCCGGCCGCGACGCCCCAGGCGCTCGTCGAGGCCCAACCTGCGACGTCCGGCAAATAAGGCGACCCATGAACAAGCAGTTGCAGAAGATGTTCGGCGATACGCTCCTGGCCGTGGCCGGGGCGATCTTCGTCGAGCCGCCTCCGGTGGGCGCGCCGCGCCAGGGGTTTAGCGGCGCGAGCCTGTCTAAGCTTCTGCCCTACCGCATGTGGGACGCGGACCGCGAACTCTACGTCAACGACGGTCGCCTGGGCTTCGTGATCGAGGTCATCCCGCTGATCGGGGCCGACGAAGTCCAGGGCCGGATGCTGGAAGAACTGTTCGCGCGCGGCGTTCCGGCTGGCGCTACGGTGCAGGTCCTCAACTACGCGTCGCCGAAGATCGGCGACCTGATCGACCGTTGGGCCAAGGTCCGGGCGCAGCAGGGCGGGGTCTACAAGGAGCTGGGCCGTGCGCGTCGCGAGTTCCTGGCCAAGGGCGCCTGGGCTTCGGCCTCGGCGCACTCGCCGTTCTACTTCCGCGACTTCCGCATCTTCATCACCGTGGAAAAGCCCGGCGAGCTAGACTCGCCGGTGGCCGACGAAATGGTCGAAGCTCGCAGCCGGTTCATCGCCGACTTCAAGGCCATGCGGAGCTTGGCCGAGATCGTCCACCCCCAGCAGCTGGTCGAGCTGGTCGGCGACATCTTGAACCCGACGACCAACGTCCGTCGCAACGACCGCCAGCACGACGAAACCGTCTACCTCAATGAACAGATGGTGAACTGGGACACGGCCTATACCGTGTACCGCAACCGCCTGGACATCACGACGGTCGCCAATGGCGACGAGCTGCTGCTGGACGAGAGCGACCCTCAGGTCGTGGCCCTCGCCCGCGAGGGCCAGCGTCGTGACGAGCATTTCCAGGTCCGTGGCTTCGCGGTGAGCAAATTTGCTCATCAGTGGTCGCAGGGCCGCATGTCGCGGCTGCTGGGCGACATGTTCAACGACCAGCTGCGTCTGGTCGGGCCGTCGATCACCTCGCTCTGTTTCCAGAACATGTCCGAGGAGAAAACCCGCACGATCGCGGAGTTCAAGCGGATCCGGACAGCCCAGGCCGCCAGCAACTACTTCAGCCGCATGTCGCCCGAGACGATGGCGTCGGCCGAAGAATGGAAGTGGGTTTCCGAGGAGGTCTCGGACAAGGCCGCGCGCCTGACCCACGTGGGCATGTACGTCCTGTCGATCGCGCCGGCCAAGCTGGCCTTGTCGGCCGAACGCCAGCTGGCCGCCGTCTGGAGCGGGTCGGGCTACAAGATCGAGCGCCAGGACGACATCCACCTGCAGACCCTGCTGTGCGCGATCCCGTTCGGGTTCAACGGCGGCATGGTCGAGGACCTGAACAAGATGGGCCGGATGCGTCGGATGACCTCGACGACGGCTGCCAAGCTTGCGCCGCTGCAGGGCGAATTCCTCGGCTTTCCCGAGACGCCGCACATG
>Ga0136846_1215203_pt1 | contig 26724 bp, 28 predicted proteins | sample HopSoiMetagenom2_FD_96841 | JGI IMG/M metagenome (GOLD analysis project Ga0136846, IMG submission 96841) | Grasslands soil microbial communities from Hopland, California, USA - 2 Assembly 2016 (version 4) | ecosystem: Environmental > Terrestrial > Soil > Grasslands | place: USA: Hopland... | reverse complement strand
GGAAAGCGAACTGCCTGTGCTTGCGGGGTATCTGGGAACCCCCAAAGCGGAGGTACCGCGAGGAAACCAAGCCGGTCGTGGAGTTGCCTGGGACCACTATCATCTTCTGATTCCGGTTCGCGCACCTCACGGAGTGCGATCGGTGCAGGGATGAAGATCGGGCCGAGGGGCCGAGCGAGGAGACTCACCCGCAAGGGCGAGTTTCGCGAAGTTCCTCGGCCCGTTCTTTGTACGAAGGCTTACGCGGTCGCTTCTGCCTTCTGCTTGAGCAACTCGAGCCCCTTGTTCATCCCGCGGTTGACGAACACCGTGAAGATGGCTGCGCGTATCGCTGCTTTCAGACCGGTCATCGGCGGCCAGATCACGGTCTTCTTGACCACCGTCTGGGATCCGGACCCCGCGACCTCGTACCGGTTGGTCCATTCATCCTTGTTGTCGTGCGTCGTCACCTCGAAGATCTTCATCGGCTCGTTGACCTTGACCACGCCCTCCATGACGTGCTCCTTGTCTTGCGGAAGCCAGCCGATCGACCGGAACGTGCTCCCCACGGCGTTCGGCTCCCCCGAGTCCCATTCCACTCGGTAGGGCTTCGGCGACCATTCGCCCTGGCGGTCCAGGTTGCCGACGAGCGGCCACACCTTGTCGGGCGCTGCGTTGATCGTGACGGTGAAGACGGGTGGGTCAGCTGCCATCGGGTCCTCCCCCTGCGCGTACGGCCGAACCGTAGGCCTGACGTGCGGCGATGGTCAATGCCACCGCCTGTGGCGCATCTCGAACGGTTTCCACAGGGAACTCCCAGGCGTGGCTGCGAGCCTCCGGGGAAGGCCAACCGAATGACCTGTGTTGAACGATCTGAGGAGCCGATGACGTGTCTGACCGGATGAACCCCTTCACCGATAACTCGCCCGACGAAGACGCGACCGATCACTGGCCGGGCGCGACCCACGGGATGCCCGCGCCTCCCGGGTGGGGGCAGCCCGGTGAAGCGTTCGGCCAAACGTCCGGGTCCCAGCCGGCCTCGCCCTCCCCGGCCGGCTGGGCTCCCCGGCCCGACCAGGAGCCGCCGAAGAAGCCCTCGAAGTGGGTGCCGCTGCTCGTCGCGGCCGCGCTCGTCCTCACGCTCATCGTCGGTTCGGCGACGGCGATCTCGCTCTCGAACGTGTCGACCACCGGGGCACAGCCCGGCGCCGGTGGGGACGCCGGCATCGTCGACGTGACGACCTACGCGAAGACGGAGATCGGTTCGAGCCAGTTGGCGCCAGCGGGCGCCGGGACCGGAATGGTCTTGACGGCCGACGGCGAGGTGCTCACCAACAACCACGTGGTCCAGGGCGCCTGGAAGATCCAGGTCCGCGTTCCCGGAGCTTCGTCGTACACCGCGACGGTGGTCGGGGTCGACCCGGCCCACGACGTCGCCCTGATCCAGCTCCAGGACGCATCGAACCTCGAGACCGTCTCGCCGGGCGACTCCGCATCGGTGTCGGTCGGTGAGCAGGTCGCTGGCATCGGCAACGCGCTCGGCCGCGGCGGCACGCCGACGGTTGCGAGCGGTGCGGTCACCGGACTGAACCGATCGATCACCGCCAACGACCCGAACGGCACATCGGAGCGGCTCAACGGCATGATCCAGACCAACGCGCACATCCAGCCCGGTGACTCCGGCGGCGCGCTCGTGAACGGCGACGGCGAGGTGATCGGCATGATCACCGCCGGCAGCGACACCCAGACCACATCGGCGACGCAGGCAAGCGTCGGGTTCGCGATCCCGATCTCGACCGCACTCGATGTTGTCGACCAGATCCACGCAGGCGGTGGTGGAACCGTGCTCATGGGCGAGCGCGGCTACCTCGGTGTCGGCGTCAGCCCCCTCGGTACGGATCCGACGACCGCCGCGCAACTGGGCGTGTCCTCCGGTGTGATGGTCAGCGGGGTGGAGCCGAACGGTCCCGCCGCGGACGCCGGCATGCAGACGCCGGCCATCATCACGGCGATCGACGGCAAGCCCGTGACGTCGCCCGACACGCTCGGTCCGCTCCTGCACAGCCACGTCCCCGGCGAGAACGCCACGGTGACGTGGGTGGACGCGAACGGCCAGCACACCGAGACGGTCCAGCTGATCTCGGGGCCCGCGGTCTAACCGGCTGCGAACAGGGTCACCCCGTCGGCTCCGATACCTCGTCGGATCGGCTCCGGGCTAGCATCGCGAGACCTTGCCCGGACAGGAGGCCCCAGCCGTGACCCTTCCAACCAGCACCACGCTGAACTTCGGACCGTGGTACCGCCGATCGCCGTTCTTCGAGGCGACGCTGCGCGCCGGGTGCTCCGCGTACGACGTCTATCAGCACATGTACCACCCGAACACCTACGGCGATCCACTCGAGGAGTACTGGTCACTCATCAACGACGTCACGCTCTGGGACGTGAGCGTCGAGCGGATCGTCGAGATCACCGGCCCCGACGCCACCGCCTTCACCAACCTCCTGACCTGCCGCGACCTGACCAAGTGCGCCGTCAAGCAGGGCAAGTACATGCTCGTCACGGCGCCGGACGGTGGCATCGTCAACGACCCCGTCCTGCTGCGCGTCGAGGAGAATCGGTGGTGGCTCGCCCTGGCCGACTCCGACGCCGGCCTCTACGCGATGGGTGTGGCGGTCAACTCCGGCATGGACGTCCACGTCGGCCATCCGGACGTCTATCCCGTTCAGGTCCAGGGCCCGAAGGCCAAGGACGTCATGCGCGACCTGTTCGGCGACTGGGTGCTCGACATGAAGTACTACTGGTGCGACGAGGCGGACCTCGACGGGATCCCCGTCGTGATCAGCCGCACGGGATGGACCGCCGTCGTCGGCTACGAGATCTATCTGCGCGACCCCAGCAAGGGCGACGACCTCTGGGAGCGGATCCTCGACGCGGGCAAGCCATACGACATCCGCGTCACGCCGTCGTCGGACCCGCGCCGCATCGAGGCGGGGATCTTCGACTGGGGATCGGACTTCGGGCTCGAGACCAACCCCTTCGAGGTCACCGGCCTCGAGCGTCTGGTCGAGCAGCAGGACGCCGACTACATCGGCAAGGAAGCCCTCGAGCGCATCCGCCGCGAGGGGGTCTCACGAAAGCTCGTCGGGATCGAGATCGACGGCCCGCAGGTCGAGCAGCCGACGCAGCACTGGCCCGCGCTCGCCAACGGCGAACAGGTCGGCCACGTCACCGACGCGACCTACTCGCCTCGCCTCCAGAAGAACATCGGGTACGTCTGGGTGCCGATCGGACTCGCCGACCCCGGCAACCGCCTCGACATCGACGCCGACGACGGCTCGCGCACCGGCACCACGGTGGCGCTCCCCTTCATCGATCCGCAGAAGAAGGTGCCCGCGGCGTAGACCATCGCGTCACATCGTGATGACGAGCTTGCCGACCGTGTGCTGCTCGGCGAAGTCCGCGATCGCCTGCGCCCCGTCGGCCAGCGGATAGGTCTTGCGGACCGGAACCATGAGCTTGCCGTCGACCACGAGATCGGCGAGCGCTGTGAGGTGCGCCGGGTCGCCATTGCCGTTGGCCACCCGCACCCCGCCGATCTCCGCCTTGTCGCCCGCGGCGCCTCGGGTCGAAACGAGGGTGCCGCCGTCGCCGACGAGGTCGGCCATCGCCTCGAACGCTTCGTCGCCGAAGCTCACCGCGTCGACGACCGCGTCCACACCGGCCGGATACCGCGCGTGCACGTCGCCGGCGAGGTCGCCCGTGTAATCGATCGTCTCGTCGGCGCCGAGGTCGGTCACGAACTTCTCGTCGCCCGGGCGAGCAGACGCGATCACGTGCGCGCCTCGGATGTGCGCGAGCTGCAGGGCGAACGACCCCACGCCCCCGGTCGCACCGAGCACTAGCACGGTGGTTCCCTCGCTGGGTGCGATCGCCTTGACCGCGCTCATCGCCGTCGTTCCGGCGACGGCGAGCGAACCCGCGTCGACGTCGTGCAGCCCGTCCGGCGCCCTTGCGATCGACGCGGCCGTCGGGGTCGCGAGCTCGCCGAACGAGCCGTCGTGGATCCCGCCCTTCACGCCCATCATGCCGAACACGCGGTCGCCCACCGTGAACCCGTCCACATCCTCGCCGACCGCCTCGACCGTGCCGGCCAGGTCCCCGCCGACCACGGCCGGAAACTCGTACGTCATGAACGCCCGCACACCGCCGGATGCGACGCGCACGTCCCACGCGTTGATCGATGCGGCGGCGACCCGAACCAGCACCTCGCCCGGGTCGGCAACCGGATCGTCTACCTCCATCACGGACGGCCCTTCGTCGAACGACGACAACGCCAACGCCTTCATCGCTAGGTACCTCCCTCGCCTCGACCTGCAGTCAGGAACCGTCGAGGAGGTACCCGCATTCCGGCCGTACCCACACCTCCACTAGGAGGCGCGCGCCGTCTCGGTATGATCCGTCCGCGCGATGGCGTCGGCCAACGTGTCGACCTTCGCCTGCCAGCCGTCCTCGAGCGGCCCCTTCAGCTCCGTCACGTACACCTTCTCCTCGGCGACCTTGATCAGCCCCTTGTGCTGCAAGATCTCGATCATGATCGGACGAACGTGCTGGAACCGGCAGATCTCGTCCTCCGTCGGGATGCGGCCTGTCTTCTTGTCGGGCTGTGGCGCCATCTCGGTTGTCAGCAACGCGTAGCGCGTGCCGCGAGGCAGCCGCACATCGTTAAGGAAGCGCCGGATGCTGCGGATCGGCCGACCCATGCGCCCCGGCGAGCTGAACACGTAGAGATCGGCCGGCACAACCGTCTCCGGGTCGACCTCGTCGACGTGGTGCACCTCGACCGCGACGCCATGGTTCGCCATCCGGTTCCGGAACTCGTCGGCGACCCTCGCGCCGTTGCCGTACTTCGATGCGTGCACGTACAGGATCTTCATCGCTCTCGCCCCCTATCCGGCAGCTGACATCGCCATCGTGCGCCTAACGTGAGAGCCGCACTCGGGCCATTCGTCCGGCCGTATGGGGGACCTATCGACCGCTCGAGGGCTACAGGTCGTCGTCGGGCGCGTCGAGTTCGAAAGCGTCGTAGGACCGGCCGAAACGCTCGCGGGCATCCACGAACGTGGTGCCGGGTGGTGGCTCGAGCGTGAAGGTGTCATCTGCGATCGACACATCGAAGTCGATGTCGTGGACCTCGCAGATCGCGAACGGCTTGCCCTGGAACAGCGCCTCGCTACGGAGGATGAGGCCGCGCTCCCGGTCCACCACCAGCGCATACCGATCGGCGCCGGCGCCGAGGTCGAACACGGCGTCGTCGAAAGTGAACCGTTCCGTCGCATCAGATCGGCTCTGAACCAGCGGAACCGCAGAGACCCACACCGCCGGCCGTCCGGCGAAGGTCACATGTCCTCGAGGTTCGAGGTCGAGCGCCGACACGAGTTGCCGCGGCTCGGTCAACGGGTATCCGGGGCCCATGCCGTGCCGAGTGTTGGGGGCGCCCCCGTTCGTCATCGGCTCGGAGTAGGAGGAGATGCTCCACCACGTGGCGCCGCGGAACACGACGGTCACCCGCTCGCCACCGACACCGAACTCCGCCCGGATCTTGTCCGGGAGCTCGATCCACAGGGACCACGACTCGACCTGCTCGCGAGGCGTATCGGCGATCCCCTCGACGAAGACGGCGTTCGGACCCGGTCGGAACCGATGTCGGAAGGCCTCGTTGACCAGCTCGGCGTCGCGCCACTCGGTGCCGCGAGCGCGGAACGTGGTCCACCGTTTGCGCGAGTCGAGCATCACGTCTCGAAGTTCACTGAGATCCATGCGCCCTGCCGACTCTAGAGTGCGTTCCGTGACCGAGGACCCCCCCGCATGATCGACCCGGCTAGTCGACAGCGTTTGCTCGATAGGTTCGGCGACGAGGTTGAGGCCTGGTTCGACGAGATCCCCGCGGTTCTCGCGATCCTTTCGGATCGTTGGCTTCTGCGCGAGGGTGTACAGATCCCCCGCGGCAGCGTTTCGATCGTCTTCCGATGCCGCGTCGGAGGAGGGCCCGACGGCGTCCTCAAGCTCAGTCCAGACCGGCCGCGCCTGGCCTGGGAAGCGGCCGCTCTGAACGCGTGGATGACCGTGCACGCCCCCCGCGTGATCCGGTTCGACGAGGATCTCGGCGCGCTCCTCATCGAGGCGATCGAGCCGGGAACCCCGCTCGATATGTCGCCCGGGTATCCATCCATGGAGACGGTCGGGAAACTCGTGAACGCGCTGCATGAGGGAAGCCGCGACCCGTCGTTCCCGACCGTCGAGCGTCGGGTCGCCTACCTGTTCGAGTCGTCACAACGGCTGTACGAGCGCCACCCGCAGCTCCAACGCGTGATCTCACCCGAGCTCTACGCTGAAGGACGAAGCCTCGCGGAGCGGTTGACAAAGGTGGAGAGTCGAGACGCCCTCCTGCATGGGGACCTGACGCCGAGCAACATCCTGGTCGGGGACGAGGTCCGCGGCCTCGTCGCGATCGACTCCGCTCCCTGTATCGGCGACGCGGCCTTCGACGCCGTCGACCTCGTCTTGTGGCGCGCCGAAAGTCTCCAGACGATCGAACAGCGAGCGGAGCGGCTCGCGAGCCTGATGGAGATCGACGCCTCCGCGATCCTGTCGTGGTGCATCGCCTTCGCGGGCATGAACGCGCTCGAGCTCGCCGGCTCCGAAGACCCACCATCGGACGAGCTCGAGGCCCTCATGATGCTCGCCGCCCTCGCCAACGAGACGTAGCCCCGCGACAGGCGTGGCGTGTGGAGATGGGTGAACACCGCTCACCGCCGGATGCTGTTCACTCTCCTTGATGAACGATGCATCCGGCACTATCGGCCGTCGCGTCCTGGTCATCGGGATGGCCGGCTCCGGCAAGAGCACGTTCTCACGCGCCTTATCGGCGAAAACGGGCTTACCGGTGATCCATCTCGACGTCCACTACTGGAAGCCGGGCTGGGTCAAACCGTCCGAGGAGGAATGGCGGGACAAGCAAGGCAACCTGGTCGCCGGGGACGCATGGATCATCGACGGCAATGACCAGGACACGCTCGATCTTCGGCTCGAACGCGCGGATACCGTCATCCTTCTCGACACGCCGTGGTGGACGTGCGCAGGCCGGGCGTTCATGCGAGGGCTCCGGAAGCCGGTCGGCGACATGCCCGAAGGCTGCGAGGACTCCCTGCGACGACGGTTGTTCGATGAATGGCGATTGGTCGGCGTGGTCTGGCGCGTTCGCCACTCGGAGCCCGAGGGAGATCGCGCGATCGTCTCGGAGCACGGCCAACACGTCGCACTGCATGTGCTTGGTTCGAAGCGGGCTGCAGATGATTTCGTCAGCACCGCCGACGTCGACTCGCTCGGCTAGCGGCCGACTTGTACTTCGTGGAGCGATCAGTCATCAGCAATGACTGGTTCGTTGCCCAGGTCCTGGCAAGCCTGTTCGCGAGCCGCGCACAGGCCTCCGCCCGCCCCACCAGCCCGAACTCGACTTGACGGCGACGCACCCGAGCGTTACTCCGGTACGCGTCCAGACGAAAGGGAGGGTCAGATGGCGACCGATCTGACGATCGAGACCGAGGACAAGCCGGGTTCGCTCGCGAGCATCGGCGAGGCGCTCGGCGGCTCGGGCATCAACATCGAAGGCCTATTCGGCGCGAGCGTTGAAGGCCGAGGGCTCATCCACCTGTGCGTGCAAGACGGGCCCGCGGCTCGGAAGGCGCTCGAGGGCGCCGGCATCTCCGTCACGGACGAGGCGGATGCGATCGTCGGAGAGGCCGTCCAGGGCGCGAGCGACCCAGGCTCGATGGGTTCCATGGCGCGCCAGATCGCCAACGCCGGCATCAACGTCAAAGCCGCCTACATCGCGACAGGCAACCGCGTCGTGATGGTCACCGACAACAACGCCAAGCTGATGGAGCTCATCACGAACATGTAGCTCGGTCCGTCGTCGGCGCCTCGCTCGGACCTCCGGCATCATCCGAAGCTCCGCTCATATGCTTGCGGGATGTCGGACGTGCGCGAGCCGGCGTTGCCAGAGGAGACGGCGAGGCGCCAGGGGATCGTCGACGGGCTGATCGAGATCGGGATCGCCGACGGCGTCTTCCACGTGATGGCGCTCGACGGCCAACTCCTCGACATCAAGTGCGAAACGCCGAAGTGCTATTGCGAGCAGGGGCGCGGGTACTTCCCGAAGCCACCCTTCCCCGACTCCGATTGGGATCCGACGCTGGACCACTATCCGATCTTGAAGTCCAACGGCGGCCACAAGGATCCCTGGAACGTCCGGCTGGCGCACAAGCTGTGCAACCGTGAGGACTTCGCCTGGCGTGACCGTGTCACGCGGATGATCAAAGAACATCGCTCGCTCGCCGAGATGGCCGACGAGCTCAACCGCGTCGGCGTCGCCCACCCGTTCGGCGCCGGTCCCTGGACGGCCGAGTCGGTCCGCGCGGCGTTCGTGGCATCGTAGGCCTCCACGTTCTCCAAGGAGGCTGAGCGATGCGACTCGAGAACCGTGCAGCGTTGATCACCGGTGGCACCTCCGGGATCGGAGAGGCCACGAGCCTGCTCTTCGGCGAGGAAGGTGCCAGCGTTGCCGTCGTCGGGCGCAGCGCCGAACGGGGCGAGGCCGTCGCTTCGCGCATCACCGACGCCGGCGGGACGGCCGTGTTCGTACAGGCAGACGTGCGCAAGGCCGACGACTGCCGCAACGCCGTCGAGCGCACGCTCGATGCGTTCGGACGGCTCGACATCCTGTTCAACAACGCCGGCAGCTATTACGCGAACGACGTCGTCGGCTGCACCGAGGAGGAATGGGACGACCAGGTCGACACGAGCCTCAAGGCCACGTTCCTGATGTCGAAGTTCGCGCTCCCGCACATGATCGAGCGCGGCTCCGGCTCGATCGTCAACTGCGCGTCCGGGTGGGGACTGGTCGGCGGCCCGAAGGCGGCGGCATATTGCGCCGCGAAGGGCGGCATGGTCGTGATGACGAAGGCGATGGCGCTCGACCACGGCCCGCAGGGCATCCGCGTGAACGCCATCTGCCCCGGCGACACCGACACGCCCATGGAGCGCGAGGACGCACGCGCCCAAGGCCTCACATGGGACGAGTATCTGGAGCAGACGGTCAACCACCGCCCGATCGCCCGGATGGCGACCCCGGAGGAGATCGCCCGGGGCGTGCTGTTCCTCGCGAGCGACGACGCGTCCTACGTCACGGGCGCCGCGCTCCCGGTCGACGGCGGCGGCGTCGCCGACTGAGCGCTACCAGTACTGCGCGGTCGCCATGAAGCTGACGGTCAGCAGCAGCAGCACGATGTCGACCTGACCGTGCTTCTTGAGGCTCTCCTGGATCGCCTGCATCCGGCCGAGCTTCTCGGGCGGCGGTGGGCCGTCGACGGCCGCCATCTCCGCGCCGAGATCCACGAGCTCCTCGACGCCCCTGGCCACGTGGAAATAGCCCTCGTACCAGGCGATCGTCGCGAGGATCGCGCCGATGGTGATCGCGAGCCCGAACCCGTTCGAGTGGAACACCCAGTCGCTGACCTTCCAGTCGTAGTCCTTCAGGTTCTTGAGCCACATGAGCCACCCGGCGATGACCGTGCTCGTCGCGAACACCGTGATCAGCGTGGCGACCTTGCGCTTCTTCACGGCCACCTGGAGCAACGGCCCCGCGCTCGGTCCGACCTCTGCGGCCGAGGGACCGATCACCGCGACGAACAAGAACGCCGAGCCGACCCAAAGCGCCCCTCCCACGATGTGGAAGAAGCGCAGCACGATCATCACGATGTCCACTGAAGCGATCACGTGGTCCCCTTTCGCGCATCCCCGCCCGCCGGGGCCGCCCGCACGATACGGCCGCCCGTAGACCGATTCCAGGACCGAACGCTGGGCTACGCCACGGGGATGCGCTTGTCCGGATCGACGAACGGCATCTCGACGACGGTCGCCATGCGCCTGCCCCACTCGGTGTCGACCGCAACCGTCGAGCCCATCGACGACTTCGTCCTCGGGAGCCAGCAGTAGCCGATGTTGCGTTGCTGGCGTGGCGAGTAGATGGCGCTCGTTACCTTGCCGACCACGGCATCGCCGTCCATCGCCGGCCACTTCACGTTGTTGAGCGCGGGGAACGGATCGCCGTCGAGCTCGACCCCGTTGATCTGGCGTTCGACCCCCGCACCGGCGATCCGCTTCAGCGCGGCGACCGAGATACACGCGTCCTCGGCGAGGTCGTCGACCAACCGGCCGAGCCCCATCTCGTACGCGTTGTTCTCGTAGGTCATGTCGGCGCCCCAGTTGAAGATGCCGCCCTCGATCCGCCGGATGTCACTCGGTCCGGTCGGACGCACGTTGAACGGCGCGCCCGCGGCCATCACCTTGTCCCAGAGCTCGGTGCCCTTCGAGGTGTCCTCGAGGTAGATCTCGTAGCCGACCTCAGACGTCCAGCCGGTGCGGGTCACGACGACCGGGATCCCGGCGAGGTCGAAGCGCTTCCAGAAGTAGTACTTGATATCGAGCACCTCGTCGCCGACGAGCGCCTGCATCAGATCCTTGGACTTCGGCCCCTGGATCTGCATCGGGGCGACGTCGGCCTCGCGGATCGTGACGTTGAGGTCGGGGTAGGCGTTCTTCAGGCCGCGTGCGAACAGCAGCGCGTCGCTGGACGCCAGCGCGAACCAGAACGTGTTCTCGTCCATCCGGGTCAACACGGGGTCGTTGATGATCCCGCCGTCGCTGTCGCAGACAAGGACGTACTTGGCCTGACCGACGGCACACTTGGACAGGTCGCGCGGCGTCATCAGCTGCGCGAATCGGAACCCGTCGGGCCCGGAGATCTCCAGGCATCGCTCGACGGCGACGTCCCAGACCGTGACGTCGTTCAGCAGCGCGTCGAACTCCGCCTCGAACGTGTCGAAGCGGATCGGGAAGTACATGTGGTTGTAGACGGTGTAGCCGAGCGGCGCGTGGCGCTGTTCCGCCTCGTAGTACGGGGTTCGTCGATTCCTGGCTCCCCGTTGGACCAGCCCCATGTCGAACTCGGCCATGCCGTCCCCCTTCACGATCGGTGGACGGGCAGCATCCGACAGGATGCGGGCCTTGTGCAAATGAGGGCTAGAGGGACGAGGTGCCGCGCGGGGTTCCCAAGCCCGTGGGGCCGTCGTATCCGACCTTGGCGTTGCAGAGGTAGTCGCGCCCGCAGTAGCCGTTGTTGCCGCGTACCACGTCCGCGAGCCCGGACCGATGGCTGTAGATGTACCGGCCGGAGTCCATCGCCGACGCGTTGCCGGCGAGTCCGATCATCCCCGCGATCAGGGGCGCCGACAGGCTCGTCCCGCCGACCACGATCCAGCCGTTGTGTCGGCCGAGCCCGTAGGTGTCGTACACGGCGAACCCCGTGTTGGGGTCCGCGACCGCTGACAGATCGGCGACCATGCGGGTGGGGCAATGGGTGTCGTGCTGCCATGACGGCTTGTCGATCCAGGCCGAGCAGCCGCTCCCCGACCCCCACCACGCCGCTTCCTTCCACCCGGTGGTCGTCTGCTTGAGCGAGGTGCCGCCGACCGCGCGGTCGAAAAACCTTTGTCCGGCTGCGGCTGAGAGGGGGTTACCTGCCGTCGGCGGGTGGGGCGTAGGGTGACCCGAGCCCGTCGAACGGCCATCGGAAGGAGCGCAGATCGTGACCAACGAACGCCCGGAGATGCTCGAACAGAGCGCGACCCTGTACTTCGGTCCCTGGTACCGGCGGTCCCCGTACTTCGATGCAACCCGGCGCGCGGGCTGCACCGCCTACGACATCTACAACCACATGTATCTGCCGGGCTACTACGACGACCCGGACGTGGAATACAACCTGCTCAACACGGGCGTCACGATGTGGGACGTCGGCGTCGAGCGCACCGTCGAGGTCAGCGGCCCCGACGCGGACAAGCTGATCGACATGATCACGTGCCGCGACCTGACGAAGTGCGCGGTCAAACAGGGCAAGTACATGATCGTGACGGCGCCCGACGGCGGCATCGTGAACGACCCGGTCTTGCTGCACGTCGACGAGAACAGATGGTGGATGCAGCTCGCAGACTCCGACGCCGGGCTGTACGCGCTCGGCGTCCTCGGCGCGAGTGGCCTGAACGCCAAGGTCACGCTGCCGGACGTGCATCCGATGCAGGTGCAGGGCCCGCTGTCGGCGAAGACCCTGGAGAAGCTCGTCGGCTCTGCGATCTATGACATCAAGTACTACTGGTGCGAGAACTTCTCGATCGACGGCATCCCCGTGCTGATCAGCCGAACGGGGTGGACCGCCATCCCGGGCTTTGAAGTCAACCTACTTGACTATTCTCGCGGGGACGATCTGTGGAACGCCGTTGCCGGCGCCGGCGAGGAGTTCGGGATCAAACCGATCGCGCCGTGCGAAGCGCGCCGGATCGAGGGCGGGATCTTCAACTATGGGTCGGACATGACGCTCAACGACACGCCGCTGCACGTGATGGGTCTGGAGCGGCTGGTCGAAGACCAGCCGCAGGACTACATGGGCAAGGCGGCGCTCGCGGAGCTGAAGGCCAAGGGCGTCGACCGCAAGCTCGTCGGCCTCGATCTGCCCGGCGATCAGCTCCGTGCCGAGCTCTCGCGCTACTGGGACGTCGTCCGCGACGGCACGAAGGTCGGCTACGTCACCGACGCCGTGTGGTCACCCGGGCTGGAGCGGAACATCGGGTTCGTGTGGGTGCCGATCGACATGGCCGAGCCCGGCACGACCCTCGAGATCCGGACGGAGCACGGCACCACCATCGAGGGCAAGACCGCCTCGATCCCGTTCGTCGATCCTCGCAAGGAGGCGCCCGCGGCAGCGCTCACCTAGTCGCCGTTACGGGGCGAGCCCGAAGATCGTGCTCGGCGCGCCCGAGCCGTGGCGGTTCCTGGGCCCACCGATCACGATCCACCCTCCGGTCGTTGGCATCGCGTCGAGGTTGGTCAGATTCTCGAGCGTGAATCGGTGGTTGCGCAGGGTGAGCCAGGTCTCGAAGAAGGTCTGATCGCTGCCGGGATCCGGGCCGAACGTGTCGGTGCCGAGCGCTCCTCGCTTCGCAAGCACCCCCTTGTTGATGAGCCACAGCACAGCGCCCTTCGAAAACCCGGGCTGGCGGAACCGTCCGTCGGCACTCCCGCAGTTGTAGTACGTCGGCACGTCGCGGCCGATCTGCGGCCCCCACCAGCGGTCGCAGCCGGTCCACAGGAGCACCGCGCCGTTCTTCGGGAACGGGCCGTGTTGCTTCTGCCACTTCTTCAGGTATGCGATCGAGACCTGGAAGTCGACGTTCTCCCGCACGCGCGTCCGCACGTCGACCACCACCGCGGGCAGGATGAAGTCGCCGGGATCGAGTTGATCTGCGCATCGCGCAGCCACGTGGAAATGACACGGGGCGCTGTAGTGCGTTCCCGTGTGCTCCCCTTCCTTGACGTATTGCAGATAGAAGCCGTCGTTCGGGACGGTGAATACGGTGTGCATCCGGAACGGGGGGTCTCCGGGGAAGACCGGCACCTTCAGGGGGTTGTTCGCGTGACTCAGGAATACGACGCGACTGAACCCCGGGATCGCAGTCCGTTCACCCGCGGTCGTTGCTCCGCCGGCTCCTGAACCGGCGGCGCTCCCGGCGAGGTATGCAGTGGAGGCCGTGAGCGCAAGCGCCACGGCGAGGACGATCGTTCGGCGCGACATGGGCCCCTCCCTCGGACGCGAACGAGTTCATCGTTCACCCGGTCGGGGCAGCGGTGCAACTCAAGGTAGGCCAAGACGGTTCGACCCGGGCCCTCGAGACGTCCGAGACCCCGGGCCGAACCGCCAGGAACCAGTGCTGCGCTTACTGAGCGTCGTGCCGCGCCTTGATGACCCCGCCGGCGTAGCCGACCAGCCGATCCAGGGTCTGGTTGCCGCCCTCGATAGCGCCGACCTTCTCGACCTGCCGCTGCAACTCGTCGGCGGTCTGGAAGACGGTGCGCATCGTGAGGATGGTCATCCCCTGGAAGTCGTCGAACGTGATCGTCCCGCGGAACGAGGGGTGCTCGCCCACGTCGTCACCGTGATCGAACGTGATCAGTTCGGGCGTCCGGACCTCGTCGTAGTGCAAGACGTTCGGGTAGTCGACACCGTCGGGGCCATGCATCGTGAACCGCCACACGCCGCCCGGACGGATGTCGGCCTCGTGCGTCGTCAGCGTGAACCCGTTCGGGCCCCACCAGTTCGCGAGGTGCTCGGCCGACGTCCAGAGCTCGAACACCTGCTCGCGCGGGGCTTCGATCATCCGGGTCAGCACGATCGAGCGGTCGATCGCGCCGGTGACGACGTCGTCGAGCTTGCGGAGGGTTTGCAGCAGTCCGACCTCCATGCCGGCGAGCATCGGCGCCGCCTCGGGGGTGAGCGCGCTCGCCTTCTCGTGCACGGTCATCTCGGTCTTGCCGTCGTGGTCGACGAGCGTGACGGTGGTGACCGCGTCGAGCGCGGGCGTCCCGTCGGGGCCGGCGGCCGTCGTCGCCATGATCAGCTTCGTGGGCCGGTCGAACTCGGTGTACGTGCCCCACAGCGGGTACTCGGCGCCGTCGGGGCCCTGCATCACGATCGTGAACGCCCCGCCCTGCTTCGCGTCGGCCTCCGCCTTCGCCACGCCGAACCCCTCGGGCGCGTACCACTTCGCAAGGTGCTCGCCTTCGGTCCACGCGCGGAACACCAGGTCAACCGGCGCGTCGATCATGCGCGAGACCGTGACCTCTGCGGTGAGCTCATCCATCTTCCTGCTCCTTCCCCTGCAGCGTGCGCAGGTACTCGTCGAGGCGGTCGAGCCGCTCCTCCCATAGACGCCGGTACTCCTCGAGCCAATCCGACGCCTCCTTCAACGGTTCCGGTTCGAGCCGGCACGGTCGCCACTGGGCCCTGCGGCCCCGCGAGATCAACCCCGCCTTCTCCAACACCTTCAGGTGCTTGGACACGGCGGGCAGGCTCATCTCGAACGGTGCCGCGAGCTCGGTAACCGACGCCTCCCCATCCGCCAGACGCTCCACGATCGCGCGCCGCGTCGGATCGCTCAGCGCGGCGAACGTCCTATCGAGCTGCTCGATCGCGATGTCCGTCGCCATGCTGCTCAACCTTTCGGTTATCTAACCTGACGGTAAAGTACGCCTTCGACCCCCGCCCGTCAACCCGTCTTTCCCGGTGCGGTGGGACGATGGCTAGCCCAAGGGACGGGAGGGCATGCGGTGGACGACCAAGATGTGATCGCGAGGATCAACGAGCTTGCCGACGAGGAACACACGCTCTTCCAGATGGAGTCGCGCGGCGAGGCGTCGGACGGCGACCGCGAGCGGCTGCAGGCCCTCGGCGTGAGCCTGGACCAATGCTGGGATCTGCTGCATCAGCGCCGGGCGCGCCGCAACGCCGGCCTCGACCCCGACGACGCCAGCGTTCGCGACGAGGGCACGGTCGAGGGCTACGTCAACTGACGCGTTGACCGCGCAAGAGGTGCGCACATAGCATCGCGATGATGCGTCGTTCCCCCCGATCGCTCGTTGCAGGCATCGTCATCGTGGTCACGCTCGCGCTCGTGCCGGCCGCACACGCCGGGACGCCGACCGTGTTCATCCGGGTGAACCAGCTCGGGTATCTGTCCGGATCGCCGAAACAGGCGTTCGCGATGTCGGACACGGATCTCGCCGGGGCGCACTTCTCCGTCGTCGACACGGCGACCAGTAGCTCCGTGTTCACCGGGACGCTGCCGGCGTCGGCGGGGGGCTGGAGCACCACGTTCAAATACGTCTTCCCACTGCGCTTCGACGCGCTCAGCGCCGCCGGCCAGTACCAGCTGACGGTGAGGGGAACCTCCGCGACGTCGCCGCGGTTCGAGATCGGCACCGACACGGCGCTGTACGGCAAGGCGCTCGCGAACGCGCTCTCCTTCTATCAGACCGAGCGCGACGGACCGAACTACGTGCAGTCGGCGCTCCGTGCGGCGCCCTCGCACCTGAACGACCAGAGCGCGATGACGTACACGACGCCGCACGTGAACTCCGCCGGGCACTTCAAGGGCGACCTGAACGCCATCGGCAAAACCATCGATGCGTCGGGCGGCTGGTTCGACGCCGGTGATTACCTCAAGGCGGTCGAGACAGAGAGCTACACGACCGACATGCTTCTGGCCGGCGTCCGTGATTTCCCGTCGCGGATGGGATCGGGGTCGGCGTCGTCGAACTTCAGCGCGGAGGCCCGATTCGGCGTCCAGTGGCTGCTCAAGATGTGGGACGACGCGAGCGGCACGCTGTACTACCAGGTCGGGATCGGCGACGGGAACGCGAAGACCGTCTCGGACCATGACCTCTGGCGGCTCCCACAGGCCGACGACACGTACGGCGGGACGGACGCGGCGTATCGCTACATCCGGCACCGGCCGGTGTTCCGGGCCGCGCCCGCCGGATCGCGGGTGAGCCCGAACCTCGCGGGGCGCGACGCCGCCGCGTTCGCGATGTGCTTCCAGGTGTACCGCGTGAGCCAGCCGAGCCTCGCCGCGAAGTGCCTGCGCGCGGGCGAGCACATCTTCGATCTGGCCGACACGGCACCGTCCGCCGACCTGCTGACGCTGATCCCGTTCAGCTTCTATCCCGAAACCGAGTGGCGCGACGACCTGGAGCTCGGTGCGACGGAGCTCGCGACTGCGCTGGCCGGCGGCGGCCTCCCCGCCGGGTTGCCGCACACCGATCCATCGTTCTACCTGGGACAGGCCGCTCACTGGGCGCATGCGTACATCAGCGGGCCCGGCGATGCGGGCGACACCCTCAACCTGTACGACGTGAGCGGTCTCGCGCATTCCGAGCTGTATCGCGCGATCCAGGCCGCGGGCGATCCCGCTGGACTCGAGGTCACGCAGGCGCAGCTGCTCGCCGACCTGAAGAAGGAACTGGACGGCGCCGTGGCGCAGGCCGCGACCGATCCGTTCGGCTTCGGGTTCACGTGGGCGTCGTGGGACACGACCACGCACGGCGAGGGACTGTCGGTGATGGCGAGCGAGTACGACGCGCTGACCGGCACGTCGACGTACGCAAACCAGGCGATCGGCTGGCTCGGCAACATCCTGGGCGCGAACGCGTGGGGCTCGTCGCTGATCGTCGGTGACGGCAAGGTGTTCCCCGACTGCATCCACCACCAGATCGCGAACATCGAGGGTCACCTCGACGGGACCGCGCCGGTGCTCAAGGGGGCGGCGGTCGAAGGCCCGAACGGCACGACATATCAGGGCGTCGTCTCGGGCATGAACCTCTGTCCGGCGGACGGCAGCGACCGCTTCGGCGCGTTCGACGGGTCCGCCGCCAAGTTCACCGACAATGTGCAGTCGTTCTCGACGGTCGAGCCCGCGATCGACCTGACGGCAGCGTCACCACTTGCGTTCGCGTGGCTGTCGAACCAGCCGTAGTCAGTCGCGCACGACACAGCGGAACCCGAGGTGCACCGTCGACGTGTCGATCGTCTCGCTCTGACGCGCCGCCGGCCGATAGCGAAGGCAGTAGTTGGGTGCGCACAGGTGCGAACCGCCCTTGATCACCTTGCGAGGTAGATCCGCGCTCACACGCGATGCGCCCTCCTCCATCGTTCGCGCGGCGTCGGGCGCGCAGCACGCGTGCTCCGACGACGTGATCATCTCCCACGGATCGACCGTCCACTCCCACACGTTGCCCGCCATGTCGTAGAGCCCGTAGCCGTTCGGCGGGAAGGTCTTGACCGGCGACGTTCCCAGGAACCCGTCGTCCAGCAGGTTCTGCCAGGGGAACTCGCCCTGCCAGGTGTTGGCCATCATCTTGCCCTTCGGCGCGAACTCGTCGCCCCACGTGAAGCGCGCCTGCTCGCGGCCACCCCGCGCGGCAAACTCCCACTCGACCTCGGTCGGCAGCGCCTTGCCGGCCCAGATCGCGTACGCCTCGGCGTCGGCATACGCGACCTGCGTAACCGGATGCTGCTGGCGGTCGCGGATCGAGCTCCCCGGGCCCTCAGGGTTCCGCCATTCGGCGCCCGGCACGTACGCCCACCAGTTGCGCGCGTCCCGCAGGTCGACCGGCCCCTCGGTCTGCCGGAACACGAGCGAACCCGGCACCAACAGCTCGGGATCTGCGTCGGGATACGCCGCCGGCTCGGGCGTTTGCTCCGCGACAGTTCGGTGGCCGGTCGCGCGCACGAACCGCTGGAAGTCGGCGACCGTCACCGGATGGGCATCGATCGAGAACGGACCGACGCACACCTCGCGGACGGGCGCCTCTTCTTCATAGAAGTCATCGGAGCCCATGAGGAACGTGCCGCCCGTCAGGCGAATCATGTCCTGCATCGGTGAACGGCGCCGGTTACAGGCCGGGGCTGCCCTGCATGATCCCGCCGTCGGCGAAGATCGTCGTGGCGGTCACGTAGCTCGATCCGTCGCCGGCGAGGAACGCGACGACCGAGCCGATCTCGCTCGGGTCGGCCACGCGGCCGAGCGGGATCGCGTCGTCGAGCCGCTTCATCTTCTCGGGGTCCGCCTCGGTCTCCTTGTTGATCGGCGTGTCGACCGCGCCCGGCCCAACGCCGACCACCGTGATGTTGTGCGGCGCGAGCTCGACTCCGGCGGTACGGGTCAGCATCCGCATTCCGCCCTTGGAGAGGCAATACGGCGTGTTGCCCGGCATCGGCCAGTCCTCGTGCACCGACGTGATGTTGATGATCCGGCCACCATCGCCCTGCTTTATCATCTGCTTGGCGGCGAGCTGCGTGCCGAAGAACGCGCTCTTGAGGTTCACGTTCATCACGAAGTCGTACCGGTCTTCGGGCGTGTCGAGCACCGATGTGCGCGTCTCCACGCCCGCGTTGTTCACCATCACGTCGAGCCGGCCAAAAGCCTTGACGGTCTCGTCGATCAGCTTCTGCAGGTCGGCGACCTTGCTCACGTCTGCCTTGACCCCGATCGCCTGATCGCCGAGGCCGGCGATCTTGCGCTCGAGCTCCTCGGTCGCCTCAGGCATCGCGACGTAGTCGATGCAGACGTTGGCGCCCTCTTCGGCGAGCGCGAGCACGATCGCCTTGCCGATCCCGGTGTTGCCACCGGTCACGATGGCGGACTTTCCCTTCAAGCTCATGGTCCCTCCTCTGGTCCCTGGGTTGAACACCATCACACCGCGCGAGATACGCCGAAAGTGGTCGTCCGCGGTGGCAGCTGCGAGAGAACTACCCGAGGAGATCGGCCAGTTGCTCCCCTACACGAATCGGGTTCGCCATCGCGGTCATCGCCGGGCTCACCGCACCGATGCTCGTCGGGGCAGGAAGTCGCCGCGCTCGAGCAGGAAGATCTTCTTCCCCGTCGGCGCCAGGGTGTTGGCGAGCGTCGCCGCCGGCGCCGGTCCCGATGATGATGACGTCGTAGGACTCAGGCATCGTCGTCCCCTTCCCAGTGCAGTCGTGCCTCGTCGGTGGTATCGAGCACGCGACGCTTGTTGAACTCGTCCCACGCCCAATCGACGAACGCGTCGGTGCGCTGGTGCACGCCGCTCATCAGGTACGCGTGCACGCCGAGCCACGCCGCGTATCCGACCGCGCCGTGCAGCTCGTGGCGGTGCTCCCCCATCTCGGCGATCGCGGCGTTGTGACCGATCATCGCCATGATCCCCTTGTCGTGATACGCGAACGGCTCCATCTCCTTGCCGTCGACGTCCGCAACGATGTTCTTCGCGGTCCACTGACCCGCCTGAAGTGCGACCGACCCCAGTTGCGGGAACGGCCGGCCGTCGTCGGCCGGGATGTTCGCAAGGTCGCCGATGACGAACACACCCGGGAAGCCGTTCACCGTGAGGTCGGTACCGACGTCGATCCGGCCGCCGCGTCCCTGCGTCAGTCCGGAGGCGGCCGCCAAGGGTGCCGCCTCCAGGCCGCCACCCCAGATCACGCACCGTGTGTCGATCGTGTCGCCGTCGGACAGCACGACGCGGTCGGCGGTGATGTCGCTCACCTTGGTGCCGAGCTTGATCTCGACCCCGCGCTCGGTGAGCACCTTGGAGGCGTACTCGTGCGCTTTCGGCGAGAACGGCCCGAGCACGGCCGTGCCGGCGTCGACGATGACGACGCGTGCCCTGGCGAGCTGCTCGTCGTGGAACCGCGACGGCATCACGTCGCGGATCAGGTCGGCGAGCGCGCCGGCGATCTCGGTCCCGGTGGCGCCGGCGCCGACGACCACGAACGTGAGCCCGCCGGTCTCGATCGCGGACGGGTCACGCTCCCCTTCCTCGAAGGCTTCGATGACCCGGGTCCGGAGGCGGCGCGCGTCGTCCAGTGAGTACAGCGGGAACGTGTGCTCGGCGCCCGGCGTGCCGAAGAAGTTGGCTTGGCTTCCGGCCGCCAGCACGAGGTGATCGGCCTCGAGCGTCGTGCCGTCGTCCAGCGTCACGGTCTTCGTGGTGGGATCGACGCTCGTCGCCGTCGCGAGCCGGAACGTGACGTTGTCGTGGCGCCGGAACAGCTCGTCGAGGTCCATCGAGACGTCCGTGCCGGCGAGCTGGAAGGTCGCCACCTGGTACAGGAGCGGCAGGAACTGGTGATAGTCGTGCGCGTCGACCAGGGTGACCTCGGCGTGGTGCGGATGCTTCGCCAGCTCTCGAGCGCACCCGATACCGGCGAACCCGGCGCCGACGATCACGACCTTGGCAGGCGCCATCACTGTCACCTCTCCGGCGAGATGCCCCACGTGCCCCGCCACGTCGCCCCGGGCTCGAGCTCGATCAGGTCGACGCCCGTCCGCAGGGCGTTCGGCGGACACGTCATCGGCTCGATCGCGACGGCGGCGCGGCGGCGCTCGGCCGGCTCGAGCGTGTCGCCCGTGTACACCATGAGGTAGCGGAACGAATCGTCGACCCAGACCCGGACCGCCCGACCTTCGTCGGGCCGTTGCAGCACCGCGATCGCCCGGCCGACCTTGTCGCGAAGGAGCCCGGTGAACGCCGTGTCGAGGCGCGTTGCCCCGACCGGCCGCGGTGATATGAAGTCCGCGTCGCTGCCGATGAGGGCGTGCCTGCCCGTCGGAAGGCCGCGCTCGTCGGCGGCGAGCTGCTCTCCGGCAGGCACCTGGAGGTGGGCGTCGTCGATGCGCTCGGTGCCGACCGTGACGTACGGATGGAACCCGATCCCGAACGGCGCGGGCACGTCCGAACGGTTCGTCGCGTCGGCTTCGACCTCGAGCCCGCCCGGACCCACGGCATACCGGACGGCGACGTCGAGCAGCCACGGGTAGCCGGGTTGTGGATGCAACGTGCAGCGCAGCACGACGGCTTCGTCGGTCCGCAGGTCGAGCGTCCACGGGAGCCATCGGACGAGGCCGTGGATCGCGTTGCCGCGCTCCGGTTCGTCGAGCGCCGCGCTGCCGTCCATGCCCGCGTACGTGTACCGGCCGTCCTCGAGCCGGTTCGGCCACGGCGCGAGCACTTGCCCGCGGCCGGCGGACGAGCGCTCGTCGGCGGCGAAGCCGTCGATCACCGGCGTGCCGGCAACCTCATAGGCGCGCAGCGTCGCGCCCACCTCGGTCACGACGGCCCGCTGGTCGCCGTAGGCGATCTCGTGCTGGGCACCGGTGGGGAGCAGGGCCTCGCGGGTCGTGGGCATCACCCGGCGCCGTCGCTCAACACCTTGGCGGCCGCGATCAGCGTCAGGTGTGTGAACGCCTGGGGCGTGTTCCCGATCAACCGCTGGTTCACCTGGTCGTACTCCTCGGAGAAGATCCCGAGGTCGCTCTTGAGCCCGATCAGCCGGTCGAACAGCGCCTCGGCCTCGTCGCGGCGGCCGATCAGCGCCAGGTCGATCACGAGCCAGAAGCTGCACGCGAGGAACGCGCCTTCGCCCGGCGGCAACCCGTCGGCCGCGCCTTCGTCGGGGATGTACCGCATCACGAAGCCGTCCTTGACGAGCTCGCGTTGGATCGCCTCGACGGTGCCGATCACGCGCGGGTCCTCCGGCGGCAGGAACCCGACCTGTGGGATCAGCAGGAGCGACGCATCCAGCTGCTCCGACCCGTAGTACTGCGTGAAGGTGTTCCGCTTCGCGTCGAAGCCCTCGCGGCAGATCTCCTCGTGCATGGTCGTCGCGAGCTTCGTGAGCTCGTCGACCTCGTGCACCATCCCCATCTCGTCGGCGAACTTCAGCACCCGGTCGATGGCGACCCACGCCATCACCTTGGAGTGCACGAACTGCTTGCGGCCGCCCCGCACCTCCCAGACGCCGTCGTCCGGGTCTTGCCAGTGGTCGGCGAGCCAGCGGATCACGCGCCGGGCGACCGTTTGCGCGCGCTGGAGCGGAACCATTCCGAGCTCGTGCGCCTTGTAGATCGCGTCGACGAGCTCGCCGTAGACGTCGAGCTGCAACTGCCCCGAAGCCGCGTTGCCGACCCGCACCGGCGCCGAGCCCTCGTACCCCTCGAGATGGGGCAGCTCGTACTCGTCGAGACGACGCTCGCCGCCGAGGCCGTACATGATCTGGATGTCCTCCGGGTCGCCGGCCACGGCTCGGACCACCCAATCGCGCCAGCTCGTCGCCTCCTCGACGTACCCCGCGGTCATCAGCGCGTCCAGCGTGAGCGCCGCGTCGCGGAGCCAGCAGAACCGGTAGTCCCAGTTGCGGACGCCGCCGAGGAACTCGGGCAGTGACGTCGTCGCCGCGGCGACGATCCCGCCGGTGGGCGCGAAGGTGAGCGCCTTCAACGTGATCAGCGAACGCTCCACCTCGTCGGCCCAGCGACCGTCATACGTCGAGCGCCCGGCCCACTCGCGCCACCAATCGTCGGTCTGCTCGACGACGGCGAACGGATCGACGGGCTCGTGCATCCCCTCCCACGACGGATGCGAGCTGAGGACGAATCCCACGCGCTCGCCTTCGCGCACCGAAAAGTCCGCGCTCACATGCGACTCGTGCGCGCGAAGCGGCACGTGTCCACGAAGCTCCACCGCGTTGGGGCCGGCGCCGGCCTCCACGGCCTCGCCGATCTTGTGGACCCACGGCTTGGTGCTTCCGTAGTCGAAGCGCGGCGCCATGAACAGCTCCATCCCGACCGTGCCTTCGATGCCCTCGACGACTCGGGCGACGCGCGGGTGCGTGCTGGTCAGCGTCATGCAGTCGGTCACGCGAGCGATGCCGTCGGCGGTCTCGAAGTCTGTCTCGAGCACGAGGGAGTGCGGCCGATACCGCCGGCTTGTGCCGATGACCCTGCCGGAGGGCGCGATACGCCAGGTGCCATTGTGCTCATTGCCGACCAGCGCCGCGAAGCACGCGGCCGAGTCGAACCGCGGCAGACAGAGCCAGTCGATCGAACCGTCTTTGCCGACGAGCGCCGCAGTGCGCAGATCGCCGATGATGCCGTAATCCTGGATCGGTAATGCCACGTGTCCCCCCTGGGCCCCGGTTGTCTCGCGACAGTAATACGGAACGTGCGTTTCGACACCGGGCACAGTCCCGACCTGCGGACCATAGCGTCGAGGTCGGTGAGCGGTCGACCCGACCACGGGCGGATCACCTCGTGGATCGATCGGGTGCTAGCCCGGTTCGACCGGCTTCGACGCGTTGCGTCGGGGCCGCTCGTGGCCGACATGGCTCACCAACAGCGCGACGATCGTCACCAGATAGACCTGGCCCACGAGCGCCTCCGTGACCGCGACCATGCGCGTGATGTTCGCATAGGGAACGAAGTCGCCGTACCCGACGGTGCACAGCGTGATGAAGCTGTAGTACATGCGGACGACGTTCGTCTGGGCGCCGTTGACGGGCCCGAAGAGACCGACCGGGTCGAGGGCGCCGATCACCCCGTACACCGCGGCGTACGCCAGCCCGAACAGCAGATAGATACACAGCGCCGCCAACACGGACTGGCCCGTGACGACCGGATGGGCCGCGAAGCGTCGTCCGATCACGAACAAGCCACCCAGCACGAGGAAGAGTGAGGCGAACGCATCGATCGCGGCACCCGTCTTGGTCGTGGCATCGGCGACAACGCTCGCAGAAACGGCGACCACGATCAGCGCGACGCTTGCGTAGTACATCCACCGTTTCGCGTTGGAGGTGTGCAGCGCGAACAGGAAGGTCCCCGCGAGCACGAGCGTCCGGATCACCGCCATGAGGTTCTCGCGTCCCTCCGACGGGATCGACGCGACCACCAGCGAGACCATGATCATCATCAGCAGCAGCCCATAGCTGTCGAGCGCCCAGAACCGCCGATGGATCGACCACCCGCGACGAGCGCCGAAGAACGAGCTGTTCTCAGCCATCCCGACGGAACCCTACCGCGGAGGTCCCGGCGCCGGGGGCATCGTCCGCCGCCGGATGCGCTCGGCGCCAGAGGCTCGCGTTCACGATCGCGGATGAGATCGTGAGCCGCCCCAGCAGATACAGCCAGGCGAGCAGGACCACCGCCACGACCCCGTAAACAACGACCAGCAGGAGCCACAAGACGGGTCCAGTGTCCCGCGCCCGGACCGTGTTGACGACACCGGCGGCGATGACGAGCCAGGTGGCACCGCCCGCGAACGAGAGTGCGGCGACCGTCGAGCCGTGGAGCCGCACGATGGGCATGCGCCACGCGAGCAGGTGCGCGACCCGGATCGCCCGGACGGCGCCGCGGCTCGCGAGCAGCAGCGCGTACAGCGCGATGAGGAACACCACCACCAGCGTCGTCGTCGACTCCTTCGAGGCGTCGTGCACGTAGCGCGCCGCAACACGAACGATCCCGAACCGCCTCACCAGGTCATCGGTCGACAGGTTGCTGTCGGCCGCCACCCACCCCGCGACCGTGACCGCCACGAGCGCCAACGGCACGAGCCACAGGAACAAGCGGAACGGCGACCGCGTCGGCGCCGGCGCCGGCGAGCAGGCCACCCGCCACGTCGCGATCGCGCTCGCCGATGTCGAACGCGGCGCCGAGCGCGGGGACCTTCTGCCTCGCCTCGAGCACGCGGTCCCACGTCAGGGTCACTCGGTCGCGCGCCCGCGTGACGATCCCCGAACGCTCGGGGCCCGGTTCGTCCGAGCCGCCAGCCGCATCCGGCCCGATGCCGTTGCCGCCCACGTGCTCCCTCCGACGACCGCCCGGCGAGAAGCGACCCTCCATGGCCCCGGGGTATCCTCGCCGACACGCGCCGACTTTGGGGGGACCGTGGCCGACTCGACCGATACGAACGAACTTCGCGCCGAACGCGACGCGCTCGAAGCGCGTGTCGAACAACTCGAAGCCCGACCCGAACGACGGCGGAAGACCCGCGTCGTGTTCACGGCGATCCTGCTCATCCTCGCGATCCTGTGCTTCACCGTCGCCGTACCCGGGCTGTGGGCGCGACGCACCGTGTTCAACACTGAGAACTACGTCGACACGGTCGCCCCGCTGGCGAGCGACCCCGCGGTCCAGGAGTACCTCGCGCGCACCATCACCGAGGAGGTCTTCACGGCGCTCAACGTCGAGGACCGCCTGCGCGAGACCCTCCAGCAGCGCGACGCCCGACTCGCGTTCCTGGCAGGCCCGATCGCCGACGGCGTCCGCGGTGTCGTCCAATCGCAGCTGCAGAAGATCCTGGCGAGCGACGCGTTCCAACAGACGTGGGCGTCGCTGAACCGCACCGTCCAGGTACAGATCGTCGCCGTGTTGGCGAACAAGAGCAGCAGCTTCCAGATCCAGGACAACGCCGTCGTCCTGAACGTGCTTCCCCTCATCAATGAGGGCCTCGGATCGATCTCGAGCACGATCAGCGACCTCGTCGGACATCAGATCACGCTGCCGACGATCACCGCCGACACGATCCCCTCGGCGGCGGTCCAGCAGCTGCAGTCGGCGCTCGGCGTCACGCTGCCGACCGACTTCGGTTCGATCGTCGTCTACCGGTCCGACTCCATCAAAGCCGTGCAGGACGTCGTGAACCTCGCCCAGCGCGCGATCATCCTGCTCGCAGCCCTGTTCTTACTGTTCGCCGCCATCGCGCTGTGGGTGTCGCCCCACCGCCGTCGTACGTTGCTGCAGCTCGCCACGGCCCTGCTCGCGATCTTGATCGTCGAGCGGCGGCTCGCGATCTGGGAGGCGAACAGCATCATCATGAAGGCGACGCCCGAGAACCAGGCGGCAGCACGCGCCGTCGTGGATCGCGTCCTGGGGAGCCTGCTCTGGTACACCGCGTGGTTCCTCGCGGTCGCCCTGATCGTCTTGATCGTGTCACTGCTCACCGGCCCGTACCCGTGGGCCGTCAAGCTGCGCGGTTGGACAGTCGACATGTGGCGCGCCGGCGTCACCGCCGTTCGCGGCCATGAGGCGTCGGAGCGCGTGACGTGGGTCGCCGCACACCGCGACCCGCTGATGGTCGGTGGCGCCGTCGTCGCGGCGCTGCTGCTGTTCTTTGGCAACCTGTCGTTGTGGTGGTTCCTCTTCTTTGCGATCGTGATCGGCGCCTACGAGCTCATCGTCTATCGCGTCGCGGAACGGGAACACGTGATCGATCCGACGGATCCGGCGACCCCGCCCGCACCCGGGATATGACGGGCCGGCCCCGAAGGGGCCGGCCCGGTAGTGCGTCGGAGCCTGTGTCCTACAGCTGCATCGTGGCCTTGCGCTTGAGGTCGGTGTACTCCTCGGCCGAGATCTCGCCCTTGTCGCGGAGCTCCGCGAGCTTGGAGATCTCATCGGCCGGCGAGTACCCGGAGACGCGCCGCTG
>Ga0136846_1227728_pt1 | contig 26726 bp, 23 predicted proteins | sample HopSoiMetagenom2_FD_96841 | JGI IMG/M metagenome (GOLD analysis project Ga0136846, IMG submission 96841) | Grasslands soil microbial communities from Hopland, California, USA - 2 Assembly 2016 (version 4) | ecosystem: Environmental > Terrestrial > Soil > Grasslands | place: USA: Hopland... | reverse complement strand
GGGCCCAGGAAACCGTTCAACGCCTGTGGACAGGGTTAATGCAAATTTCGGCATTGACTTTCGGCACGCTGTTGAGTTCTCAAGAATCGGACGCACACCGCAGTCTGGCTTCTCAGCCAGGCTCCCGGGGCAACCTGCGTTACTCTACCGGACCAGATCCACCGAGTCAAGACCCAATTTTTCTGACCCTCCGCCCGCGTCCAGCTGACCGACCCGAGTCCGGAGACACGTTTCGGCTGCACTAGCCTTTGGGGGGTTCGGAGCGACCGGCCGCTTTCGCGTCCCGCGCCTCGCTCCAACAAGAAGAACATTACGTGGCTGTCAGGAGCCGGTCAAATCGGCCCCCGGTGGGCTGAATCACACGGCTGTAATTTGCCCTCGGCAACCCCGGTGTGGGAGTGGAGTCCACTCCCACATCCCGGCCGTCAACCCTGTGCCGGCGACGCCAGAACCCCTGCGAACGAACGCTTCCCGCGGCGGAGCACGAGTACGCCGCCCGGCAGCAGATCGTCCGTACCTGGGACGTACTCGGCGTCCTTCACCTTCTCGTTGTTCAGGTACGCCCCGCCCTCGGCCACAGTGCGGCGTGCAGCCGACTTGCTGGCAACCAAGCCCGACTTCACGAGCAGATCGCCGTACGTCGGCATTGCTTCGCCGGCCCCGAGCTCCACATGAGGGGCTTCCCGCAGGGCAGCGACCAACGTGGAGCCGTCCAGCGAAGCGAGCTCCCCCTGGCCGAACAAGGCCTTCGACGCCTCCTGCACCCGCCTGGTCTCCTCGGCGCCGTGGACCAGCGTTGTCACGTCCTCAGCAAGGGCCCGCTGGGCTTCCCGCGCTTGTGGTCGTTCGGCTGTCGCTTGCTCGAGCGCAGCGATCTCCTCCGCCGTACGGAACGTGTAGAACCGCACCAGCTGCATCACGTCACGGTCATCGCTGTTGAACCAGAACTGGTAGAACGCGTACGGCGGCGTCAGCTCCCGGTCCAGCCACACACTGCCGGACTCCGTCTTCCCGAACTTCGTCCCGTCGGCCTTGGTGACCAGCGGCGTCGCCAGCGCATGCGCCTTGCCGCCCTCAGTACGACGGATCAGCTCGACGCCGGCCGTCAGATTGCCCCACTGGTCACTGCCACCCGTCTGCAGCGTGCAGTTGTACCGCCGGTACAGCTCCAGGTAGTCCAGGGACTGCAGCAGCACGTAACTGAACTCCGTGTAGCTGATCCCCTGCTCCAGCCGTGCCTTGACCACCTCGCGGCCGAGCATCCGGTTCACCGGGAAGTGCTTCCCGATGTCCCGCAGGAAGTCGAGGGTGTTGAGGTCCTTGGTCCAGTCGTAGTTGTTGACGATCCGCGCCGGGTTCGGCAGCGACTGGTCGAAGTCGACGAACTTCTCGACCTGGGTCCGGACCTTCTCGACCCACTCGTGGACGACATCCTTGGGGTTCAGCACCCGCTCGGACGTCTCCTTCGGGTCACCGATCAGGCCGGTCGCGCCACCCACCAGCCCGATCGGGTTGTGGCCGGCCAGCTGGAGCCGCCGCAGCGTCAGCAGCTGCAGCAGGTTCCCCATGTGCAGGCTGGGCGCGGTGGGGTCGAAGCCGACATAGGAGGTGATCGGTCCCGCCGCCATCGAGGCCCGGAGGGCGTCTGGATCGGTGGAGTGGGCGATCAGGCCACGGCTCTCCAGGTCGTCGAGTACCTGGGTACGGCGTGCGGTCCCGCTGTCGGTCACTTGTTCTCCTCGAGTACGTCGGTCACCTCTAGTGTCCTGTACGCCGGGAGTACGCCGCGTCCTCGGGTCCGTCCGACGGCACAACCGGACCCAGGTGCGTCTGAACGAAGGCAACCCGACTCACGTGCCTGACGGAGACAACCGGACTCACGGCGCGTCTGACGGAGCCAACCGGACTCAGGTGGGTTCCGGACCCGTCAGGACCGACCGGAGCTGCGGACGCAGCGCATGGCCGTCGGGACCCTGCACCGTGACGGCTGTCGGTCGCTGCGGGTCGTGAGCACCCGGGTCCTGGTTGGGGACCGGCAGACCGTGCGACAGGACCTGCTCGGCCGGCGTGAGCTGCCGGATCGCGATCGCCAGCACGTTGTCCGGGTGCGTCTGCGCGAAGTCGCCGTACAACCGGGGGTCGTGCTGGCCGTCGTCGCCCATCAGCACCCAACGCACCTTCGGGAACTCCTTCGCCAGCCGGCGCAGTGCGGTCCGCTTGTGTTCCTGGCCGCTGCGGAACCACCCCGTGTTGGTCGGCCCCCAGTCCGTCATCAGCAGCGGACCCGGCGGATAACCGTGGCGCGCGAGGAAGCGGGTCAGGGTCGGCGCCGTGTTCCACGCACCGGTCGACAGGTAGAACATCGGCGCACCGGGGTGGTCGGCGAGCAGTTCCCGGTAGAGCTCCGCCATCCCCGGTACGACGCGGCGCGCCTGCTCGTCGCGGACGAATGTGTTCCACGCCGCGATGAACGGGCGCGGCAGCATCGTCAGGATCACCGTGTCGTCGATGTCGCTGACCAGCCCGAGCGTCGCATCCGGATCGGGAACGAAGATCCGCGCCCGGGCCTGCCGATCGCCGTGGACGCCAAGGATGATCTCGTGCCACCCCGCCGGTAGCACGACCGGGACCGTCAGGTCGATGAACCCGCCCCGATCGGTCGTGGTCTCGAACGTCTGCCCGTCGACCGTGACGGTCACCGGAACCTTCGTGGCCGGGGCCGTGACGAACGCGCGCCATCCGCGGACCACCTGGTCGTCGTCGTATCGCGGCTGGTTGCGGGGATCCCTGCCCAGGACCACACGCGCCAGCACCCGGACGAACTCTGTGGTGCCGTAACCGACCTGCGGGATGATCCGTTCCTGCCAGCCGCGACGCCGCAGAAGCGTCTGCAACCCGAGGTTGAACCAGTCCTCGAGCCGGGACGAGTAGTGGGGTCGGGCCATACCAGAAACCTACCCGCCGCACAGGCCGCTAGTCGTGCTCCCCCGCTGCCGACCGGAACCTTCGACGAACTGTCGGTGCGGTCTCCTACCGTTCCACCATGACCGATCTTGGAATGTGCTTCCCGCGAACCTTTCGGGCCGCCCTGGTCACCGATGTCGCCCGCCGCCTCGACCAGGGTGGCGCGGACGAGCTCTGGATCATCGAGGACTGCTTCTTCACCGCTGGTCCGTCCCTGGTGTCGGCCGCGCTGACCGCCACCGAGCGACTCAAGGTCGGCCTGGGGATCGTGCCTGCGGTGGTCCGGACCGCCGCGGTGACCGCGATGGAGTTCGCGACCCTCGAGGCGCTCGGCCCGGGCCGGTTCCTGCCCGGGATCGGTCACGGCGTGCAGGAGTGGATGGGCCAGATGGGCGTCCGCCCGAAGTCGCCGCTCACCGCGCTCGAGGAGGTGACGACGTCCGTCACCCGGCTGCTCGCCGGTGAGGAGGTGAGCCTGGAGGGTGCGACAGTCCACCTCGATCACGTGAGGCTGGATGCGCCCCCGGTCACGCAGCCGCCGATCCTGCTCGGCGTCCAGGGTCCGAAGTCGATCGCGTTGGCCGGCCGAGTCGCCGGCGGCGTCGTGCTGGCCGAGCCCGCAACCCCGTCGTACGTACGGCAGTCGGTGCAGTACGCCGGATCGCCCGAGGGGTTCGTGGTGGCGGTGTTCGCCGCGATGTGCATCCGCGACGACCGCAAGACGGCGTACGAGTGGACCGCGCCGTGGCTGGGCGAGCGGATCGCGAGCAAGGCGCCGCAGCTGACCGCGCTGCCGTTCTTCGACGACCTGCAGAAGTTGTACGACGAGTCCGGTGCGGACGGGCTTGTAGGCATGCCGACCGATTGGTGGACGCAGATCGGTGCGATCGGGACGCTCGACGACGCGGCCGCGCACATCGAGGCGCTGGAAGCGGCGGGAGTGCACCACATCGGCTTGTTCCCGGATCCGGAGGTCGAGTACGGGCTTCCGCAGCTCGACTACGTCCTGCAGCTGGCCAAGCGTTAGCCGCGCCGCTTCGGCACATGTGGGCGGTACGGCGAGACTGTCGGATCGTCCGGGATCCAGAAGCGCCACGCGCGGTCGGCGGCCTCGCGGAGTCCGACGCGCGGTCCGGTCGATGGTTCGCCGTCGAAGCCAGGTCCCGGGAGCAGCTGGATCGGCGAGGTCTTGGACAGCAGGTCGACGCCGTTGCCTTCACGCCCGATGCCGAGGGCAACGCACAACCTCGCCGGGCCGCGCGCGAGGTCGCGGTCCGGGTTGGCCTTCGCTCGCTTGAGCATCGGGCCCGGTCGGACGCCGACGCCTTGGTTGAAGACGGCCTTCTGCTCGACGGGTTGACCGCGGCGGGCGCGGGCAAGATCCAGTCCTTCGATGACCTCACCGGCCCGCAACAGCACAGCTGACGGTTTCCCGTCGGGAGCGACGACGACGTTCATGCAGTAGTGCATGCCGTAGGTGAAGTACACGTACAAGAAACCCGGCGGGCCGAACATGATCTCGGTGCGCGCGGTCGGGCCGCGATACGCGTGCGAGCCGGGGTCGTTCGTGCCGTCGTACGCCTCGACCTCGGTGAGCCGGACCGCGACGGTCCCCTCCTCGGTCGTGCTGCGCACGACCATGCCGAGCAACTTCGGAGCCACCTCGAGCACCGGACCGGCAAGGACCGAACGAAGCACAGGCATGCGCAGCACCCTAGATCAGGTCAGGCGAGGCGCTTGCTGTGGTCGCCCATCTTCGCCCGCAGCTCGGCCAGCTGTTCGACGACCCGGTCCTGGGCGGTGCCGCCGCGCGTATTGCGCGAAGCCAGTGAGCCTTCGACGGTGAGAACCGAACGGACGTCGGGCGTCAGGTGCGGGGAGATCGCGGCCAGGTCCTCGTCGGACAGGTCCCAGAGCTCGATCCCGCGCTTCTCGCACTCCTGCACGCAGGCGCCGGCCAGCTCGTGCGCGACCCGGAACGGGACCTTCTGCCGGACCAGCCACTCGGCGATGTCGGTTGCCAGCGAGAACCCCTGCGGCGCGAGCTCCTGCAACCGCTCGGTGTTGAACCGTAGCGTCCGGATCATCCCGGTGAACGCCGGCAGCAGGACCTCGAGGGTGTCGATGGAGTCGAAGACCGGTTCCTTGTCCTCCTGCAGGTCCCGGTTGTACGCCAGCGGCTGCGCTTTGAGGGTCGCCAGCAGGCCGCTCAGATTCCCGATCAGCCGGCCGGCCTTGCCGCGGGCAAGTTCGGCGATGTCCGGGTTCTTCTTCTGCGGCATGATGCTCGACCCGGTCGAGAATGCGTCGTCCAGCTCGACGAAGCCGAACTCCTTCGTCGCCCAGATGATGACTTCCTCGGCCTGCCGGGACAGGTCCACCCCGATCTGCGCGGTGACGAAGGCGAATTCAGCCACGAAGTCCCGGGAGGCGGTCCCGTCGATCGAGTTGGCCGACGAGTTCGTGAAGCCGAGCTCCACAGCGACGTACTGCGGATCGAGCCCGAGCGAGCTGCCCGCGAGCGCTCCCGACCCGTACGGCGAGTCGGCAGCGACCCGCGCGTCCCAGTCCGTGAGCCGGTCGAGATCGCGGATCAGTGGCCATGCGTGAGCGAGGAGGTGGTGAGAGAGCAGGACCGGCTGCGCGTGCTGCAGGTGGGTCCGGCCCGGCATCGCAACGCCGAGATGGTTCTCCGCCTGGTTGGCCAGTGTGCTGATTTGCTCCAGCAGCAGCCGGCCGATGATCCGCCCGTGCTCGCGCAGGTAGGCCTTGAACAGCGTCGCGACCTGATCGTTCCGCGACCGCCCGGCGCGCAGCCGACCGCCCAGCTCAGCACCGAGCCGTTCCAGCAGGCCGTGCTCCAGCGCGGTGTGCACGTCCTCGTCAGCCTCAGCCGGCAGGAACTTCCCGGTCAGCACGTCCTCGAGCAGCGCATCGAGCCCGGCCAGCATCGCCGTCAGGTCGTCGTCGGTCAGCAGCCCGGCGCGGTGCAGCACCTTTGCGTGCGCCTTCGACCCAGCGATGTCGTACGGCGCGAGTCGCCAGTCGAAGTCCGTCGATTTGCTCAACGCCGCCAGCGCGTCGGCCGGACCGCCCGCAAACCGCCCACCCCACAGAGCGGCACTCTCTCCAGAACTCATCGGATTCCTTACTTCGGTTCGCGCGCGGCGAGGGACAGGAAGCGAGCGGCCAGAGCCTGACCGCCGGTGGGGTTGCGGGAGACGACCATGACGGTGTCGTCGCCGGCGATGGTGCCGAGGACGTCGTCCAGTCCGACGTGATCGATCGCGGACGCGAAGTACTGCGCCGCCCCCGGCGGGGTTCGCAGGATCACCAGGTTGGCGCTGCCTTCGGCGCTGACCAGGAGCTCGGAAGCGACTCTGGCCAGCCGGGCCTCGAAGGCGGCCGCCTCGCCCGCACGCGGCGTACGGTCGCCGCCTTCGCCCGGTACGGCGTACACGAGCTGGCCGGAGGAGTCGCGGACCTTCACCGCACCGATCTCGACCAGGTCGCGCGACAGCGTCGCCTGCCCGACGACCAGGCCGGACGCGGCGAGGAGGTCAGCCAGCTCCGTCTGCGATCGCACCGGCTGCCGCCCGAGCAGGTCGACGATCCGCTGCTGTCGCGCGGTCTTCGTCGTCGGTACGGCGATGCTCATCGAGGTCCTCGCTTCACTCGGGGCGCAGCTGAGGCAGGCGACACGCTGCGCTCGTTCATGCCCCGAAACTCCTTGCCAGCAGCCACGACAGCAGCGCCTTCTGCGCATGCAGCCGGTTCTCGGCCTCGTCCCAGACGACCGACTGCGGTCCGTCGATCACGGCCGCCTCGATCTCCTTGCCACGATAAGCCGGCAGGCAGTGCAGGACGATCGCGTCCGACTTCGCCTTGGCGAGCAGTTGCTCGGTCACGGCGTACGGGACGAACGGCGCCTCGCGCTCGGCCGCCTCTGCTTCCTGGCCCATCGACACCCAGGTGTCGGTGGCAAGGACATCCGCGCCGTCGACCGCCGCGATCGCGTCCGCCGTCCACGCCACCGATCCCCCGGTGGAGGCGGCGATCTCCGCGGCGCGGGCGAGGATGGCGGGATCCGGCTTGTAAGACTCCGGCGACCCGACCACGACGTGCATCCCGGCGGTCGCACCGCCGAGAAGGTAGGAGTGCGCCATGTTGTTGGCGCCGTCCCCCAGATAGACGAGCTTCAGCCCGGCCGTCGCGCCCTTGTGCTGCCGGACCGTCTGCAGGTCGGCAAGAATCTGGCAGGGATGGAACTCGTCGGTGAGCGCGTTGATCACCGGAACTCGCGATGCCGCCGCCATCTCCTCGATCCGACTCTGCCCGAACGTCCGCCAGACGATCGCCTCGACCTGCCGGTCCAGTACCCGCGCGGTGTCCGCGATCGGCTCACCGCGGCCGAGCTGTGAGGTCTGTGCGTCGATGATCAGCGGTACGCCGCCGAGCTCGGAGATCCCGACCGCGAACGAGATCCGCGTCCGGGTCGACGTCTTGTCGAAGATCACCGCAACGGTCTTCGGCCCACTCAACGGCTGATGCCCGTGCCGATCCCCGGCCAGCTGCGCGGCGAGTGTCAGTACCTCGTCCTGCTCGACCGGCGACAAGTCGTCGTCACGGAGGAAATGCCGGATGGTGCCCTCGCTGCGCCCGGTCACAGGCCCCCCACCTTGTCGAGCAACCCCGGAAGGGCTGCGACGAAACTGTCGGCATCAGCCTTGCTCAGGATGTACGGCGGCGCCAGCCGCAACGCGTCCGGGATCGGATTGTTGATCACGAACCCGGCGTCCAGAGCCAGCGCCGCCACCTGGTCCGACACCGGCTGGGTCAGCTCGATCGCCAGCAACAATCCGCGGCCACGCACGCCGGCGATCAGCGGGTGGTCGAGAGCGATGACGGACGAGGCGAGGTGGTTGCCGACGGCATTCACCTGGCCGATCAGCCCGTCCCGCTCGATCACGGTCAGCACCGCCAGACCGGCGATCGCCGCGACCGGGTTGCCGCCGAACGTCGTACCGTGGTTTCCCGGCTGCAGCAGGTCGGCTGCCGCTCCCAGACCGATGCACGCACCGATCGGGATGCCCGCGCCGAGTCCCTTCGCCACCGTCACCAGGTCCGGCACGATCCCCTCGGGCTCGTACGCGAACCACGTCCCGGTCCGCCCGATCCCGGTCTGGATCTCGTCGATCCACAGCAGCGCGCCGTGGTCGGACGTGATCCGCCGCGCCGCTTGCAGGTACCCTGCCGGGGGTACAACGACGCCGTTCTCGCCCTGGATCGGCTCGAGCACCACAGCCGCGGTCTCGTCGTCGACCGCCGCGGCCAGCGCTTCGGCGTCGCCGTACGGGACGAACTCGACGTCTCCGGGCAGTGGCGCGAACGCCTCCCGGTACGCCGGCTTCCAGGTCACCGCGAGCGCGCCCATCGACCGCCCGTGGAACGCACCGACGGTGGAGACGATCTTGGTCCGGCCGGTACGCCGGGTGATCTTGAACGCGGCCTCGTTCGCCTCGGTACCGGAGTTGGTGAAGAACACCTTGCCCGGAACGTCGAAGAGCCCGAGCAGCTTCTCCGCCAGGGCGATCTGCGGAGCGGACGCGAAGAAGTTGGAGACATGACCGAGGGTGGCGAGTTGCGAGGTCACCGCGGACACCACGAACGGGTGCGCGTGCCCGAGACAGTTCACCGCGAGCCCGCCGAGCAGGTCGAGGTACTTGTTGCCGTCGGCATCCCACAGGTACGCACCCTCGCCGCGCACCAGCACCCGCTTCGGCGCACCGAACGTATTCATCAGCGCACCCGCGTACCGCTCAGCGAGCGCACTCTGCGTGCCGTCGAGAGTAGTCAGGAGTTCAGTCATCAGGGAATCACCTGGGTTCCGCTTCCGGCGTCTGTGAAGATCTCGAGGAGCAACGAGTGCGGCACACGGCCGTCGATGACGGTTGCCCGGGACACGCCGGACTCGACCGCGCGTAGGCAGGCTTCCATCTTCGGCACCATGCCGGACGCGAGCGTGGGCAGCAGTTCGGCCAGTTCGGCGGCATTGATCTGGGTGATGATCTCGTCGCTGTCCGGCCAGTTCCGATACAAGCCGGCCACGTCGGTGAGTACGACGAGCTTCTCGGCACCGAGCGCAACGGCCAGTGCAGCGGCCGCGGTGTCGGCGTTGACGTTGTGCGCCTGACCGTCCTCGTCCGGTGCGATCGTGGACACCACGGGGATCCGGCCGGCGTCGATCAGATCGATGACCGCCTCCGGGCGGACCTCGACCACGTCGCCGACCAGACCGATGTCGACGTGCTCACCGTCCACCACGGCAGTACGGCGTTCCGCGGTGAACAGCCCCGCGTCCTCACCGGACATGCCGACCGCGAACGGACCGTGTGCGTTCAGCAGACCGACCAGTTCCCGGCCGACCTTGCCGACCAGCACCATGCCGACGACATCCATCGCCTCCGGCGTGGTGACCCGGAGGCCGCCGCGGAACTCGCTGTCGATCCCGAGCCGGCCGAGCATGTCGCTGATCTGCGGCCCGCCGCCGTGCACGACGACGACCCGTACCCCGGCGTACCGGAGGAAGACGATGTCGGACGCGAAGGCCTGCTTGAGCTTGTCGTCGACCATGGCGTTCCCGCCGTACTTCACCACGACCGTCTTGCCGTGGAACTCCTTCAGCCACGGCAGCGCCTCGGTCAGGACCGCGGCCTTCTCGACCGCATCGGCGTGACTGTTCATGAGGAGTACGCCGAGTTCTCTTCGACGTACGCGTGCGACAGGTCGGTGGTGAGCACGGTGGCCGACGCTGGACCGGCGTGCAGGTCGATGACCACGTCGATCTCGAGACCGCTGAGATCCGCCTCCGACCGGTCGACCCCCTTGCCGCCCGCGACGCAGATCGGCGCACCGTTCAGCGTGATGTCGAGCAGCGCGGGGTCGAACGCGGTCGGGGCGTTGCCGACTGCCATCGCGATCCGTCCCCAGTTCGGATCGGAGGCGAAGAACGCGGTCTTGCAGAGGTTGTCCTCGGCAACGACCTTCGCGGCGGCCAGCGCCTCGGCCTCGGTGGCCGCGCCGTGCACGGTGATGCTCACGTGCTTGGTGACACCCTCGGCGTCGGCCTGCAACTGCTTCACCAGGTCAGCAGCCAACTCGGTCAGGGCCGCCTCGAAAGCCTCCGGCGTCACGGTGACCCCGGAGGCGCCCGAGCTCAGCAACAGGACCGTGTCGTTGGTCGACGTTCCGCCGTCGACGTCGAGCCGGTTGAACGTCTTGTCGACCGCGTTCCGCAGGGCGTGATCGAGATGCGGCTGATCCAGCACTGCGTCGGTCGTGATGACGCTGAGCATGGTCGCCATGTTCGGCGCGCACATCCCCGCGCCCTTGGCGAATCCGCCGATGCTCCAGCCGTCGGGATGCTTCAGCACCGCCTGCTTCGGCACGTTGTCGGTGGTCATGACCGCCGTGGCGGCGGCCAACCCGGCCTCCGGGCCAGAACCCAGGACCGCAACGGCCGTGTCGATGCCCGGGAGCAGAGCGGCCATCGGCAGGCGCTCGCCGATCAGGCCGGTGGAGCAGACGGCGATCTCCGCCGCGCCGACACCGAGCACCTCGGCCAGCTTCTCCGCGGTCTCGTGGGTGTCCTGGAATCCTTCCGGCCCGGTGCAGGCGTTGGCGCCGCCGGAGTTCAGCACGACGGCCTTGAGCTTTCCGGCGGTCAGGACCTGTTGGGACCACAGCACCGGCGCCGCCTTCACCTTGTTGGTGGTGAAAACACCGGCGGCGACGTCGTGCGGGCCGTCGTTGACCACGACGGTGAGGTCCGGCGTACCGGCCGGTTTGATCCCGGCGACCACTCCCGCCGCGCGGAAGCCGGCCGGCGCGGTGACCCCGCCACTCCGATCGACTCCAAGTTTCAGCGCAGCGTCCGGGGTGATATCGAGGGTCACGGTGCGACTCCTACGAGGGGCAGGGCCAGGGTCTCGTCGAGACCGATGGCCAGGTTCATGCACTGCACGGCGCCGCCGGCGGTGCCCTTGGTGAGGTTGTCCATCGCGGCCACAACGACGGCGCGGCCGGTGCGCTGGTCGAGGGCGAGCTGCAGCTGCACGGTGTTCGCACCCAGGGTGGCCTGCGTCTGCGGCCACTGTCCCTCGGGCAGCACGTGCACGAACGGCTCGTCGGCGTAGGCGTCCTCGTAGGCCCGGCGGAGCGCCGCATAATCGGTGCCATCGGCAACCGGTGCGCTGCAGGTGGCGAGGATGCCGCGGGCCATCGGGACGAGCACCGGCGTGAACGAGACGCTCACCGGCTGCGCGGCGTACGACGAGAGGTTCTGCTCGATCTCCGGTGTGTGCCGGTGCACGCCGCCGACGCCGTACGCCGACGCGGAGCCCATCACCTCGGCGCCGAGCAGGTGCGGCTTCGGCGCCTTGCCCGCGCCGGACGTCCCGCTGACGGCAACCACCACCAGTTGGGTGGCGTCGACGAGTCCCTGCTGTACGGCGGGAAGTAGGGCGAGCGTGGAGACGGTGGGGTAGCAACCCGGTACGGCGACCCGGTTCGACCCGCGGAGCTTCTCGCGCTGGCCGGGAAGCTCCGGAAGCCCGTACGGCCAGGAGCCGGCGTGCTCACCGCCGTAGAACTCGACCCACGCCTCGGCCTCGGTCAGCCGGAAGTCCGCGCCGCAGTCGATCACGGTGACGTCCTCGCCGAGCTGGTCGGCGATTCCGGCGGACTGTCCGTGCGGCAGAGCCAGGAAGACCACGTCATGACCGGCGAGATTCTCCGCGGTGGTCTGGACCAGGGTGCGCCCGGCCAGCGGCACGAGGTGCGGGTGGTGCACGCCGAGCGCCGTACCGGCGTTCCCTCCGGCGGTCAGTGCGCCGATCTCCACCGCGGGGTGGCTGCTCAGCAACCGGAGCAGTTCGCCTCCCGCATATCCACTCGCCCCGGCGACCGCCACCTTCACACTCATGTGAATGAGTATGCCAGTTTCCGGAAGAATATCCAACCGGCCGTCTCGCCCGTTCCAGACCAATCTAGGGCAGATCGACAGGACATAGTCCTGCCACACGAGTGCCTGCACGCCTGCGGGACCGCCTCTCCCTCCCTCCCGGCGCATCGAATCCTGTCGAGTTGCAGGTGTGACGCGGGTCATGTCACACGTGACGGTCTGAGGCGTGTCCAGGGTGCGACGACGAAACCTGGAGGGTGAGATGGCTCGGATCGGATTGGAGCACGAGCGGACGTGGCTGGTTCGGCTGGCCGAGTGGGGCAGCCGGCGGAAGTACGGGAAGGTGATGGACCCCGGGCGGGCGGCGCTGCACAACCGGCGGGTGATGGCATCGATGCTGCTGCTGGAGGGGTCGGCGGCGCGGTGGAAGGCGCTGGATCCGGACCTGAAGGCGCTCGCCGTGATGGTGACGTCGGCGGAGATCGGGTGCAGTTGGTGTATGGACTTCGGGTATTGGGAATTCCACCACCAGGGTGTCGATCCGGCGAAACTGCGGGATGTGCCAAGGTGGCGGGACAGTGACGTCTACTCGGACTTGGAGCGCGCGGTGATGGACTACGCCGAGGCGATGACGGCGACTCCGCCGACGGTGACCGACGAGCAGGTGGAGAGGTTGCGCCGTGACCTCACCGACGACCAACTGGTCGAGCTCACCGCGCTCGTGTCGCTGGAGAACTACCGGTCCCGCACGAACGCCGCGCTGGGTCTCACCAGCCAGGGCTTCAAGGAGTACTGCGAACTGAGGCCGGTGGAATGACCGACGACCAGGCGGGGGCAGCTGACGAGCGGCTGGCTCGGGAGTTCGCCGAGCACCGGGCCGTTCTGGTCGGAGCGGCGTACCGCGTCGTGGGCAGTGTCAGTGACGCCGAGGACGTGGTGCAGGAGGCATGGTTGCGGTGGGCCGCGATCGAGCACGAGGACATTCGCGACCCGCGGGCGTACCTGCTCCGGATCACCACCCGGCTGGCACTCAACCGGTTGCGCGAACAGAAGGCGCGTCGCGAGCAGTACGTCGGTCCCTGGCTGCCCGAACCGATCAACCCGGCCCTGGCGGCGCCGGACGACCCCGCGGCCGCGGCCGAGCTCGCGGACTCGGTCAGCATGGCGATGCTCGTCGTGCTCGAAACGCTCTCGCCGCTCGAGCGCGCCACGTTCGTACTGCGCGAGGTCTTCGACCTTCCGTACGACGAGATCGCGGACACCCTCGGCCGGTCGGAGAGCGCGGTCCGGCAGCTCGCGCACCGGGCCCGCGACCACGTGCACGCGCGGCAGCCGCGGCACCACGTCGACAAGGCGCGGCACAACGAGCTGACCCTGCGGTTCATGCAGGCAGCCGGCTCGGGTGACTTCGACCAGGTGGTGTCGCTGCTCGCCCCGGACGCCGTACTGATCAGCGACGGCGGCGGCAAGAAGAAGGCGGCGCTGCGTCCGATCCAGGGAGCCGAGAAGATCGCTCGCTGGCTGTTCGCCGTACTCGAGGACAACCCGGACTTCGAGATCCGGATGGCGACGATGAACGACGACACCGCGTTCATCGCGTACTTCGACGACGAGCCGGACACGGTCGCGTTCCTGGAGACGGCGGACGGCGTGGTCACCGAGCTCTACCTGATCCGCAACCCGGACAAGCTCCGGACCGTGCCGCCGCTGCACTCCTTGGAGCCGTAGACTATCTGCAACTCAGTCGCAGATGGAGGTGCGGTGAAGTACCTGGTGGTCGACCCGGACGAGGCGTTGGACCCGGGATTGCGCGCGGACCTGCTGGACACCTGGATCGCGGCGACCGACGCCGGCGGCGCGGTCGGGTTCACTCCGCCGGCACCGGTCGACCTGGTCGCCGAGACGCTGGATGAGGCGCTCGGCCGGATCGCTGCGGGTGTGGATCTGCTCGGCGTGCTGCACACCGGCGACCGGTACGCCGGGATGGGGTTGCTCGTGAGTCGCGGCAGCAAACTGCAGGAGCACTGGCGCACCGTGCTGCGGGTGATGGTTCATCCGCAGCACCAGGGCCATGGGGCCGGCCGGATGCTGATGGAGGGACTGCGCGGTTCCGCGGTCGACCTCGGGCTCGAGCAATTGCAGCTCACGATCCGCGACGGCCTTGGTTTGGAGGGCTTCTACGGGCCTCTCGGTTACCGCGTCGTGGGTCGCCATCCGCGGGCGGTCCGCGTGGCGCCGGACGACTATCGCGACGAGATCATGCTCGTACGGGACCTTTGAGCCGGCATCACTCTCGGAGTTCGTAGATCCGGACCTTGCCGATGCTGTGTCGCAACACAGCCAGCTGGTCCAGCGCGGGTGACACCGGTCCGTTGCGCGCGTCGGCGTACAGCCAGCGAACGCCGTACTGGGCGCGCATCCGGTGCAACACCTCAGCGGTTGGTGAGGTGAGGGCTTGATCGGTGAGCGCGACGCGGTCGGGCCACGGCGACGGCTGCTCGGTGTAGCGGCGGCCGCCAACACCTTGTTGGGCCATCGCCTGATTCGTGTACGCCCAGCCTTCGATCAAGGTGCGGCGACCGGCGATCCCGCTGACGACGTACCCACGCGCATCGCAACCCGGTTTCGGCGGACCGGCCGGTCGGCACCAGGTGCTGGTGGCAACCACGTCCGTGGGCGCCGAGTTCTGCCCGAGCCACACCGCGGCCGACGCCTCGTCCGGGTACACCCACCATCGCGCCGCCCGGTAGGTCGGCGCCTTCTCGGTGTCACCGCGGACGGCGCTCTGGATGAACGAGCTGATCGGGGCGGTCGCCAGCAGCACAAGTACGACGAACATGCCGCCGCCGGCCTGTTTGAAGAACAGTCGCCACACCGCCAGCAGTACGAGCGTCAGCCCCAGAACCACGAGCAGCATCCGAGTGCTCAGCCAAAGCTGGCGACCGGTCGATACAGCCGGCACGCCGCGCGCCCATACCAGCAGACCGGCGTACCCGATGGACACGACGAAGGCAGCGATCGCTATCGGGATGGGGCGACGGGCTGCGCGGGCGCTGGTTGCCGCGAACCAGCCGGCTCCGGCGAGGCTGAACGGTGCGGCGGTGTAAACGAAGTACGACTCGCTCACCGACGGATGGTCGATCAGCAGGTAGCCGGCCCAGCCGGCGATCATCGCGCCGAGCAGGAACCACGCGATCGGATCCTGGCGTCCGACGACTCCGAACCCGGCCCATGACATCGCCTGCACAGTCAGCAGCAGACCGAGCAGCAGCGTGAGCGTCCCGATCACCTCTCCATGCGCGAGCGCCGGCAGGATCAGTCCACCGGCACCTGGTGGCGTCGTGTCACCGGTCGCGGCGCTGTAGACGGGCAGCGACTTCAGAGCGGCGAGGAACTGAACGCTGGAACCACTGGTGCTTCCAGCAACGGTCAATAACGTCACGGCGCCGACTGCCGCCAGCGCCGCAGTGACACCGATCAGTCGCCAGGGCACTCGCCTGGTCGTCACCAGCAGGTAAAGCGCCGCCAGCCCGACACCGGCAATCAACAGCGGCAACACTGTGGGCTTCGAGCCGCCACCGACGGCTGCGACCGCCACAGTGATCAGCCACAACCACTTGCTACCCCGCTTGATGCCCGGCTTGAACAACAACTCGATCAGGAACACTGCGACCGTTACCGCCGCGACCAGGCCGAAGGTCTGCGAGGGACTGAGCAGGCTGACCGGCGGCGCAAGGTTCACGCTGGTGTCGACCAGCAGGTACAACTGCGGCGCGGCGAGCGCGAGAGCCGCGAGTACGCCGGTCCACCACGTGCGGCTGACGATCCGGGCGAGCGTTGCGCAGACGAGCAATGAAACGACCAGCCACGGCAGGATCCACAGCCGGAACAGCACGACAGTCGGCGTCAGCCGGGTGATGTCGACGGTCCCGGCCATGTCGGCGTTCGCGAACCAGTGGTAGTCGAGCCGCTCCCCCACCACCTGCGGGATCTCAGGCGGCACCGACCGGATCAGCTCGTTCACCATCGACAGGTGATAGAGCAAGTCTGGGTAGTACGCCTCGCCGTGTGGTGGCATCGGGTGGTACGCCATCACGCCGATCGTGATCGCGCCGAGCATCACGGCAGCCGACACCGCTAGACCCCAGGTCCACGCGATCGGCAGCGGCTGGGGGTCCGTGATCCGCCAATGCCGTCGGCCGGCGATCGCGAAGCCGATCAGGACGAGGGCCGGCCAGATGATCAGCCAATGTTGCCATCCGAGTGCGGTGAAGATCGCCCAGCCGATCAGCTGCCAGGTCGCGCCGACGACCGAGCCGAGTCCGAGATCCTCCGCCCAGTTGCCGGTACTGCGCCAGGCCGCGCGGAGCAAGAGGGTGCCCGGGAGCGCGACGGACAGCGCGAAGTAGGCGGCGTACTTGATGAGCGGGACCGGTCCGACATCGCCGAGCTCGGCGAACCCGAGGACTGCGACCAGGATCGGCAGCAGCCACGGGAGGGACCGCCTCATCTGTGGTGGACCGGTTCCTGGTGCCCTTGGTCTTCGAGGCTGTCGTACCCGACGAGGAACTGCGGTCTCCGTTGGCTCGACTGGAAGAGCCGCGCGACATACTCACCCAGCAATCCGAGACAGAGCAGTTGGATCGCGCCGATCACGCTGACGGCGAGAACGGTCGACGTCCAGCCCGGGATGCTGCGGCCCGCCAGCTTGATGACGAGCGCACCGACGACGAAGAGGCCGGACATCGCACCGCCGAGCAGGCCGAGCCAGGTCGCCAGCCGCAACGGCGCGGCCGAGAACGCGGTCACGCTGTCGAACGCCAGCCGGAGCATCTTCGACAGGTTGTACTTCGTGGTGCCCGCGGCCCGTTCCGCGCGGACGTAGCGGACCTGGGCGCTCGGGAAGCCGAGCCACGGGATCACCAGGCGGAAGACGCGGCCGTCGTCGGGCAGCGCGTTGACGGCGTCGACCACGCGGCGCGAGACCAGCCGGAAGTCGGCCGCGTCGAACGGGATCTCCTTGCCGACCAGGCGGCACATCAGCTTGTAGTACAGCCGGGCGGTGGTGCGCTTGGCCCGCGAGTCACTCGAGCGGTCCGAGCGGACGCCGTACACGACGTCGACGTCCTGGTCGCGGACGGCGGCGAGGAACTCGGCGATCACCTCGGGCGGGTCCTGGAGGTCGGCGTCGATGGTGACGACGTACCGACCGCGGGCGCGGCGGAAGCCGGCCGACTGCGCAGCCTGGTGACCGCTGTTGCGGAGCAGGCGGACCACCCGGAGCTGGGCCCAGTCCTTCGCCGCATCGAGCAGCAGCGCGGCGGTCCGGTCGCGGCTGCCGTCGTCGACGACCAGCAGCTCGTAGCTGATGCCGAGACCGTCGAGCAGCGGGTGCATCCGCTCGAAGAAGATCGGCAGCACCTCCTCCTCGTCGTACATCGGCACGACGACGGAGAGCTCGGGGTCGGTGTCCCGCATCGGCTGCCTTTCTCCGGGGATCAGGGGATGACCTTACTAGTGCGGGCTCATGCGGTGGGCGAGATCGCCACCGCGCCGGTGCGGCGCGGGTCGCCAACCGCGAGCAGGCCGTCCGTCGGGTCCCAGAACGCGGCCGCGACGCCGCCGAAGTACATCGAGTGCGGCGGCATCGGCCGGCTCGGCAGCGAGGTCGCCCCGGAGACCTCGAGGTCGTCCTCGTAGTCGACCACCACGTCCTGGCGGACGCGAACGTGCAGCCGCGGGTGCTCGACCGCTTCCTGCAGCGGCAGGCCGCCGTGGGCGTAGAGGGCATAGACCTGCGCGAGAGCGGTCGGGATCCGATCCGAGCCGGGTGAGCTGATGGCGAGGACGGCGCCGTCGCTGTCCCGGCGGGCGACGCTCGGCGCCATGTTGGAGGTCAGTCGGGTGCCGGGGGCGAGGCTGTGCGGACCGCCGTGCAGCAGCTCCTGCTCGCCCAGGGCGTTGTTGAGCCAGATGCCGGTGCCGGGGGTCAGTACGCCGGAGCCGTAGCCGGACGAGACTGTGATCGCGCAGGCGTCACCCTCGTCGTCGACCACAGAGACGGTCGCCGTACTGGGTGACGACAGCGCGCGGAGGTCACCCGTTGCGGCGAGGTCGAGCAGCTTCTGCTCTTCCAGCTGCCGAACGTCTTCCTCGTCGAGCTCGGCGAGCCGTCGGCCGAGCACGGCGTGCTGTACGTCGATGAGCCGCTCGAGCTCGGACTGGTCCCAGCTGCCGTCGGACGGTACGCCGTCGAGCAGGGCGAGCATCGCGGCGACCGCGACTCCCCCGACGGCCGGTGGCGGATTGGTGGCCAGGCGCCAGCCGTTCTGCTTGACGATCAGAGCGGGACGGACGATGGCCTCGTACGCGGCCAGGTCCGCCGCGGTGAGGATGCCGTCGTTCTCGGCCATATCGTGGATGAGCAGCTGCGCGAGCTCACCGGTGTACATGGTCTCGGCGCCGTCCCGCGCAATCAGCTCGAGCGCTTCGGCGAGCTCGGGGATGACGATCGTGGTGCCGGCCTTGATCACCGAGCCGTCCTCGTCGTGGACGACGGTGTGGCTCGGTCGGTGCCAGCCGAAGATGATCTCGTGGGTGAAGCCGAGGTAGTAGCCCGACGTACGGCTCAAGGGGAAGCCGTGCCGGGCGACGTCGACCGCCGGCTGGACGACCTCGGGCCACGGCGCCTTGCCGGAGCGCTCGTGCGCGAGGGCGAGGGCCTTCATGCCGCCGGGGGTCGCTACGGAGCCATGGCCGACGGTGGTCGTCGTGCCGCCGCCGTAGTCGGTGGTGATGTCCCAGACGCCACGGCCGAACCGCTCGGACGGCAGGCCACGGCCGGGCATCTCGACCCAGCCGTCGATGGTGACCGCGTCGCCGCCGGCAACCTGCAGCGTGACGAAACCGCCGGAGGCAGGCGAGACGACGCCGATCTCGTTCACCATGGTGACCAGGGTGGCGGCGATCGCGGCATCCACCGCGTTCCCACCTTCCGCGGCCAGCCGCACACCGGCCTCGGCCGCCGCCGCGTTGGGCGCCGCCACCGCCACCCGTGGGTGCTTTCCGCTCATCGCGCACCTCCGCCGCGCCGGCGCGTGGAGTTCTCGGTCATGGGGCCTCCCGGCCTGGACTGAGGAGCGCAGGGAGCGAAGCGACTGGAGCGACGAGGGAAGGCCGGGAGCCAAGGCCCCATGACCCGCCGTGCCGGAGGCGCGGCCATGACACTGTCAACCGACCCGTTGGACTGCGCCGAAGCGGTCGACTGTGACCTGGACCGCGGCCTGGCGGGCGTCGGCGACCTCGTTCTCCTTCAGCGTCCGGTCCGGGGCCCGGAATCGCAGGGCGAACGCGAGGGACTTCTTGCCCTCGCCGATCTGCTCGCCGGTGTACACGTCGAACAGCCGGATCGACTCCAGCAGCTGGCCGGCGCCCTCGACCAGCGCCTCCTGCACCTCCGCGGCGGCGACGCCAGCCGGGACGATCAGCGCCACGTCCTCCTTGGCCACCGGGTACGACGAGAACCGCTCAGCCGTGATCGACTCCGGCCCGGCCGCGATCAGCGCCTCGAGGTCGAGCTCGACCGCACTGGACCGAGCCGGCAACCCGAACGCCTGGCAGACCTTCGGGTGCAGCTCCCCGGCGTGACCGACGACCTTGCCGTCGACCGAGAACTCCGCGCACCGCCCCGGGTGCCACGGTGCGTACTCGACGTTCCGCACGACCGGCTGGCCGCCGACCGCCGACGCGCTCAACCGCGCCACCTGCACCGCATCCGCCCAGCCGACCGGACGGCCCTTGCCCCACCAGCCGGTCGGAATCAGCGAGCCGGTCAGGACCACGCCAACATGGAGCGGCTGGTCCGGCAGCGCGTCGTACAGCGACTGGATCTCGGCGTCGCTCGGTCGGTGCGCAACCGACGGGAGCGGCGCGGCCTTGGTCTCCGCCTTCGGCAGGAACACCAGCCCGGTCTGGAAGATCGCGAGATCGGTCGCACCGCGGCCGACGTTGCGCTCGGCGGTCCGCAACAGCGTCGCGAGCAGCGTGGTCTGCATCGACGGCTCTTCGTCGGACAACGGGTTGACCAGCTTGACCGTCGTACGCCGTGCGTCGTCCGCGGGCAGGCCCATTGCGTCGAAGTCGGAGTCACCGGCGAACGGGTACGACACCACTTCGGTCAGGCCCGCGCCGACCAGCGCGGTGGCGACCCGGCGGCGGCGTCGCTGCGACACTGTCAGGCCCTGCCCACCCGGTGCCGGCGGCAGGATCGACGGCACGTTGTCGTATCCGAACAGGCGGATGACTTCCTCGGCGAAGTCGTTGGGGTCACGTAGATCTGGCCGCCACGACGGCGGCGTCACCGTCACCAGGTCGTCGCCGCCGGCTAGGAGCGCCGAAGCGTGCACGCCGACCGCCAGCGGGGCCGGCTGTGCGTCCGCGGCCGCGGAGTCGACCACGCAACCGACCGACCGCAGATGCCGGAGCGTCTCGTCGATCGGGATCGGGGCTCCCGCCACGCGGGCGGCGTGGTCGGCCCGAAGGGCGACCGGCTCGGGGAGGGTATGGGTGTCGACGACCGTCTCGTCCGGCTGGATGGTGCCGCCGGCGTACTCGGCGAGCAGATCCGCCACGCGCTGGGCGGCATACCGCGGCAGCAGCGGATCGACCTCGCGCTCGAACCGTCGCGACGCCTCCGACGACAGCTTGTGCCGCCTCGACGCGCGCGCGATCACGATCGGGTGGAAGTGCGCGGCCTCGATCACCACGTCGGTGGTCGCGTCGGAGATCTCGGTCGACGCACCGCCCATCACGCCGGCGATACCGATCGGGCCGGAGTCGTCGGTGATCAGCAGGTCTTCGGCGTCCAGCTCACGGGTCTGGTCGTCCAGCGTCATGAGCTTCTCGCCTGCGTTCGCCCGGCGTACGACGATCTGGCCGGACAGCCTCGCCTTGTCGTAGGTGTGGATCGGCTGACCGAGCTCCAGCATCACGTAGTTGGCGACGTCGACCCCGATCGAGATCGGCCGCATCCCGGACGCAAGCAGCCGCTTCTGCATCCACCGCGGCGACAACGCCTTCGGGTCGATGCCCGTCACCGTGCGCGTGACGAACACACTGCACGCCTCGGCGTCGTCCACCCGCACCGGATAACCGTCAGCACCTGACCCGTTCAGCGGCAGCTCGGCCGGATCCTTGAGCGCAACGCCATACGCCGTCGCCGCCTCCCGCGCGACCCCACGGATCGACAGGCAGTACCCACGATCCGGCGTCACCGCGATGTCGAGTACGTCGTCGCGCAGCGCCAGCAACTCGATCGCGTCGTCACCCGGCTCGGCCTCGCCCGGCTGCAGGACGACGATGCCGTGCGACCCGTCGTCACCCAGGCCGAGCTCCGAGCTCGAGCAGATCATCCCGTTCGAGACATGCCCGTACGTCTTCCGGGCCGAGATCGCGAACCCGCCGGGCAGCACCGCACCCGGCAGTACGACGACCACCAGGTCACCGACCTCGAAGTTGTGCGCACCGCAGACGACCCACTGCGGCTCGTCCTTGCCGATGTCCAGCGAGCACCAGCGGATCGTCTTGCCGTTCTTCTGCGGCTCGTTCTCGTACGTCAGCACCTTGCCGACCACGAGCGGGCCCTTCAGCTCCGACTCCTCGACGGTCTCGACCTCGAGGCCGGCCCGGATCAGCTTCTCCCCGACGTCGCGGCCGGTGACCCCGGCCGGGAGGTCGACGTACTCACGAAGCCATGACAGTGGGACCCGCATCAGATCTCCATCCCGAACTGGCGGCTGAACCGCACGTCACCCTCGACCATGTCCCGCATGTCCTCGACGCCGTTGCGGAACATCAGCGTCCGCTCCAGGCCCATGCCGAAGGCGAAGCCGGAGTACCGATCGGTGTCGATTCCGCAGGCCTGCAGAACGCGCGGGTTAACGACGCCGCAGCCGCCCCACTCGATCCAGCCCTCGCTGCCACAGGTGCGGCACGGGCGGTCCGGGTTGCCGACGGACGCGCCACGGCAGACGAAGCACTTCAGGTCCACCTCGGCCGACGGCTCGGTGAACGGGAAGAAGTTCGGCCGAAGGCGGGCCTCGAGGCCCTCGCCGAACATCGAGACGACGAAGTGGTCCAGGGTGCCCTTGAGGTGCGCAAGCGTGATGCCCTCGTCGACCACCAGGCCCTCGACCTGGTGGAAGACCGGCGTGTGGGTCGCGTCCAGCTCGTCGGTACGGAAGACCCGGCCCGGGCAGATCACGTAGATCGGCGGCTTGCGGGTCAGCATCGAGCGCGCCTGCACCGGCGAGGTGTGGGTGCGCAGCACCTTGCCGGACCCGGCCGGCTCGATGAAGAACGTGTCCTGCATCTGCCGCGCCGGGTGGTCGGGCTGGAAGTTCAGGGCGTCGAAGTTCAGCCACTCGGCCTCGACCTCGGGGCCTTCGGCGACGTCCCAGCCGAGCGCGGTGAACACGTCCGCGACCTGCTCGGAGATCAGCGACAGCGGGTGCCGCGCGCCGAGCTCAGGGGTGTGCCACGGCAGCGTCACGTCGACGCGCTCGGTGGCGAGCATCCGCTCCTCGTGCTCGGCCTCGAGGACCGTGAGCCGGGCGGCGAAGCCCTCGTTGATCGCCTTCCGGGCAGCGCCGATCCGCTGGCCGGCCTCCTTGCGGGCCTGAGGCGGCAGCGCGCCGATCTCCCGGTTGGCCAGCACGATCGGCGACTTGTCGCCGAGGTGGGCGAGCTTGGCTTCCTGCAGGGCGGCCAGGTCGGCCGCCTCGGTAAACGCCGTCAGCGCCTCGTCGCGGGTCCGCTCCACCTCTTCGGCGTGCAGCGGCGTCACTTCGACCGGGTCGTAATCAGTGTTGGGACCGGACATGGCTCGCTCTCGATTCGGAACTTCTGCGGATTGCAGTCTAGGAAGCAGAACCGCAAGAGCGTGAATCGGCCGTCCACAGGCTGTCCACAGCCCGTCCCCAGCACTCCCACGCGTCTCAGGGGTCGACCCCTCGGCCAGTGGGTTGCGGATCCGGATTCTCGGTCCGCAACCCACCACAACGAGCGGTTGAGCCCTGAGCTGGGAAGCCGGCGGGTCAGTGCACGGGGTCGTCGAGCGCTGGGACGGGTTCCGGCTGCTTGACCTGATTGCGGGGCAGGGCGAGCAGCGCCACGACGGCGCCGGCCACCGCGCCGATGCAGCCGACCAGCATCGCGATCGACATCGCGTCCACGAACGCGTGGTTGGCTGCCGCAGCGAAGTCCGGGCCGAGGGCGAGCGTGTCCGCGATCGACTTCCGGGCCGCGTCCGGCACCGAGTCCGGCAGCGCGGCGGAGTACGCCGCAGCGAGCACACTGCCCAGTACGGCGACCGACAAAGCAGCACCGGTCTGCTGGACGGTGTCGTTCATCGCCGAGCCCACGCCCCGGTGCTCCGCCGGGACCGCTTGCATCAGCAACGTGTACGCCGCCGGCCCGGCCAGACCACCGCCGACGCCCATCACCAGCAGACCGACCAGCAGCAGGCCGAACCCCGTCGTGTCGGATATCTGCGTCAGGATGCCGAAGCCGCCGGCGATGACGGCCAGTCCGGCCGCGATCAGCGTGCGGTCCTTCACCTTCTTGCCCAGGGTCGCGCCGAGACCGTTGAACACGGTCGCCGCCACGGCGTACGGAACCAGCGCCAGCCCCGCCTTCAACGGGCTGTACCCGAGGACGAACTGCAGGTACTGCGTCAGCGCCAGCAGCAGCCCGCCCGCGGTGAAGGACAGCAGCACGATCGAGAAGCTCGTCCCGCTGAACCGCCGGTCCTTGAACAGCTCGAGCGGCACCATCGGGTGCTCACGCCGCTTCTCCCACAACGCGAACGCGGTCAGCGCCACCACGCCGACGGCCAGACCGCCGATCACCCGGGCGGAACCCCAGCCGTCCGCCGGGATCGAGATGATCGCCCAGACCACCGCAGTCATCCCGATAACGGACAGCACCGCGCCCACCGGGTCGACAGACCGCGCCGGGCCCTTCGACTCCGGGATCAGCGCCAGCGTCCCGATGATCGCGAGGACCGCGATCGGCACGTTCACCAGGAAGATCGAACCCCACCAGAAGTGGTTCAGCAGGACCCCGCCGACCGTCGGGCCGGCGACCACACCGACCATCGCGACCATCGACCAGCCTGCCATCGCCTTGCGCTGCTCCTCCGGCGGGAACACCGTGAACAGCAACGACAGCGTGCTCGGCATCAGTAGCGCGCCACCGACGCCCATCAAGGCGCGGCACGCGATCAGCTGCCAGGGAGTGTCGGCCATCGTGGCCAGCAGCGAGGCCACACCGAAGATCGTCAGCCCGAAGAGCAGCATCTTCCGGCGCCCGAACCGGTCGGACAGGCTTCCGGCGGTCAGCAGCAGGCCGGCGAAGGCCAGGATGTAGGCGTCGATCACCCACTGGATGTCCTGAGGCGTCGCGTCCAGGTCCCGCATCAGCGACGGGATCGCCAGGTTCAGCACGGTGTTGTCGACCACCAGGACCAGCAGGCTCAGACACAGGATCAGCAGGATCCACCAGCGCCGGGGATGTCCGGCCTGGGCAGAAGTCTCGGAAGACTCGAACGGTGTACTAGTCACTCGCACACTGTACGACGATCTCGCACACTGTTCCAGTGCCGATTAGGATGGCGGTATGAAGGACACGATCTGGACCCGCGAGCGCAAGGCCGCACCGGCGCGCGAGACGCTCAGCCGGGAGCAGATCGTCCGGACCGCGATGGCGATCCTGGACGCGGAGGGCGTGTCCGGACTCAGCATGCGCAAGCTCGGCACCCGGCTCGCCGCCGGCGCAACCAGCCTCTATTGGTACGTCGACACGAAGGACGACCTGATCGACCTGCTGATCGACGAGGTCTGGGGCGAGATCGACGTACCGGACCCGGAGCTGGCCGGCTGGCGGAACGGGACGATGCTGTTCGCCCACAGCCTGCGCTCGGCCGTGCTGCGGCACCCGTGGCTCCCCGAGGTGATGTACACCCGGCCGAGCATCGGGCCGCACGCGATGTCGCTCGGCTCCCGCGGCTTGGTGCTGTTCGGCTCGGCCGGCTTCTCCGACCACGACATCGACCTGGCGATGAGCAGCGTGATGTCCTACGTCCTCGGCACGGTGAGCGCAGAGGTGGCGACCCGCGAGATGGTCCGCAAGTCCGGACAGTCCGAGGACACCTGGGTGAGCGAGATCATGCAGCAGGCAGAGGCCGTTGCCGGCGACTATCCGGAGATGCAGAAGTCGGTACGCCGCCGGACCGCCAAGGACCTCGACTTCGGCCTCACCGAGAACTTCGTCTTCGGCCTGGACGCGCTCCTCGACGGCCTCGAGGCCCGGGTCAAGCCCTAGCTCGGCCCGCTGCGCCCCTCCTCAGCTCACCCGTCAGGCCGAACCACCGGTAGCACGACATGTGCTGACTGGCGGGTTACAGCCCGCTATCGGTGACACAAGCTGCCAGTGGGACAGCATGCTGACCGCGCTTCAGCAGGACATCGGCGAGGTGCCTGTCATCGGCGGTGCGCCCGGGCGGACGCGTACAGGCAGACGGCGGCGGCGGTCGCGAGGTTGAGCGACTCGGCTCGGCCGTAGATCGGCACCTTCACCGAGTGGTCGACGATCGCGTTGATGCCGTCGGGCAGGCCGTGGGCCTCGTTGCCGAACAGCCACACGGTGGGCTTGGCAAGCGTGCCGTCGTCGATACAGGTGTCGAGATCGGTCGCGCCGTACCCGTCGGCGGCGAGGATCTGCAGGCCCTGGTCGCGCCAGGCCCTGACCGCGCTGTGGAGGTCGACGTCGGTCGTGATCGGCACATGGGAGATGCTGCCGACGCTGGCCCGGACCGCCTTCGGGTTGTGCGGGTCCACGGACTCCGACGACAGGACGACGGCATCCGCTCCGGCCGCGTCCGCCGTACGGATCAAGGTGCCGACATTGCCCGGGTCGCGGACCTGGACACCGACCGCGACCAGCTTGGCGGTACGGCGTACTGCTTGGTCCAACTGCACGTCCACGAGGGAGCAGACGGCGACGACACCTTGCGAGGTGACCGTCTCGCTCAACGCTTCGATCGCGGCGCGGTTGACCTCGATCCACGGGACCCCGGCCGCCGCGGCGAGGTCGGACAGATCGCGATGACGCGTCGCCAGCTCGGGCTCGGCGTACACCTCGATGACGAGCTCGCGGTGCTCGAGCGCCTCGCGGACCGCCTGCGGCCCCTCGACCAGGAAGCGGCCGGTTTTACGCCGGAACGCACGAGTGGCGAGCCGCCGGGCCTGCTTGATCCGCACGGATTGTGCGGTCAGCAGACCAGGGCTCGCCACAGTGCCGACAGGGGCTGACAGGGTCTTGCTCAGGCTGCCGGGACGTCGCTCTTCGGCGCGTTCACATCGGCCGGCAGGGCGGCCTTGGCCACCTGCACCAGCGCGGAGAACGCCGCCGGGTCGTTGACGGCCAGGTCGGCGAGGATCTTGCGGTCCACCTCGACCTCGGCCAGCCGCAGACCCTGGATGAAGCGGTTGTAGGTCAGGTCCTCGGCGCGGACCGCGGCGTTGATGCGCTGGATCCACAGCTTGCGGAAGTCGCCCTTGCGCGCCTTGCGGTCACGGTAGGCGTAGACCAGCGAGTGGGTGACCTGCTCCTTGGCCTTGCGGTACAGCCGCGAGCGCTGGCCGCGGTAGCCGCTGGCCTGCTCGAGTACGACCCGGCGCTTCTTGTGGGCGTTGACTGCCCGCTTCACGCGTGCCATGAGGTGTTACTCCTTGTATTTCTG
>Ga0136846_1229875_pt1 | contig 26759 bp, 32 predicted proteins | sample HopSoiMetagenom2_FD_96841 | JGI IMG/M metagenome (GOLD analysis project Ga0136846, IMG submission 96841) | Grasslands soil microbial communities from Hopland, California, USA - 2 Assembly 2016 (version 4) | ecosystem: Environmental > Terrestrial > Soil > Grasslands | place: USA: Hopland... | reverse complement strand
GCCGAGCTCGAGTGGGTGCGGCAGAACCCGAAGGGACGACAGGCGAAGTCGAAGGCGCGCCTGGCGCGCTTCGATGAGCTCTCGTCGCAGGAGCACCAGTCGCGCAACGAGACGCAGGAGATCTTCATCCCCGTCGCCGAGCGACTGGGCAATGAAGTGATCGAGTTCAAGAAAGTGTCGAAGGGCTTCGGCGAGCGCCTGCTCATCGACAAGCTTTCCTTCCAGGTGCCGCCGGGCGCGATCGTCGGCATCATCGGCCCCAACGGCGCCGGCAAGTCCACGCTTTTCCGCATGATCACCGGGGCGGAGAAGCCCGATTCCGGAAAGATCGAGATAGGCAAGACCGTGCAGCTCGCCCACGTCGACCAGTTCCGCGACGAGCTCTCCGCCGACAAGAGCGTGTTCGAGGACATCTCCGGCGGCAGCGACACGATCGCCGTAGGCAAGGTGCAGATGCCCTCGCGCGCCTATCTCGCGCGCTTCAACTTCCGCGGCGCCGACCAGCAGAAACCGGTCGGCCAGCTCTCCGGCGGCGAGCGCGGCCGGCTGCACCTCGCGAAGATGCTGCGCTCGGGCGCCAACGTGCTCCTCCTCGACGAGCCGTCCAACGACCTCGACGTCGAGACCCTGCGCGCGCTGGAGGAGGCGCTGCTCGAATTCGCCGGCTCGGTGCTCGTCATCTCGCACGACCGCTGGTTCCTCGACCGCATCGCCACCCACATCCTCGCGGTGGAGGACGACTCGCAATGGATCTTCTTCGCCGGCAACTACCAGGAATACGAGGCCGACAAGAAGAAGCGCCTCGGCGAGGAAGCTGCCAAGCCGCACCGGATGAAGTTCAAAGCGCTGAAATAGCGCCGAGGGAATTATTCGGCGTCGCGGGAATCCATCTCGTCGGCGCGCCAGAACCTCTCCATCTCCAGGTAGGTAAACGAAGCCGACCAGGTAATGAGCACGAATCCGGTCAAGGCCTCCGTGCCGCAGAGGAAGCGGATCGCTCCGACCGGCGCGATGTCGCCGAACCCGACCGTCGAGAAGGTGACGGCGGATAAATAGATGCATTCCAGGATGTCCGCGGACTGCGGCCCGTGCAGGCTGCCGGTGCCCGGCAGGCAGAGAAGCCCCCAGATCGCCATGCCGAAGAGCCAGATCTCGATCACGTGCAACGTGATGATCGAGAGGATGGCGTAGACCACCTTGGCGCGCTTGTGCCCTCGGTGCCCGGCAATCCACTTCCAGGTCAGCACCAGCCCCTCGTACTGGAGAAGCACGCAGAGCGCCACGGCGATCAGCGTCGCGGCCACGACGGCGGCGTGCGCGATCACAGGTATGGAGCGAAGAGCCGCGCGGCGCCGTCGCGCAGCTTGATGGGCAGCGGTCGCGCATCGATCTGAGCGAGCGTGAGCGGCTGCGACTGGCCGATGCGCGCCTGGACGAGCCCGTCCATGTGCGCGCCGAGCTCGACCGAATAGCACTCGACGTTCACCTCGAAGTTGAGGCGCAGGCTGCGCGCGTCCCAGTTCGCCGAGCCGAGCAGCGTCCATGCGCCGTCGATGACGAGCAGCTTCGAATGGTCGAACGCGCCCGGGCGCATCCATACACGGCAGCCATGGTCGAGCACCTGCCAGATCTGGCCATAGGCCGCCCATTGCACGTGCGGCAAGTCGCTGGTCGCCGGAATCACGATGTCGACCTCCACGCCGCGCAGCGCAGCCGCATCGAGAGCGGAGATGAGTGTCGGATCGGGAATGAAGTACGGCGTGAGGACGCGCACCGAGCGCTGCGCGGCATTCACGCCGCCGACGATCGCCCAGCGCACGCGCTCGATCGATTCGTCCGGTCCCGCCTCGATGGCTCTTGCCAGGACGTCGCCCGCCGGGCCGAGGCTCGGGAACCACCGCTCGCCGCCCAGCGTTTCGTCGGTGGCGAATTGCCAGTCGTTGGCGAAGACCTCCAGCAGCTGCCCAACGACCGGGCCGCGCAGGCGGAAGTGCAGGTCGCGGAACGCCGCGTCCGGGGCCTCGCGCTTCCAGTAGCGGCAGTCCACGTTCATGCCGCCGGTGAAACCTATGGTGCCGTCCACCACCAAGATCTTGCGATGGTTGCGCAGGTTTAGCGCGTGCAGGCGGGCGGGCACGATCGGCGGGTTGAATACCGCGACGTTGACGCCGCTGCCGCGCAGCGGCTTGACGGCGGTCGAGCTCGACCAGCGTGCGTCGACGTCGTCGATCAGGACGCGCACCTCCACGCCGCGCTTCGTGGCGGCAGCCAGGGCATTGACGAACTCGGCGCCGATGCCGTCGCCATCGAAGATGTAGGAAGCCATCGCGACGGTGGACTTCGCGCCGTGGATCGCTTCCAGCATCGCCGGATAAGCATTGCCGCCATCGACCAGCGGGTCGATCGAATTGCCGGGCAGAAGATGCCGTTGGCACACGCGGCCCACCATTCGCGCCAGCGGTACGAAGTGCGTGCCCGGATCGCCCGGCGGAAACTGCGAGTCGCGCCGCTGTCGCACCATGCGCGAGCGCATGCGCACGGCGCGGCGCTGCACGCGGTTGACGCCGAGGACGGCGTAGGCGAGGGCACCTACGGCGGGCAGGATCCAAACCACCAGGACCCAGATCGCCGCCGAGCGCGAGTCGCGTTTGTAGATCAGGGCGTGGCCGGATGCCAGTACGGCCGCCAGGACGGCGGTTATGCCGAACGCGAGGTCGATGGCATCTTTCACCGCCCGCGAGCATGCCTGAACTCGCGCACGTCGTATTGGTCTGGTTTACATGCGCGCCATCACTCTCGAGCCGGGCAAGCGCGACAGCCTGCGGCTCGACGACTTGCCGGAGCCCTCCGCTGCACCGGGGATGCTGCTCGTGCGGGCCCTGGCGGTTGGCGTGTGCGGCACCGACCGCGAGCTCGTCGAAGGGCTCTACGGAGCTGCGCCGGCGGGGCGGGAGCGCCTCGTGCTCGGGCACGAATCGCTCGGCCGCGTCATCAACGCGCCACCGGGATCGGAGTTCTCCGTCGGCGATATGGTTGCCGGCATCGTGCGCCATCCGGACCCGGTGCCTTGTCCGAACTGCGCGCTCGGCGAATGGGACATGTGCCGCAACGGCCTTTACACCGAGCGCGGCATCAAGCAGGCCGACGGCTTTTGTGCCGAGCGCTGGCGGTCCGCGCCCGAGTTCACCGTGAAGGTGAGCCCGGTCCTCGGCCTCGCCGGCGTGCTCCTCGAGCCGGCGAGCATTCTCGCCAAGGCCTGGGAGCATATCGAGCGCATTGGCCGGCGCTCGCGCTGGGCACCGCGGCGCGTGCTCGTCACGGGCGCCGGGCCCGTCGGCCTGATGGCCGCGCTGATGGGCCTGCAGCGCGAGCTCGAGGTGCACGTCCTCGACCGCAACAAGAGCGGCCCGAAGCCTGCGCTCGTCGAGGAGCTCGGCGCCAAGTACCACAGCCAATTCCCGCGACTGGTGTTCGACGTGGTGGTCGAGTGCACCGGAGCCCCCGGCGTGATCGTGCAAGCAGTGAGCGGGAGCGCGCCGGGTGGCATCGTCTGCCTCACCGGGCTGGGCGGCGGCCAGCACGTCGCCTCCTTCGACGTCGCCACGCTCAACCAGTCGATGGTGCTGGAGAATCGCGTCGTGTTCGGCTCGGTCAATGCCAACCTGCGCCACTACCACGGGGCGGCCGAGGCCCTCGCGCGCGCGAAGCGCTCATGGCTGGACTCGATCATCACCCGGCGCGTGCCGCTCGACGATTGGCGCGAGGCGTACGAAAGGCGCGACGGCGACGTGAAGACGGTGCTCGTTTTCGAAGACTGATGGAATTCCGTACCCGGTACGTAACTATGTCGTCAGGTCGCTGGCCGTCCGGATTAGTGACGTGAAGATCGAAGACTATGCCTTGATCGGCGACTGCCAGTCCGCCGCGCTCGTCGGGCGCGACGGCTCGATCGATTGGCTCTGCTGGCCGCGCTTCGATTCAGCGGCTTGCTTCGCGGCGATGCTCGGCACGCGCAAGAACGGTCGCTGGCGCATCGCGCCGCAGGGCGAGTACACGGCGACGCGCCGATACCGCCCTGGCACGATGATCCTCGAGACCGAATTCGAGACTGCCGACGGTGCAGTGACCCTCATCGACTTCATGCCGGTGCGCACCCAGAATCCGGACATCGTGCGCACCGTGGTCGGCAAGCGCGGCCGGGTGCGCATGTGCCTCGAGTACATCGTGCGATTCGACTATGGCTCGGCGGTGCCGTGGGTGACGCGCCTGCACGATAACCACGGCATCCGCGCCGTCGCCGGGCCGGACAAGGTCATGCTTTGCTCGGCGGTGCCGCTGCAAGGCGAGGATTTCACGCACCACGCCACATTCGAAGTCGGCGAAGGCGAGCGCCTCGGCTTCGTCGCCACCTACTGCCCGTCGCACTTCAAGGATCCGCAGCCGATCGACGCCGAGCGCGCGCTCGCCCAGACGGAGGCGTACTGGAAGGACTGGTGCTCGCGCTGCACGGCGAGCGGCGAATGGGCGGATCTCGTGCTGCGCTCGTTGATGACGCTCAAGGCGCTCACCTATGCGCCGACGGGCGGCATCGTCGCCGCGCCGACCACGTCGCTGCCGGAACGTATCGGCGGCGTGCGCAACTGGGACTACCGCTATTGCTGGCTGCGCGATGCCACGCTCACGCTGCTCGCGCTCATGAACGGCGGCTTCGTCGACGAGGCCGTGGCGTGGCGCGAGTGGCTCGCGCGCGCGGTGGCGGGAAGCCCGGAGCAGATGCAGATCATGTACGGCATCGCCGGCGAGCGGCGCCTCGACGAATGGACCCTCGACTGGCTGCCAGGGTACGAGGACTCGAAGCCGGTGCGCGTCGGCAATGCAGCCTCGGGCCAGCTCCAGCTCGACGTCTATGGCGAGATCATGGATGCGCTGCACGTCGGCCGCAAAAGCGGCCTGGAAACCCACGAGCCGGTGTGGGCGCTGCAGCGCGCGCTCCTCGATCACCTGGAGAAGGTGTGGACGCAGCCCGACTGCGGCCTATGGGAAGTGCGCGGCCCGCCGCGGCACTTCACGCACTCGAAGATCATGGCCTGGGTCTCCTTCGACCGGGGCGTGAAGGCGGTGGAGCAATTCGGCGTCGACGGGCCCGTCGAGCGCTGGCGCGAGATCCGCGACCGCATCCACGACGACGTGTGCCGCCACGGCTGGAACGAAACCCGCGGCGCGTTCGTCCAGTTCTACGGCTCGGACGAGCTTGACGCGAGCCTGCTCCTGCTGCCGATCACCGGTTTCCTGCCTTGCACCGATCCGCGCGTGCGCTCGACCATCGAAGCCATTCAGCGCGAGCTGACCCACGACGGCTTCGTGCTGCGCTATCGCACGAACGAGGCAGTCGACGGCCTGCCGCCGGGGGAGGGCGTGTTCCTCGCCTGCAGCTTCTGGCTGGCCGACTGCCTGATCCTGCTCGGCCGCCGCGACGAGGCGCGCGCCCTTTTCGAGCGCCTCTGCCGCCTCGCAAACGATCTCGGGCTGCTCGCCGAGGAGTACGATCCGCGCACCGGCCGCCAGCTGGGCAACTTCCCACAAGCCTTCACCCACGTCGCCCTCGTCAACACCGCCATGAACCTCTCGCGCGACTCGAAGCCGGTCGAGCAGCGGGCGGAGAAGAAAGCCGCTTAATGACAAAGGTAACCAAGGAAATCACGGTGCTGGAAGATCGGCTGCGCCAGGCGGAGCTCGGTCCCGATGCGGAAACGTTCGAGGACTTGCTAGCCGATACCGCTGTACTCGTCGATCAGAGCGGCACCGCCGCCCTCGCCAAGCGCAAGGTCGTCGAGGCGCATCGCGACGGCAATGGTCCGAAGTTCACGGATGTCGAGATGACCGACCTGCGGGTGGTTGAGCACGGCTCGGTTGCAGTGGTCACCTGTACCGGGACGTTCAAGGGACCGCAGTTCAGCGGCACCCTGAAATTCATGCGCGTGTGGCAGCGGAAGAATGGCCGCTGGCAGATCGTCGCCGGCTCGATCCACCAATGAGTAGCGGGCTCGGAATTTCGTCGGCTTCGATCGGTAGCGGCCGGGTGTTACGCGACACGACCCAGTCGGGACGCGACTGCGGCGTGAACTGCGGCGCGTTGGCGCAGGAGTTGAACGAGATGTAGATGTGCCAGCGGTCCTCGGCGGACAAGTTGTGGCCCGAGGCGTGGAGCAGGTTGCAGTGGAAGAGGACGCACGTGCCGGCCGGGCCGGTGACCGGCACCGGGGCCGGCGAGCTCTTCAGCACGTCGATCATGTCTTGCTTCTGCACCGCCCAGAATTTGTACGACGTGTTCTCGTCGAAATATGGCTCGAGGCGCCCGCGCTTGTGGCTGCCGGGGACTACGTAGAGCGCGCCGTTCATCTCGGTCGAGTCGGTCATCATGACGGCAAAGGTGCCCATGTCGGGACGCGGGCAGCCGTCGCGCTTCCACGAGCCATAGTCCTGGTGCCACATCCACACCGTGCCCTCGATGGCGGGCTTGGTGTTGATCTTGGTGTGATAGACGTACACCTCTTCCGTGCCGAGCGCCTGGCGCGTCGGGCCGAGGACGCGCGGCGTGCGCACCAAAGCGCGGAACGCGGGCGAGTGCGTCGCGCCGTCTTCCTCGTGCACGCGAAAGATCGAGCGCACTCCGCCCGTATGCTCGCGGAAGACGGTGTCGGCCTTCACCTCGCTCAGGCGCGCCGTTTCCGCGCGCAGGCTGTCGATCTCGGCGCGGCTAAAGAGGTTGGGGAGCACGATGAAGCCATCGCGCTGGTATTGCGCGAGCTCGGCGTCGGTCATTCTCATGCGCCGATGCTAGCATCGGCGCCGAGGAGGAATCACCATGCGCTTCGTTGTATGGCTACTGGCGTTGATCGCCATTCCCGCTGCAGCGCAATACCCGGAGAAGCCCGTCACGCTGCTCGCGGGCTATCCGCCCGGCGGGCTGGTCGACGTGGTCTCGCGGCTGGTGGCGGAAGGCATGAAGCCGAAGCTGCCGAAAGGAATCAACGTCGTGAACCGGCCCGGCGCCGCCGGCGCCCTGGCGGTGGCTGAGGTCGTGCGCAGCGCGCCCGACGGTTACACGATCGTCCTCACGCCGCATTCCGCGCTCGTCATCGCGGCGCAGATGCAGAACCTGGCATACAAAACACCGGACGACTATGAACCGATCGTCAACCTCGTCTCGTACTACCCGATGATCGCCGTGCGCACGGAATCCGATTACAAGACGCTGAACGATCTCATCGCCGACGCGAAGGCGAACCCGGGCAAGCTGCGCGTCGGCTCGCCGGGGGAGGGGACGTCGAGCCACCTCAACCTCGAGGAGTTCATGCGCGTGACGGGCACGCGCATGATTCACGTGCCGTTTCAGGGATGGGCGCAATCGAGCCCGGCGCTGCTCGGTGGGCACATCGAAGCGGTGGTGGCGCAGCCCGGCGAGCTGAGGGGCGCTGTGGACGGGAAACGCATGCGCGTGCTGGTCAATTTCCGTCCCGCGCGGCTGCAATCATTCGCCGACGTGCCGACCGCCAAGGAGCTTGGCTTGGACGTCGCGAATGGCGTGTGGTACATGCTGCTCGCCCCGAGGGGCACGCCCGCGAGCGTCGTGCAACACCTGCACGATGCGGCAAAGGCCGCCATCGAGGAGCCGAAGTTCGGCGCCGACATGGCGAACCGCGGCATCGACGTCGATTACCGGCCCGGCGGCACCCTGCGCACGGACCTCTGGCGCGAGTACAAGCTGCACACGGAAATCTTGCAGCGGATCGGCATGCTGAAGAATTGAGAACGGCCGAGATCGTCGGCGGCGGCTTCGCGGGCCTCGCCGCGGCGGGCGCGCTCGCCCGGCGCGGCTGGCGCGTTCGCCTGCACGAGCGAGCGGGCGAGCTTCGGACCGCCGGCGCCGGCATCAACGTCTACGAAAATGGGCTGCGCGTGCTCGAGGCGCTCGGCGCCCTGGAGGACACGATCCGTGACGGGGCTCGCGCCAAGCTGCGCGAGACGCGCGACCAGGACGATCGCCTCCTTTCCGTCCACCACTGGCATGTGCGTGTGTATGGCGTGCTGCGCCAGCGGATGATCGATGCGCTGGCCGCCGCTGCGCGGCGCGCGGGCGCGGAGATCGTCACCGGCTCCGAAGGCATCTCGGCCACGCCCCAGGGCGAACTGCAGCTCGCGAATGGCGAACGGCTGCGTGCGGACCTCATCGTCGCCGCCGACGGCGTGAATTCGCGGCTGCGCGATGCGCTCGGCCTTGTTGCCGTGCGGCGGTATCTGCGGGACGGCTGCATCCGCCTGCTGATTCCCGCGCGCAGCCGCGACGAGGGCCTCGATACGCGCACCATCGAATACTGGTCGGGCCATCGGCGCCTCCTCTACAACCCGTGCAACACTGAGCAGCTCTATCTCGCGCTTTCGATGCCGCACGACGACGTCGCCGGGCGCACGCTGCCGGTGAACAAGGCGCTCTGGACGCAGTCGTTCCCTCGTCTCGCCGAGCTCGTCGGCCGCATCGGCGACGAGGGCCGGTACGACCGGTTCGAATACATCCGCCTCAAGCGCTGGTCGGCCGGGCGCGTCGCCGTGCTCGGCGATGCCGCGCACGCACTGCCGCCGAACATCGGACAAGGCGCCGGCTGCGCGATGATGAACGCGCTCTCGCTACCTATCTATCTGGAGCAATACCCGGGCGTGGACAAGGCGCTGGCAGCCTGGGAGCGGGTCGAGCGGCCGCTTACCGATCACAGCCAGCGCATTTCCCGCCTTTATGGCATGCCGACGTTCTGGCCGGCGCCGCTGCGCAGGCTGTTTTATTCGCTAGCCGGCCGCTCTCGCTGGCTCACCGAGCAGCGGACGCGCACCGCGCGGCACATTCCGACCGGCACTTAGTCCACCACTTCGTCGTAGCCGCGGCCCCGGAACTCGATGAAGCAGAAGCCGTGGCCGAAGGGATCGGCGAGCAGCGCGAGTTTTCCGTAAGGATGAACGGTGGCGGGCTTTTCCAGCGTCGCGCCGGCACCGAGCGCCTTATCGACCGCGCGATCGATGTCCTCGACGACGAAATCGAGATGCACCGGCGTCCAATGGCGTTGGTATGTGCGCGGATTGCCGGCTGCGGTTGCCGGCGTGCCCGCGTTCTTCAACAGCAGATAGAACGGGGTCCTCGTGCCGAGCAGCTCGACCGCGAAAGTGCCGAAGCGGCGACCCACCTCGAGCTCGAACGCGGTCGAATAGAAGCGCACCGCCTGCTCGAGATCGTCGACGTCGATATTGACGAGGACGTCCAAGCTACTTCGAGCTGCCGAGCCAGCCCTTCTCGGAAAGGTCGAAGATGACGCCGTCCGGGTCCTTGTACTTGACCTCGAAGTTCGCCTCTTCCTTCGACTTGCCGAGCGTGAAGAAGAACTTTCCGCCCGCCGCTTCCACGCGCTTCTTCGCTTCTTCGAGGTCATCGACCTGGAAGCCGAAGTGGTGCGCGCCGACGAAATTCGCGGCGTCCTTGAGACCCGAGCCCGATTCGCCCTTGTACTTGAGCAGCGCGAGGTTGATGACGCCGTCGGAGAGGTAGACGCCCGAGCCCATCTCCAGGTGCTCCTCTCCTACGCGCTTCAAGTCGAACACCTTCTCGTAGAACGCCGCGGCACGCTCGAGATCCTTCACCACCACCGCGATGTGACGCAGCTTGGCCATGCGATCGAGTATAGAGCTACTGCGGCGCGCGCAGGCCTGTGTCCCGCGCAAGCTTCGTCCATTTCGCGAGATCGGATGCGATGGCCTTGCGGAAGTCCACGCCATCGATCCAGATCGATTCCAGCCCGGCATTCGCCAGCCGCTGGCGCACTTGTGCATCGTCGAAGGCGCTCTTCAGGCCGGCGTGGATCTTTTCCAGCGCGCCGGCTGGCGTACCGGCGGGCGCGAACAGGCCATACCAGGTGGAAACGACTACCTCCGGCATTCCTTGCTCCGCGATGGACGGGATATCCGGTGACAGCGGCGAGGGTTTCGGGCCGAGCGTGCCGAGCGCTTTCAGCTTGCCGGACCGAACGTGCGGCAGCGCTTGGAACGAAGGCGAGCAATACATGGAGATTTCGCCGGTCATCACCGCTTGGATCGCCGGCGCGGCGCCCTTATAGGGAATTTCCGTCAGGTCGATGCCGGCCGCTCGCTTAAGGAGCTGGATGCACATGAAGCTCGCCGAGGCTTGTCCCGAGGAGCCGAAGGTCAACCCGCCGGGCTTCGCCTTTGCGGCGGCAATGAGATCCTTGACGGAATCGATGCCGAGCTGCGGATTGACGGCAAGGAGCGATACGCCTTGCGCGACGGCCGCAATCGGAGCGAAATCCCTGCTCGCATCGTATTGCGTGCTGCCCAGTGCCGGCTGCATGACGATGGGAAAGTCCGGCGTGAAAAGGAGCGTGTGCCCGTCCGCCGCCGCCTTCGCCACCTGCGTCGTGCCGATGGTGCCGGCCGCCCCGTCGCGCACTTCGACGATCACCGGTTGGGCCCACGATTCGGCCAGCCGCTGCGCGGCAATCCGCGCCAGCACATCCGGCGGCGTAGCGGCCGGATAGGGCACGACGATGCGTACGGTGCGGGACGGATACGCATCTTGCGCGACGCCGAGGCCGGGCACGAGAAACAGCAATACGGCCAGCACGCGGACCATCAACCGGTCCTAGCGCCGCTTCGGCAGATCGAGGCGCACGGCGCGCGCGAGATCGGCCTTCACGTTGTCCTGGCTGCGCTCGTACACGATCTCGCGCCCCATGGCGTTGCCGGCGTAAGCGAAGCCGTTTCGGGTGGGGGAGAGCTGGCAGCGCACGTTGTGCACACCCTCGCCGAGCACCACCTCGATGCTCTCGGCGCGGTAGTTGAGGACTTTCACCTCGAGCGTCTGGCCGCTGGAGGTGACGCGTACCGTGATCTTGTCGGGAATCATCGGTCGATGCGCTCGGAGGAGACGGGGCGGCGTTGCGCGAGGTTGAAGCGGTCCTCGTAGATCGGCCGTCCACCGGTGGTCGGGCCCGGGTACTGCACGATCAGGATCTCGCCGCCGGTATCCGTATGGAATTCATCTTCGAAGTGCGGATCCGGATGGAAGATCATCGTGCCCGGACTGCATTCGCGGCCGGCGATGCGGAAGGTGCCTTCCAGGATGTACCAGACCTGCGCGAAGTCGTGGCGGTGCAAGGGATGATGGGCGCCCGGCTCGAGGCGCAGGATGCCGGCGTTGGGCTCGGTGGGACGGTCCTTGCGCGGATGGAACAGCATCTTGCCGGTCTCGCCCGGCCAGCGAATGGTTTCCCACTCGAGCTCGTCGCGGTGACGCACTTCCATCGGTTGGTGCTCCATGAGACCTCCGGGTTCGATTATGCCGAGCGAAGCCGCGCGCGGACGAGGCCGATGTGCTGGCGCAGCGAGTACAGCTCGTCGGCGTAGGCGAGCGGCACCCGGATAGACGATACGCGCTGCTCCAGCTTGTCGAGCGAGCCGACGAGCTCGGCGTGCGGCCGTTCGTTCTCCTCGAGCTCGGCCTCGATCAGCCGCAGGTTGCGGTACCAGCGGAAGATGCGCGAGCGAACGCGGAAGCGGTAGAGCGGCGGCACCAGGCGCGACACCGGAATCAGGATGGCGACGATGGAGAAGAGCGCCACCCACATGCGGTCGATCAGATTCGCGAACCAAAACGGCAGGTAGCGCTGCAGAAGGGGCGGCCCCTGTCGGTAATAGCGCTCGGCGTCCTTGGCCAGCGCGAATTCGCTGTGCTGCGCGCTCGGAAATTGTCCCGCGCGCGAGACCCAGCCGGGTTCCGAATGGATGCGCGAGGCGGCTTGCACGAAAAGCTGCACGATGGCCGGATGCGTGTCCTCGCGCGCGACGAGGGAGGTGGTGGTGGCGATGAGCTGCAGGTCGCGCGGCGGCACATCGAGCGCGAGGTGCGCGACGCCGCGCGGCAAGGTCACGGGGCTGATGTAGCGGTAGTGGCGCGCGTAAGCCTCGGCCTGGGCAAACTCGAACAGCCGCACGCCCGGCGTCTGCAGGAGCATCTGCACGAAAGGCGCCTCGGGCGCCGAGGCGAGGAAGATGGCGTCGTACTTGCCCTCGATCAGCCCAATCACCGCCTCCTGGTCCGACACGGAGGAGCGCGTGAACTCCTCGCGCTCGATCTGGTTTGCGCGCAGCAAGCGCATGGTGATCCCCGGCGTGCCGCTGCCACGCAGGCCGATGTTCACTCGCTTGCCGCGAAGCTGGGTGAGGGCCCGGAATTCCTTGAAGGCCTCGGCGCGATAGAAGATCCACACCGGCTCGAAGAACAGGCTGCCGAGCGACATGATCGGCTCCGCCTCCTCTTCCTCCCGCGTGCGGAGGGTCTCGCTCGCGCCGCCCTGCACGAATGCGATATCGACCTTCTGCTTGCCGTCGCGCAAAAGCACCAGGTTCTCGCGCGAGCCCGCCGTGTTGCGTAACTCGACCGTGATGCCGTAGCGCTTCAATTCCTGCTGGTACCGGCGGCCGAATTCGGCATACGCGCTGTTTTCCGGGCCGGTGCCGAGGATCACCTTCTTCGGCGGCTGGGGATCGAGGAACCAGTACGCCACGACCAGGAGCGCGACGCCGAGCAGGAAGAACGGCCCCCACGCGACCAGAAGATCGCGCACCGAGATCAGCGTTTCGCGGACGACTCGCGGCACTACGCGCTGACTTTTTCGGTAATGGGAGCCTTCGGTAGGCGCGCCTCGCCCGGCTCGAGCTGGAAGGTGAATTCGAGCCGGTAGCCGTCCGCAGTCTTGACGAAGTTGCCGATCAAGGCACGTGTCACGCCGAACTGCGAATCGGTCTCTAGATGGGCGTCTTCCGGGTCGTACACCTGCGACGCGATGGTCTTATAACCGGCCTTGTGGATGAGGAAGTGCAGATGCGCGGGGCGCATGTTGTGGCGCTTCTGGGCGGCGAGCAGCGCACCGGTCGGTCCGTCCGTCGGCACCGGATAGCCGGCCGGCTTCACACTGCGGAAGCTGAAGGAACCGTCCGCTTGCGTGGTGAAGATGCCGCGCAAGTTCATCTCGGCTTGCGTCGCATCCTGGTTCTCGTAAAGCCCGGCGGGCGACGACTGCCAGACGTGCACGTCCGCGCCCGCAATGGGTTTGCCTTTTTCATCCACTACCCAACCACGAAACAGCAATGCGGCCCCGGGCGTGGGCGAACGCACGATTGACTCGCCGTCCCTGCAGCGCGGCGCCTCGGCGCGATAGAAAGGGCCAAGATTATTCGCCTGCGTCGGGCGCGAGCCGCGAGCGCCGTTATTCATCAGGCAGATGAGGTTCGAGACGCCGAGCGCGCCCGCGAGCAGCATCGCCTCGTTATGGCTCGGCGTAGTGCGCTGGCCGATGGCGTTGACATAGCCGATCGCGTCTTGGAATTCGCGCTCGGTCATCTTCGCTTCGCGCACGAAGGCGTGCAGGTGCTTCACCAGCAGCGCGAGCAGCTCCTTCGTGCGGGGGTTCGGCGTGCGATGCATCTCCGCGAGCACCGCTGCGGTGACGTCGTCCTGCGTTTCGATGATCATGACTCGCTCCGGGAGGAGCAGAGTCTACTTCAGCCTCGCCGGCCGCCGCCGCCACCGTGGCCCATGCGAGAACCGCCGCCCATGTGCGAGCCGCCGCGGAAGCCCCCGCTGCCGCCCGCTGCACTGTTGCCGCCCGCGCTACGCATCGCGGGCGCGCTATGGACGATCGGCGCGCGCCGCGATTCGGGCACCGCGCGGTACGGAGTGGCGCTCATTGGACGCGGCGAAACCGCGCGCGGCGTGGGCATCGGGGCGTTCATCGGCCGGATCTGGCCCACCGGCTGGCGCGGCACGTTTTGCGCCGTAGGCATGGTTCGCACCGGATGCGCGTAGCCTGGATGCGAGTAGCCCGGATGCCAGACGCGGCCCGGATAAGCGATGCGCACCGGCGCGATGACGCGAGTCACATAGACGGGGTGCGGCACCCACGGCCGCCACACCACCGGATAGATCGCCGGCCACCACCAGGTGCCGTACACGACGTACGGGTTGTAATACGGCGCATAGACCACGTTCGGATACGTGGGCTGCACGTAGATCGCATCGTTCTGCTGGTAGACCTGCTGCTGCTCGTTGGACTGCAGCGCGCCGGTGGACTGCGCGCGCGAGCGCAGCCCCTGGATCGACGCGGAGAGGGCCGGATACTGGTTTTGGTAGGCCTGGCCGAGATCGGTGACCCACTGCAAGCTTTCGCCCATGCGCGCCAGCACGTCTGGATAGGCGACAAGCGCCTTCACGCTGGGATGCCATAGCTCGCCTTCGACGGCGCGCAGCGCGTCGTCGCCGATGATGTTGGGATTCGCCGCCGACCAGTCGGCCGCCGCCTTTACATCGAACGGATAAATCGAAGCGGTGAGAATCTGCGTCAGGAGCGGATCGGGATACAGGGCAATGGGCGCGAGCATGGCGTCCATCTCCGCCGGCGTGTAAGTGCGGGCCGGCTGGGCCTGTGCGTGCACGGCTACGAGGGAGAGGCACACGCTGAAGAAGAGGGCTATCAGCCGTTTCACAGCACCACTGTAGGCCTGAGCCCGGCGGCACGCTGAATCAATGTGTAACCAGATGTATGGGCACGGAACCTGCACCCGCCGGGCATGCGCGCCATTCTCGCTGTCATCCTCGTCCTCGCCGCCGGCCTCGCCTGGGCCGATAAGGCGTCCATCGACCGCTATTTCCAGGCTCTCGACCTTAACGGCGACGGCTACGTATCGCTCTCCGAGGCTGCGGGCGACCAGGTGATTGTGCAGCGCTTCGACAAAGCGGACCGCAACCGGGACGGCAAGCTCTCCGGCAAGGAGTTCGCCAACCTCAGCAAGGTAAAGGTCCGCGTCGCCAAGGTGCGCAAGGGCAAGGAGGACGACGTGTCAGCCGCCGCCGGCGCTACGAAGCGCCGTCAGCGGCAGGCCAAGGAAAGCGCAGTCGCGGCCGACTAGCTGGCGAGCCGCGCTCGCACGCCTTCGAGCACGCGGTCGGCGGTGCGCGGCATGTTCTGCTTGAGCCACAGGAGTGCCGCCTGCCCGAGCGGCATCTCCGTATGCGGCCGATGATTGGCGGCGAGGCTGATCAGCATTTGCGCCAGCGGCTGGTCGAGCGTCGCCTTCGCTGCGTCCAGCACTGCCCGGTTGAAGCGCGAATAGTCCCGCGCCGGGATGAGATGCGTGTGGCACCGGCACACGCTTTCCAGCCCGCCGCCGTACGCTTCGGGCTGCAGCGGGTCGATCGCGTAGGCGCAAAGAAGCGTGAACGGCTGCTGGCGTCCAAGTTCGTTCCAGAACTCTTCGAGCCGCAACGCCGCTTTGCGCTCGCCGCGCTGCCACAGGATGTCGACCATCTCCCCTTAGGCGCGCACGGCGGAGTACTGGCGTCGCATGGCTTGCAGCGCGCCACCGCACACGCGCTGGAACGCGCCCCATTCCGGCATGCCGTCGACCATGAACGTGGCGAGCGTTTCCTCGGCGTCGAGCATGCGAACCGCGAGGTTCGCTTGAAGGCCGCGCGAGAAAAGCCTGCGGTTTTTTGGGCGCGCGATGACGAGCGCGGCTTGGCCAAGCTGGAGTCCGGCCGCCAGATAGTGCGTCACCGCCTCCGCGAGGAACGCCGGATCACGGTAGACCTGCACCAGGTGGTCCTGGCCGGGGTGCTTGAGAAGCTCGCGCCAGTCGAGCGTCGTGTCCATCAGCCGATTCCGATGCCCTCGCCTTGCGAAGCAGTCTACGCGGCGGCCCGGCGGTCCTCTGTCGCGATCTTTCGGACTTCGGCGTCGTCGCTTATCGACACGCGGCTTCGCGTGGCCACGATCGCCTTGACCGGAAGGTGGTCCGACGCACGCTCGGAGAGCGCCGAGCGGTGCGCCTTCAGCGCGAGCAGCGTTGGCCGCGGCCGCACCCAGACGCGGTCGAGAGCGAAGAGCGGCCAGCGCGAGGGAAACGAACGCTCGACGACCGAGCGGCCGAGCAGCCGGTTGAACCAGCGCAGCGGCCGGCTAAACGGGAACCATTCATTGATGTCCCCCAGGACCACCAGGCGCTCGTCGGTGTTCTTCACCATCTCGAGAAGCTTGCGCACCTGCCAGCGGCGCTCGGCGGCAAAGAGGCCGAGGTGCGTGACGATCACGCGCACCTTCTCGCCGCAGACTTCCAGATCGACGTCGAGCGCGCTGCGCGGCTCGCGCTTGCCATAGCCCAGCGCCAGTTGTCGCACGTCCAGGATTTTTCTTCGCGTGAGCAACGCGTTGCCAAACGGGCCATCGTGCTTCACCAGCGTCATCCCCGGGATCACCTGCATGCCGAGGCGCCGGCCGATGTAGTCGAGGCGATAGTCGACTTCCTGCAGGCCGATGGTGTCGCAGTCGAGCTCGGCGATCACCTCGGCGATGCGCGCGGCGTCCTTCCTGCCGTCGGTGCCGACGCAGCCGTGGACGTTATAGGAAGCGATTCGCAGGCAGCTCTCGGGCAGTTGCTCCGACAGCGCCTGCCAGTTAGCCAGGCTGTCGGAGTGCCGGCTCGGAGGCGCGCTCATCTGCCTTTATTCGTCGGCTCATTTTCGTGAACCAGCCCTTCACGGCGACGATACCCCCGCTCAGGAGCGCGACGGCGCCGCCCACCAGCCACCAGTTCACGTCGCCCGCGCCGGTCAGCGCAGTCTCGATCGCGTCGCCGAAGATGGTGGTGGCAAGGGTGCCGGGGAGGAGGCCGATGGCCGTGCCCACCATCACATGCCACACCTTCATGCGGATCGCGCCGGCGACGATGCTCTCGACCGCGAACGGCGCGATCGGCACCAGGCGCAGCAGCGTCATCGCGATCAGACCGTACTTCTTCAGCACGTCGATCATGCGATCGAGCTTCGGCCCGGCGAGCCGGCGTACCGTGTCGCGGCGCATTCGGCGGCCGATGTAGTACGTCACGACCGACGAGGCCACGATTCCCAGCAGGGAATAGAGAAAGCCGAGCCACGGCCCGAAGGCGATGACGGCGGCGAGTGTGATGAGCGGCCGCGGAAACATCACCAGGCACGCCGGCGTGTAAGCCGCCATCACGACCAGCGGCGCCCACCAATGCGAGGCGAAATCCTTCGCCCAGCCGATGATCGTCTCCGCCCTCACCGTGTGGGCGAGCGGCGTCCAGCGCCAGAGCGCGGTCAGGCCGAGCACCACGGCGACGATCATCGCGATATGCCCCCACGCCGGCGCCTCCTTGCGGTCGGGCTCGTCCTGGTGCCGGTCGACGAGGAGCGCCTCGAGGGCGATCGGCTCGTCGGGATCGGCCACGGCGGCGACATTGATCACCGCATCGGACCATTCCGGCAGGTGGTCCAGCTCGCGCATCGAGCGGCCTTCATGCATCAGGACCTGGATGGCGCCATTGACCGTACCGACACGCTCGATCTCTACGCGCAGCTTCTCCACCGGCACGCCCAAGTGCTCGGCGACGAGACGGTCGCGGAAGCGGCGGATGGCGTTTGCCACCTGCGGGCGGCCGCGCGCCTCGATGGCTATGTCGGCCTCGGTGTCGAGGCCGAGCGAGCGGTTGCACAGGTTCGAGCTGCCGACGCGCAGCACGCGGTCGTCCACGATCATCAGCTTCGAGTGCACGTCGACGCAGCAGCCTTCCTTCAGCCCCGGCACGTGCGGGTAATAGACGCGAAAGCGGCCGTGCTTGTCCGCCTGCCGCAGCTTCGCGATGAGGCGCGTGCGCAGGACGTGCATGGTGTGCTCCTCGAGCCAGCCATGCGACAGCAGGCGCAGCACGAGCACGATCTCCGGCCCGTCGGGCTCCTGCAGCCGCTTCTCGAGCGCGGCGGCGATGCGCGGCGCGGTGAAGTACTGGTTCTCGATGTAGAGCGTCTTCTTCGCCGCCGCGATCATGTCGAGATAGAGCTTCTCCACCTCCTTGACTGCCGGGACCTCGCCGCGCGGCGGTGCGGTGCGCGCGATGCCGACCTCGACCGAGTGCAGGTCCGGTTGATAGCGCTCGGGCCACGGATCGTTGTCGGCGATGCCGCGGAATGTCACCGGCTTCAGCTTCTGCCCGGTGGCCTGGAACCAGCGCTCGCGCGCATGGTTGGCGAGCGCGCGCGCCGCTTCGCCGTCGACCGCGACCATCAGATCGTGGAATGGCGGATACGGCTTGCCGTACGCGACGCGCCGCGGATCGTCGGGCGCGTGGTCCGGGCTGTCCCACCGGCGCACGGTGAGGTCGATGCCGCCGATGAACGCCACCGTGTCGTCGATCACCACGATTTTCTGGTGGTGCGAACCCGCCACCGGGTGCGTGTCGTCGTAGCGCAGGTGCACGCGCCGCGCCGGAGTCCAGCCAAAGCCATAGAGCGGCGGAAACTCGCGGTCGGCGCCGAACACCATCGGGTAGTCCCAGTTCAGCACGTTGATGTGCAGCGAGTGGCGCCGGTGCACGAGATAGTTCAGGAAGTCGCCGAGCCGCGCCGGCGGTCCGCCGGCCTCGACCGGATCGAAGTGCAGCTGCGTCTGGCTGTTGAAATCCCAGCCCAGTATCAATATGGAGCGCTTCGCACGCAGCGCCGCGTCGTGAAAGGCGTGAAAGTAATCCGAGGCGTCGACCAGGAACGCGACGCGCTCTGCGCGCGCTACGCCCCAGACGTTATAGCCGGGGCGGAGCATCGACTGGCCGCCTTCGACCGCCTGTAGCCGCGGACCGCTGCCATCGCCGCCATTGCCATTCCGGCGCCGCCGCATGCCGCGGTCGAGATAGAGAACGCTGCCCATTCGGTTCTAGCGATCGCCGGCGCGGATCGCGGGCGCCGCAGTCGGTGAGGGGGCGGGACGCGGCGCTTCCGGCACCGCGGTCGGAACGGCAGCCGTCGTGCCCGGCACGACGACCGGTGGCGTGTCGCTAATCCCGCGCGGGAAGGGGCTGTCGCTCATGTTGCGCACGCCGGCGGGGGTGCTGCTGCCGGCAGCGGCGTTCACCGGCGCCGAATTCCTCGCCTGGACAGCGTTAGCCGGGCTTTGCGTGGTCGAAGCGGTGGCACCGGCTGCGGTTGTGCTTGAAGTCGTCGCGGCAATGATGGGCGTGACGCCGGTCGTGCCGCTCGCCGTGGTGAGCGATCCGCCGGCGAGCACGGTGCCGATCTGCTGCGCGGTCGGCGTGGCGACGCCACGCGAGATCAGCGCCTGGCGTGCCTTCTCGAGCGTTTGCGCAATCTCTACGGCGCTCATCGTGCCGCTCGGCGTGAACGTGAACACCTGTGATCCGCCAGTGGAGAGCGGCGTCGTCAGCGTGACCGGCACGCCGAGCGCGAGGCCGTTCACCAGCGCGGCAAAGTTGAGATCGCCGCCGGCGAAGCCGACGAGCTGGGGCGCGAGGCCCAGGACCTGGCTGGCGGTCGAAGCCGCGGTGGGCTGGATTTGCGCGTGCGCGGCCGGAACGGCGAGCGCGGCTACGAGAAGGAGAATGCGTTTCATGGCTTACCTCGTCAGGATTCCGCGGAGCTCATAGGCTCCATTGAGCGTGGTGATGGTTCCGCCGACGAGCGCGGTGCGGATCTGCTGCTCGGACGGGTTGAGGATGCCGAGCGCGGCGAGCTGCTGGATCGCTTCCTCGCGCGCGGCGTTCACGGCTGGCGAAGGCGCGCTGCCGCCGGCGGCAGCATTGGCGGCCGCAGAAGGCAACGGCGCGCTCGCGGCCATCACCTGGGAGCTGATCGCCGCCGGCCAGCCGGCCGATCGGAGCATGCCCGTGGTCTGGATGCGTCCCGACTGCAGCTCGATCGGACCGCCCGCGAGCATGCGCGCGATCTCTTCGGCGCTGGGCTGCGTCTCGCCGAGCGCCCGCAGCGAGTCGCGCGCCTGGCTGATCATCAGGTTCGCCTGTGCCGCGCTAAGGCGCGTTCCCGGCTGGAACGTGGTCACCTGCGCCATGCCGTTACGCAGCGGCGTGACCAGCGTGGTCGCGCTGCCGGTGGTCAGCGATGTCAGCAGGTTTTGTAAATTGGGATCGGCGTCCTGCGCATGTGCGGAGCAGGCGACGAGAAGCACTACGGCGGGAAGCAGGCGGAGCGCCATCCCCCGCCTACTTGCAACTTACATGCCGCTATAGCTTGAGGAGCTTTTTCGCGTTGCCGCTCAGAATCTTCTCGCGGTCCTCGGTGGCGAACGGCACATCGTCCATCCAGCGCACGCCGGGCGGATTAGGCACGTACGGATAGTCCACCGAGAAAAGAATCCGGTCGACGCCCATCTCCATCGCGCTGCACAGGAGCGCGGGCGTCGAGAAGTTACCGCTGGTGGTGATCCAGAAGTGGCGGCGGAACGTCTCGCGGAACGGCGTCGAGCGGTTGCCCTGGCGACCGAACGTCATGTCGATGCGCCAGAGGAGGAACGGCAATCCCTCGCCGAGGTGGCCGAGGATGATCTTCAGGTTCTGGTATTTCTCGAACACGCCGGAGAGCACCATGCGCAAGCCTTGCGTGGCGGTCTCCATCGTGAAGCCCCAGCCGGCGGTGAGGATGCTCGGGAAGTCCTTCACATACTCCTTGTAGTACGCCTCGACCACCGCCGGGTGCGGCACCGCCGGGTGCAGGTAGATCGGCACGTCGAGCGCTTGTGCGCGCTCGAAGATCGGCCAGAAGCGCTTGTCGTCGATGAACAGCTTCTCGCTCCCGATCCAGGTGAGGCCGTGGATCATCGCGCCTTTGAAGCCGAGCTTCGTCACGGCGCGCTCGAGCTCGTCCGCCGCCGCTTTCGGATTCGCCGTCGGCAGCGAAGCGAAGCCGGCAAATCTACCCTTCGACTTGTCGACCGTCGCCTTCAGCCGGTCGTTCGCCTCGCGCGCTACCTTCGGCGCCGTCTCCGCATCGAGGCGCTGCGTCGCGGGGGCCGTATGCGAGAGGATCTGCAGATCGATGCCGGCTTCGTCCATCTCCTTGATGCGCAAATCGCCCACGTCGAGCAGGCGGTCGCGCAACGCCGGCATCTTCGCCTCCGGCCCGCCTTCGGTGAAATGGCGCCCGACTTCGGCATCGAGGTAGTGCTCTTCAAGTGCGATGACTTTCATTTAGAACCTGAACTTTCCTCTCCGGTACTGGATCATGAGCCAACCGCCAAGCATGCCGCCGAGGTGAGCGAAGTGCGCGACGCCGGCGGCGGTCTGGGTGATGCCGAGCACGAGCTCGAGCGCGGCGAAGCCGAAAACGAAGACGCGCGCCGGCATTGGGATGGGCGGGAAGAGCAGCATCACGCGCCGATGCGGAAAGTAGATGCCGAAGGCGAGCAGCAGGCCGTAGATGCCGCCCGATGCACCCACCATCGGCACTGGCGCCGCGCCCATCCACGCGCTGATGATGAGATGCGTGATCGCCGCCGTGATCACCGCTGCGAAGTAGTACAAGGCATAGAAGCGCGAGCCGAACAGGCGCTCGATTTCGCCGCCGAACATGTACAGCGCGAACATGTTGAAGAAGATGTGCGCGAGCCCGCCATGCAGGAAGCTGTAGGTGACGACCTGCCACGGCTCGAAGCGCGAATCGAGGCCGCCGGGCGGCCACAGCGCGAAATCGCTGTAAGGCGGCACGCCGAGCAGGAACACCGCGACGTTTCCGATCAGCAGCCACAACGTGACGGGCGGCAGGTTACTCAACCTTGGCACCCGATTCGCGCACCAGGTTCTCCCAGTAGGGCGTTTCCTTCTTCACCTCGGCGTCGAATGCCGCGGGCGAGGCGGAGGGCGTCGCGTCCATGCCCTGCAGCGCGATCTTCTCGCGCACCTCGGGCTTCGCCAGCCCCTTGTTGAGGGCGGCATGTACGCGCTGGATTGCTTCGCGCGCCGTGCCTGCCGGTGCGAAGAGGCCAAACCAGAACGTGAAGTCATAGCCCTTGAGTCCCGCTTCTTCGGCGCCCGGGATACCGGGAATGGCGGGCGAGGCATGCCTGGACGACACGGCGAGCGCCTTCAGCCGATTCGCGCGCACGAAGCCCATGACCGTCGGCGCGGTGGCGAAGTTCACCTGCGTGTCGCCGGCGAGGAGCGATTGCGTCGCCGGCCCGCCGCCCTTGAACTGCACGTGCGTGAATTTGATGCCGGCGACGGACTCGAAGAGCACCGACGCGAGATGAGGCGACGACCCATAGCCGGCGGAAGCATGGAATAGCTTTCCCGGGTTCGCCTTGGCGTACGCGATCAGCTCGCGCAGGTCCTTGAATGGCGCGTTCGGCAGCACGCAAATCACCGTCGGGCCCGTGGCAATGCGTCCGATGGCCGCGAAATCCTTGTCCGGGTCGTAGCTCAGCTGCTTGTAGAGCGCGCGGTTGATCGCCATGTGCGTGGCATTGAGGATCGTGTACCCATCCGGCGCCGAGCGCGCCACATACTCGTGCGCGATGTTGCCGCCGGCGCCCGGCTTGTTCTCCACGATCACCGGCTGGCCGAGGTCCTTGGCGAGCTCGTCGGCCGCGAGGCGGGTGAGGAAATCGCCCGAGCCGCCGGGCGGATAGCCGACCACGAGCTTCAGCGGCTTGGAGGGATACGACTGGGCCACCGCCGGGAGGGCGAGCGCCAACAGTAGCAGAGCAATCCATCTCATCGGTTCTTCAGCGCCTCCAATACGCGATCCGGATAATCGCTCGCCATGCCGTCGACGCCGAGGTCGATCATGCGCGCGATGTCGGCCGGCTGGTTCACGGTCCACACAGTGATCCACTGTCCCCACTCGCGCGCCGCAGCGATGCGCGGCGGCGTGAGGGTTTGGAAGTCGGGCGACCATATTTTGCCGCCGGCCTCGTGGACGCGCGCGGGATCGGAGCCGGCGCCTTCCGTGCAATAGACCGTCTTCATGCTCGTTTCCCGCTCCACCACCTTGAGGAGCGGCCAATGGAATGCCTGCACCGTGGTGCGCTCTTCCACGCCCGCTTGCCGAACTTCCGCAATGAGCGCTTTGGCGAACGCTTCGTGCGGCAGCGTCTCGTCGAGGGCGTCGGCATCCATTTTCGGCTCGATATTGAACCGCACCGGCTGATCCGCCAGCTTGAAAAGATCGGTGAGGCGGGGGATGCGCGTCCCATCGATGGGTTTCTGGTGCGGGAAATGGCGGCCGTATTCGCTGCCAGGGCGCAGGCGGCCGACGTCGTAGCGCTGCAGCTCGGCGAAGGTGAGCGCATGGATCGGCGTCGCCTGATCGACCCAGTTCCCGTCCGGGCCGCGCGCGATGGCAGGGTTGAGGCCGCGGTCATGATGGATGACGACTACGCCATCCTGGGTCACGCCCACGTCGAGCTCGAGCGTGGTGACGCCCATCTTCATCGCGAGCTCGAAGGCGGGAAGCGTGTTCTCCGGCAAGTGTCCGCGGGCGCCGCGGTGGCCCTGGACGTCCATTAAAGGATCATCTGGGTCTGCGTGGTGATGGAGAGGAGCTTGCCCGACTCGTCGGTGATGCGTGTCTCCCAGACGTGGGTTCGCTTGCCCTTGTGGATCGGCCTGGCTTCCGCCTGTACGGTGCCCGAACGGCAGCCGGCGATGAAGTTGGTCTTCGATTCAAGTGTCGCGGTGCGCTGGCCCTCCGCGAGGTTGGCAACCGTGCCGGCCGCGCCGATCGTGTCGGCGAAAGCCATCAGCGTGCCGCCGTGGATGGTGCCGCCGACCGTCATGAGGCGCTCGTCCACCCTCAGACGGGCGACGACCCGATCGGGCGTCACTTCGACCAATTCGATGCCGAGGTGCTTGACGAGCCCCGTGTCCCAGTCCAACTTCATTTCGAAAAATCGACGTCGCCGGCGAAGCGCTCGATGCGCAGCTTGGTCGCGAAGGGCTCGCGCTCCTTGCTGAACTTCGTGTGCAGGGCATGGTTCGCCATGTACTGGTCGTAATGGGCCTTCGACTGGATGCCGTAGATCATGGCGTGCGCGCTCCAGCCGGTGGCATCCGTTTCGGGAATCTTCAGCCGGCGCACCCAGAGGAAGCCCGGCTGACGCATCACCTCGGCCATATGGCCGCCCTCGATCCAGCGCATCACTTGCTCGCGTCCACCGGGCGCGATCCAGAATCGCACCACGAGAAAGAATTGGGCGTCGTTCATCGGCTTGGCACCATGGTCCAGAGCATCACGAGGGTGATGACGAGAAGCAATGCCGCGGAAACGGCGAGCGACAAGTGTATGCCGATCAAGCTGCCGCCGAGCCCGACGGTGACGCCGCTGAACGCGCGCAGGCCTAGCGCCGACATGGCGAAAAGCCCGATCACCCGCCCGCGCACCTCGCTCGGCGCGTTGACCTGCACCAGCGTCTGCGCCATCGAGTAGAAGGAGAGCTCGAGGAAGCCGGCGGCGAAGAGCAGGGCAAGCGCCAACGGGTAGGACGAGGTCCATGCGAAACAGCCGATCGCGACGCACCAGCCCATGGCGAGGAGGAACGCGGTGCGCGGATTGGGCGGCAGCAGACCGCGGCTTTCCAGCAGCAGCCCGGCGATCAGGGCGCCGGCCGCGTCGGCGCCGAAGAGCATGCTGTACGTGACGCCGCCGTCCGAGTGCCCGAGGTCGTGCGCGAACTCCGGCATTTGCGCCTGGTACGCGTTGCCGACGATGAGCGACGCGCCGCCGACGAGGATCGTCATCGACACGATGACCGGGTTCTTTGCCACCGCGCGCCAGGTCGTCGTGACGTCGGCGAAGGCGCGCACGCGCCGGTCGGCCGGCACGGGCTTGTGCTCGTAAGGCGCTTTCCACAACCACAGGATGAACGGCAGGTAGATGAGGGCGTTGAAGAGGATGCCCCACGCCGGTCCAAGAACGAGGAGGATCACGCCGCCGACTGCCGGGCCGACGAGCAGTCCGAGCCAGCGGGCAGTGGCGGTGAGGCGGATAGCGCTGTGCAGGTCCTTTTGCTCGACGATGTCGTGGATGAAGAGCTGCGCCGCCGGATTCCACAATACGCCCGCCATGCCGTGGCAGATGAGCAGCACCGCCGCGTGCCACATCTCGAGCGTATCGGTGGCGAACAGCACGCCCCAGGCGAGCGACACGCCCATGAAGATCAGCATGCCCACCTGGATGATGCGGCGCGGGTCGAAGCGGTCGGCGAGGCCGCCCGACCAGATGGAGAAGAGAAGGAACGGCACCCAGTGTGAGATCACCGCGAAGCCCGCCAGCGCCGGCGACTGGAATTTCTGGAACATGATCCAGTAGCTGATGACGTGCTCGATCGAGTCCGCCATCATCGCGCTCGCGGCGCCGAAGAAATAGCCGCGGAAGACCGGCTGGCGCAGCGCCGGGAAGGAGAGACCTGCCATCGCCCGGCGATTCTAAGGAGGCGGCTTCGCTAGTGGCCGCGTCTTCTGCGAACGTCCTCCAGCGTGGCGGCGGAAGCGGCGAGTGCCTTTTTGGCGATCTGCATCACCAGGTCGACGTAGGTGCACGTCGCCGCGCAGGACACGCAACGCATCGTGGTCTGCGAGGCGAGCTCGAAGTGCTTGCCGCCCACGGCCTCGAACTCCTCAGCGCCGCATTTCGGGCATTGCGCCACGATGTTGCGCACATTGACGCGCATGGGACAAACCTACGCCCAATTGCCCCAAAAGGGTATCGGACTTAGCCGGAGTCGAGCTCGGGATATTGCCGGAAGAGCCCCTGCCGGTTGAACGCGATGCGTCGCGGCGAGGCGAGATACGCCGCCACCCGCGGCCGCGCCGCCACTTTTTCGTGCAGCGCGGCAAGCTTCGGATAACGCAACGTCTTCATGGTGCGCGGGAAGGCGTAGCGCAGACCCGCCACCATTTGGAAGAGAGACAGGTCTAGATAGGTGAACGCCTTCGGCCGCTCCAGGCCCTCGAAATAGCCGAAAAATTTCGGCAGCCGGTTGTGGCGGAAATCCTCGGTGCGCCGCAGCGCTTCGGCCTTCTGGTCTTCGTAATAAAGGCCGCTCCCCACCGGATGGTGCGTATCGTGCACCTCCACCAGCCAGTCGCTGATGGTGAGCTGCTGCTGCAGGAGCCAGAGCTGCGCTTTCTCGCTCTTGGGCGCAAGGCCCAGCCGCGGCCCGAGGAAGTGCAGGATGAGCGCCGTCTGGGCCACCACGACCGTGCCGGCACGCAGAAACGGACAGGCGAAGATTTGATTTCGTTTCATCTGCACCTGCATCGCCTTCATACCGTTCGGCCGCCGCGCGACGTCCACGTAGTCCGCGCCGGCATCCTCCAGCGCGAGCCGCACGAATTCGCCTCGTCCCTGGATGCCGGGCCAGTAATACAGTTCATATTTCATAACACCGCCGGTTTATCGGGCAGCTCATTGGGATTGGTTTCCCGCGCGGGGAAATGGCGCGCGAGGATCTCCGTCACCGCGGCAATCGCCTCGACCGCGCCCGCTTCATAGGAGCCGCGCTTGAAGGCGTGCTCCATCGCCCGGCAGACGTGATCCCACTCAGCCTGCGGCACGCGGCGCGCGATGCCGCGGTCGGCGACGATCTCGATGCGCCGATCGACCAGCTGCACATAGATGAGCACGCCGGAGTTTCCTTCCGTATCCCACACACCGAGTTGGGAGAACACCTGACGCGCCCGCTCACGTGTGGCCCTGTTGAGATGCGTCGGGCCGAGGCCGGCTTCGATGGCGAAGAGGATCTCGCCGCGATGGCGGGCCTCGGAGTCGCGTATAGTCTGCTAGATTGTGAGCAGCACGGACGGCGAGAAAGGGCGACGCGAGATAG